>MDTA01113317.1_pt1 | contig 12710 bp, 10 predicted proteins | sample 811151 | NCBI WGS metagenome assembly MDTA01 (sample SAMN05326648, study PRJNA326480) | marine metagenome | isolation source: seawater | place: Indian Ocean: South | collected 2010
AGAACATATCATCATGAAATCTGAAATAGAATTAGTTATATCAGAGAGAATTTCTAAAAATGGGATTATATCTTTTTCAGAGTATATGGAAATCCTGCTTTTTCATAATCCACACGGCTACTATAATTCTGTAGATATTTTTGGCAGAAAAGGAGATTTCATAACCTCGCCTATACTATCAAGTCTCTTTGGGGCTTCTATAGCTAATGAGTTCATTAATTTACGCAACTCTATTAACGAAGCAGAAATTTTAGAGATAGGTGCTGGAGATGGAAGTTTAGTAATATCTATCCTCGAGCATTTATCCAAAAAAAAAGCTCTCCCAAAAACTTTCTATATTATCGAAACATCCAAAAAGCTTATTGAGTCACAGAAAATGAACATCATGAAAAAAATACCTGATTTAAGTCATATTGTAAAATGGGTTCAATATAAAGAGATTACAAGTATAAACGGATTAATAGTCTGCAATGAATTTTTTGACGTGTTACCCACTGAAAGATTCAAAATAGAAAATAATAAATACTTTCAGCTTTTTATAGATAATCGAAGAGGTTTTACAATGCAATGGGAAGACAAAACAAAAAAACTTACCGATATTTTTAAAAATTTACAATGTTACGATATATTATCAAACTATGATAACTACGAGAGTGAAATAAATTTCAACTATGAAACTTGGGTAAATAATATCAGCAAAATATTAAATACGGGAGTGGTCTTTATTGTAGATTACGGATACAACATGAAGGAGTATTTCTTGCCTGATCGAAAAAATGGTACTTTAGTTTGTATTCATAATCATCAAGCAAATTTTGATCCCTTAAAGAATATTGGTTTACAAGATATATCTTCATTTGTAAACTTCTCACATCTAGCATATATCTTTAAAAGATTAAAATGTGAAGTATCAGGTTATTTAGAACAATCTAAATTCCTAATTAATTTGGGTATACTCGATATATTTGAAGAGAGAGCATTTTGTGATGAGGAAAGAGTGATAGAAACCAATAAACTTAAGAATCTAATATTATCAAATGCAATGGGCGATATTTTCAAGGCACTGATAATAACTAAAAATTATTCAAATCCGCTGCTAGCGTCTAAAAATTTTAATAGAAAGGATAGTTTATAAGTGGAAATATTACAAATAGTACTACTTGCCATTGTTCAGGGAATTACTGAATTTTTACCCATATCTAGTCAGTCACATTTAATCCTAATGTCTAAGTTTTTTGGAATGAGGGATCAAGGCTTAGGTTTCGATATCGCACTACATGCTGGATCGTTACTTGCAATTTTAGTTTACTACAGGAGAGAAATAGGCCAAGTCATATATTTTTCAAATGAGGGAAAAAATTACATCAAACTAATTATAATTGGATCTATTCCTCTGCCAATAGTAGCTTTATTGTTCATGGATTTTGTATCGATAAACTTGAGATCTATAAATTCTATTGCTTTCATGACGATTATTTTTGCAGCTATCTTATATGCAGCTGATATGAGAAAAAGAGCTGAATATAATAATTTGGAATCGATTAGTGTATACATAGTTGTTTTTATTGGCTTAATGCAATCACTTGCAATTGTTCCAGGAGTTTCAAGATCAGGCATTGTAATCACTGCGGCTTTATTCGCAAATTTCAGCAGAGAAAACTCAGTAAAAATAGCTTTCTTGTTATCCATTCCGGCTATTTTTATGGCAACAGTGTATCAATCTGCTCAATTGTATAGTATTGGAGATTATAATATATTTACTGAGCATCTTTTAGGAGCAACATTATCGTTTATAGCGTCTTACTTGACAATACACTTCTTCATAAAAACAATTAATAAAATATCTTTTACACCTTACGTCATTTACAGGTTATTGTTAGGGGTTGTATTGATAGGGATTCAAATAGCTTAAGAGTTCAAATAGTTCAGAATATGATCCTTAGCTATTTCTCTATGATTATCTCTGACTAATTTAATGATTTCATCTTTGGATTTTTTCTGGTCCTCTTCATCTACTCGGAAATTTTTAATTTTATCTATAAAAGATTCAAAAAAAATCTTTCGTTCACTGGCTATATCAACGCACTCAAAAAAACTTTTCAACCTCTCTGTTTTTCGAATATCAAGCTTGTCAATAAGTTTAAGCAACCTGTCGTACTCTCCTTTTTCAGGAACATATTCTAATATATCTAGCTCACATTTTTTGAGAATCTTTGCAAGGTCCCTATACTCATTGGGTATTTTCAGTTCATCGCAGAATGTATCCACATCATCTACGCAAGATTTGATAAAATATGAAATCTGATGAAACTTTTTGGATAATTTGCTACTAGCATGCTCTTCGAAGTCCATTTTCTGCAATCTATTTATCATGCGAATACCTATAATTTTTTCAGTTGCTCCTAGGTATTCTAATGCAGAATAGAATTTATCAATATGATTTGATTTATATATCTCAAGCCAAACTCTCTCACCTGTTAGATATGCTAATTCGCCAGAATCGACAATTTCTCTAACCATATCCACAGTAGTAGGGACCACTTTGAATTGAGGGAATTTTACCATAAATCTAGCTAATCTAAGGACTCTAAGAGGGTCTTCTGAGAAAGCATCAGAGACATGCCTAAGTTTTTTATTTACTATGTCTTCTTTTCCTTGAAATGGGTCTATCAATTCACCAGACTCATCTTCAGCAATTGCATTAATTGTTAAATCTCTTCTTTCCAAATCCTCTTCTAGAGTCACATTTGAATCAGTATCAAATTCGAAACCCGTGTAACCGTGTCCTGCTTTTCTCTCAGTTCTTGCTAGAGCGTATTCCTCCCCCGATTGGGGATGTATGAAAACCGGAAAATCTTTACCAACTTGTTTAAAGCCATTTTTTTTCATTTCTTTAGGAGTACTACCTACAACCACCCAGTCTCTCTCTTTAGGTTCTATACCTAGGAGTTTATCTCTCACTGCACCACCTACAAGATAAATTTTCATTTCTTTCGTCCAGCCTTTTTTCTAAGCTCTTCTGATTTATCTTTGATATTGAGATAATGTGGTAATTTGTATTCTACAGTCGTCTTGCCAACATAACCATTTTCACTCACACTATCAATCTGTAGTGAGTGATAATTATCCATTGTAAATAGTTTACCAGGTAGATTTTGAAAAACATACGCTTGTGCTTTTGAAAGAGAGTCGTTGAGTGGAATTATAATTCTTCTGATACCCATAGTTCTAATAGTAAGTTTAATTAACTCACTAAAAGTATACGTTTTAGGTCCAACTGTATCGATCTTCTTATTATAAGTTTCAATATCCGATATACAACTAATCATATAGTCAGTTAAGTCTCCAACATAGATGGGTTGAAATCTTGCAGAGGGGCATGCAAGTGGAAATACAGGGATAAATTTTAAGAGTTTTGCAAATTTATTAAAGAAAGAATCTTCCTCACCAAATACGATTGATGGTCTGAATATAGTAGTATTACAAAATGAACTCATTTCATTAAGTATTAAGTTCTCTGCTTTCCCTTTTGTATGCAGATAATCGCTCATTTGATCTATTTTCGCATTCAATGAACTTATATGAAGGAAACGTTTAATCTTATTAACCTTCATCTCTTGTGATAGACGTTGAAGAAACTTGAAATGAATGTTTTCAAAAGTGTTTATTTGATCAAATTCATTCAAAATGCCAATAGTATTCACTACAATCTCTGCATTCTTTAGAATATCTCTTATTGATTTAGAATCACCTATACTAGCAGAAACTAATTTTAAATTGGGAATCATTTTAAGAGATTTATTTCTCTCAATATCTCTGGTGACAACAACTATCTCTGAGGCGAGTGATGATAATTTTTGTGCGAAATTTGATCCGATAAATCCGGTGCCCCCAAATATTACACATTTAGATATTTTGACCATTGTAATACAAAATTTTCGCTTATAATTATAATCATTCTAACATTGATTTCATAATATTCATCCTGTTTCATCTAAATCATAGTTAAAGTGCTCATGTTTTTTTAATAAAGAAAAAGATAATTTCACTTTATAGTTTCTTATTAAAATTGTAATATATCTAGACCATTTATTAATTTTCAATGTTGATATAATCAAATATCATGGGGTTAGTTTTTTAGAAAAATGAAAAAAACACTTAAAAACGTTAATTCTTCGATAAGTAAAATCATTAAGAATGAGACAATTGCCTATATTGACAAGATGAATGGCCAGGGAGTAAATAATTTACATAACCTTTTTATATCTGAAGTAGAAAAATCTTTAATATCCACTGTTTTAAAGCATTTAAACGGCAATGTTACTAAAACTGCAGATTATCTCGGCATCAATAGGGGTACTTTAATCAAGAGAATCAAAGAATATGGAATTAGCGCTTGATAATGTCAGATAGAGAGAGAAAAATTGCTCTTATAAGCGTCTCTGATAAAACTAATATTGAAAAAATCGCGAAAAGTTTAATCAATCTCAACTATCTAATCATCTCCACAGGTGGAACAGCAAATTATTTGCAAAAACATGGAATAAAAATAATCAAAGTATCTGATTTCACCAATTTTGAGGAGATTCTAGGTGGAAGAGTAAAAACATTACATCCTAGAATACATGCGGGAATTCTAGCAAGAAAAGCAGGTGATTTGGATAAATTAAGAGGTAATTATAAGTTAATAGATATAGTAATCGTTAATCTATATCCATTTCTCAAAACAATTTCAGATCCGATGTGTACTTATGATGATGCTGTGGAGAATATTGATATTGGTGGACCTGCTATGTTGAGAGCAGCAGCAAAAAACCACTACCGGGTTACTACTCTTGTTGATCCTCATGATTATTTGACAGCATTAAAGCAGATACAAAAGAATGGAAAAACTACTTTAGAATTCAGAAAAAAATTAGCTGCAAAAGTTTATAGTCACACCTCCGAATACGATCGAGTCATAACCAGATATTTAGATGAAGACTCTAAAAATAAAACTGTTTTGTTTGATTCTTTTACATCCATAGAACTTGAGAAGGATACTGCACTCAGATACGGTGAGAATCCTCATCAAGATGCTGCACTATATAACATATCATCTCCAATCTTAGATAATTTTGATTTTTCAAAATTATCTGGTAAAGAACTATCATATAATAATCTTGTAGACGTAGACTGCGCTCATTCATGTGTCCAACAATTTTCTAATCCAGCATGTGTTATAGTAAAACATGCTAACCCTTGTGGAGTAGCAGAGAGTTCATCAATAGAAATAGCTTATCGAAAAAGTTTTAACTGCGATCCGATTTCATCATTCGGTGGGATAATAGCAGTTAATCGAAGATTGACAATTAGTCTAATAGCAAAAATTTTAAAAAAACAATTCGTCGAAGTAATAGTTGCGCCTAGTGTTGATAAAGCATGTCTTGACATATTGAAAAAGAAGCCAAATGTTAGACTCTTGGTTATTAAAAATACAAAAAAAAGAATAAAATCTTATGAAATTAAGTCAATTAAAAATAAACTCTTAATTCAGACATCAGACAATAAAGATATTACTAAGAAAAACCTTAAAACAGTCACGAAGAAAAAGCCTACCCAAACTCAAACCGAGGACTTAATTTTTGCCTTTAAAGTTGCAAGATATGTAAAATCAAATGCAATTGTATTTGTAAAAAATAAAACAACACTTGGTATAGGAGCAGGACAAATGAGTCGTATCGACTCAACAAAAATTGCCAAAGAAAAAGCAAAAAACTTTAATATAAATTTAAAAGGTTCAGTGATGGCATCTGAAGCATTTTTTCCTTTTCGAGATAATGTGGATCTTGCCTACAAAATTGGTGTAACTAGCATTATTCAACCAGGTGGTTCGCTTAAAGACAAAGACATCATTGATGTCGCAGATAAATATAAAATCTCAATGGTCTTCAGTGGAACTAGAGTCTTTAAACATTAGCAAGATGAAAATACTTATTTTAGGTCAAGGTGGAAGAGAGCATGCTATTGCATGGAAGCTGTCAAAATCTGAGATTGTTTCTCAAGTGTATGTTTGCCCAGGGAATGCTGGCACATTCCAGGAGCATAAAGTCACTAATATCGATATAAATTTGAATGAACAAAAAAAAATAATAGATTTCGTAGAATCTAATCAGATTGATTTGACAATAGTGGGTCCAGAAGCACCTCTCGTAGATGGGATAGTTGATAAGTTTAGAGAAAAAGGCTTAAAAATATTTGGTCCTTCAAAAGAATTTGCAGAACTAGAGGGATCAAAAGTTTTTTCTAAAAACTTCATGTTCAGAAATGGAATACCTACAGCAGATTACAGAGAATTCAACAATCTCAAAGATGCTATCAACTATCTTAATCAAATAAAGTATCCAACTGTAATTAAAGCTGATGGTTTAGCAGCTGGGAAAGGAGTGATGATTTGTAATGACGAACAAGAAGCTACAGATGCAATAAAAAAAATTTTTAGTTCAGATCACTCAAGAAAATTAATAATAGAAGATTTTTTAGTAGGACAAGAATTATCAGCCATATATGTCTGTAATTTTAATGGTCCTTCCTTTGAAACATCACTACCATGGACTAAGGATTATAAGTCTAGAGATGAATATAATTCTGGACCTAATACTGGTGGAATGGGAGCAATTACACATCCGATGTTGGACGATCATAAAAATACTGTTTTTAAACTTCACATTGAGATAGAAAAAATACTTACAAAAACAATTATCGGAATAAACGAGCAGCTCAAAAACACTCAAATGAATTATTTGGGATTTTTATATATAGGACTCATGATTGATGATAAGAATGATATCAAAGTACTGGAATACAACTGTAGAATGGGGGACCCAGAAACGCAAAATTTAATGATTTATCTGGATAATATACGTTTAGATTTTTTGAGTCTCATACTAGATAAAAAACATAATGGAAATAATGACTGTAATTTAGACTACATTAATGAGACAAAAAATTATTCATGCACTATAGTTCTTGCAGCTAGTGGGTACCCAGATTCTTATAAAAGAGATTTTTATATTGATTTATCAGATATCCACGAGAGTGAGAATTTAAAGGTGTTCCACGCTGGGACTGTAATGGAGAATAATAGAATAAAATCGATAGGTGGCAGAATCCTAACAATTAACACTTTCGGCTCTGATAGGCAGAAGTGTATCGACTTAGCATACGATAACATCAAAAAAATCAGAACCTATACCGATATAAATTTCAAAGATGAAGATAATGAGCTAACATTTTTTAGAGAGGATATTGGAAGATAATTATTTCTTCATTGATTCAAAGAATTCTGAATTAGTCTTAGTCGCCTGTAGTTTATTGAGCATAAATTCCATAGCATCTAGTTCATCCATAGAATGAAGTACTTTTCTCAAAATCCAGATTTTTTGTAATTCATCTGGTGTAGTGAGAAGTTCCTCTCTCCTAGTACCCGATCTATTTATATTAATTGCTGGATAAATTCTTTTTTCTGCAATTCTCCTATCAAGATGGACCTCCATATTACCAGTCCCCTTAAACTCCTCATAAATAACCTCGTCCATTTTCGAGCCCGTATCTATAAGGGCAGTTGCAAGAATGGTAAGGCTCCCACCTTCTTCAATATTCCTTGCACCTCCAAAAAATCTTTTAGGCTTAGTTAAAGAATTTGCATCTACTCCTCCAGATAAAACTTTCCCAGAAGATGGAGCTATTGTATTATATGCACGCGCTAATCTTGTTATGGAATCAAGTAAAATAATTACATCTTTCTTATGTTCAACTAATCTCTTAGCTTTTTCGATAACCATTTCTGCAACTTGAACATGTCGGTTAGCTGGCTCGTCAAATGTGCTCGCAACAACTTCACCTTTAACCATTCTTGACATTTCTGTAACTTCCTCTGGTCGTTCGTCTATTAATAAGACTATAAGTATTGACTCTGGATTATTTGTGGTGAGACTTTGTGCAATTTGCTGAAGCATGATGGTTTTACCTGCTTTTGGAGGAGAAATAATTAACCCTCTTTGCCCTTTCCCTATTGGCGCAGCTATATCTACTAATCTACCTGATATATCTTCTCTACTACCATTACCAACTTCTAATCTAAGTCTTTTATTAGCATGTAAAGGAGTTAAATTTTCAAATAGAATTTTGTGTCTTGCATTTTCAGTAGAATCAAAATTAACACTATCTACTTTAAGTAGTGCAAAGTACCTCTCACCCTCTTTTGGTGGCCTAATCTTGCCCTCAACTGTATCACCAGTCCTAAGAGAAAATTTTCTAATTTGGCTTGGTGAAACATAAATATCATCTGGCCCAGCAAGATAGGAACTACTCGAGTTTCTCAAAAAACCAAATCCATCTTGTAAGATTTCAAGAACGCCTCCACCAGATATATCCTCACCGCTAGATGAGTGATTTTTGAGAATAGAAAATATTATATCTTGCTTTCTAAGACGACCAACATTCTCTGCGCCCATTTTTTCAGCCATTTCAACTAGTTCTTTGATAGGTTTATCTTTAAGTTCAGTGAGATTCATATTGTTTTATTGTTTAATACTTATTTATAAAATAGTAAGGTAGAAAAGTTTTCCTCTTAGATGTTATCGTTAATAAATTTTTCTAGCTCACTCTTTGTAAGGACGCCTACATTTGTAGCTGCAAGCTCTCCATTCTTAAAAATCATTAAAGTAGGTATACCTCTTATTCCATATTTAGGTGCTGTCTGAGGATTCTCGTCAATATTTAATTTTGTGAATTTAACGTTGTCATAACCTCCTGAGACTTCATCGATTACAGGTCCAAGAATTTTACATGGCCCACACCATTCAGCCCAGAAGTCTATCAACACAGGAACTTCTGACTTGAGAACTTCTGTTTCAAAATTAGCATCCGTAATATTTTGCACTGTACTCACTTATGTGTCCTCTTATAAAAAATGTAATAAAAGATTTGAATTAAGAATATATATTGAATATTTATATGATATGTATTTTATCAAATAAGTCAAGTAATACCGTTGAGGGTCATTGTGAGCTAAATTAAACTCATACTAAGAACGCCTTCCATTTTTTCTGCCATTTCAGATTTTCCTGTTCTACTATCTCCTATAGTAGCAATGGTCACGTCTACCTCTTTGGCATCTCCACCAAGTCTTTTTCTTTTTTCAATTGCTGTTTGTTTAATTAAATCAATCATGTCGTGTGCAGCACGCTCTGGCCCATGATGTTCTACAAGATCTCTTTCTGAGAAACCTCCCTTAGTTAATACATCATCAGTACTCTCTTTATAAACACCCGCCATCAACATACTGTGAGCTACACCTATCTTCATTTTTCCTGACTTAACCCTTTCTTTGAAATTATTAAAAAACCTTTTTTCAATTTGTTCGAATTTTTCGCATATGTCAGAATGCTCTGGTAATACCTTCCATTCCTTATCTTTGAGAAGGGGGAATGGATTTGCCCAGTAGCTAATTTCAACTTCTCCACGATGAGTTTGAGTACTTCCTGCTGCTACTCTTGCACCACTTCTGAAATGCTCTAATGCATCATCCGGTTTCATGTCTGCTTTCATACAACTCTCACCTTTAGGAATAATGTCATAATTGTTCAAATATAGTAAAATGTCTAACTCTGAACCTGTTGAAATCTCTGAATATTCTGTGACTGGTACAATTTGACGAGCGTTTGTTCCAGAGTGCTTATTGTATCCAATCTCTCTTCCTTCCATTTGCATTTTTGCATACTCACTAAATCCATCTAAACACGCGAATGCTCCAGTCTCTGTACCATAGAAATATGGTACTTCTTCATTACCGCCGTTTTTTTCTAGGATTGCACGTCCCATATCATCTGCTTTGATTAGAGAATCAAAAATATAAGGATCTCCAGTTTTTTCATCAAATCTTACAACATACCTAGTTGCACCGCAGTGTAGAGGTAAATCTCCTTTCAAAATACATAATACATTGTGTAGGGTGAGCATCGGCTTTTTACCGTAGCCAAAATACTGGCATTCATCAAGCCCAGGAATTAAGCCAACTAAAATGTCATTTTCTTTATCATGATAGTATCCCAAATCTTTCATATCTGAATTAGGGCAACCTAAGACAAAAATCCCATCAGGTTGTTTATTTGTTATATTTTCTACTTTAGAAAACGGAAACAAGTTGAGTAGACCAGGTTCTATCTCGATATAACCTCGTGTTTTATGTATGTAGCATAATATGTTCCACGCACCAATTTCAAAAGGTATAGCTACATATTCTTCTGGATTGAAAACATCATTTTTTATTGGATTATGATCAAGCGCAAAAAATGGGAAGGCCCTTTTATTAGCATGTGTAGTGTAATAAACACCAGTTCTCATATCTGCTGCTGTGGTTACAGGTACCTGATTGAGATTAGAATAGTCAGATGGTAATTTTACAAAATGTCCAGATACCTCACCAACTGCAACATTGGGATGACACTCAAGACCTTGAGTTCTTCTTACGCCCGCACCTAACCCCACTTTTACAAGTAATATTCTTCGTGTTTCTAGTATCAGCTCTGATAACTTATCAGCTTTAGAGGAAACTTTATCTTTAATCTCTTCTGCATTTAGTGATTTATCTACAATTTCGTTGTGAAGTCGCACTAAACGAGTGTATGACTTCGTCCTGTAATGATGAAAAGCTCCATCAAGGAATTGGACACTATCTTTATAATCCCTCAATTCATCACCTGAAAATGGTGTAACGCCCTCTAGAATTGATACAAAAACTTTTGCATCGATACCTTCGATGTAATTAATTTTATGAACTACCTCTTCTTTGAGATCTTTGTCTTCTCTCTTTTTGAGTTCTCTGATGAACTCACGTTTGTAAATTTCCAAATATTTGGCAAACGCTTTGCTTTTAAGCAGCTGAGACGGTGTTTTGCATCCATCTCGTATTTCTAAAATTTCTTCCATAATTCTGTATTATATTGTTAAATTATTTTTCGTTTATCTAAAAAATTAACCAAAGTGCTTGTATAAAATACCACAATTTTAGTAATATATAGCTTACTTTGATTTGAAAGCAACGTTGATTATATTATTACTCAAAGATATCATCAATTATTAAATTAACATAAATTTATGGATTTTTCATGACAAATTTGGTAATGCCGCATGGCTCAAGTGAACTCAAACCATTGATTATAAAGGATAAAACCGAATCTGAAGACATCATTCGCTCATCATCAAATACTAAGCAATTAGAGCTCAATTCATCTGCTTCGGCTAATGTTGTAATGTTAGGCGCAGGATATTTTACTCCTTTAATGGGCTTTATGGACAAAGAAAATGCATTGAACGTAGCAAGAAATATGCAAACAACAGAAGGAATTTTTTGGCCAATTCCAATTATGAATTTATCGACTACCAAAGCTACTGAATTCACAAAAGGTGAGGAGTTACTTTTACTAGATCCAAATTACCCTGATAAACGTCCTATCGCAATTCAAACAGTAAATTCAGTGGAGAATATAAATATAGAGGAATTGGAAATCATTGCAGCAAATGTTTTTGGTACTACAGACCCTAATCACCCAGGTGTTAAAAATTTTATGAATCAGGGAACTACATTAATCGCAGGACCAATAAAAGTTTTTAATTATAGCTATTTCCCAGATGAGTTTCCAAATACTTTTGATACTGCTATGGGGATAAGAGACAAACTTACTTCACTTAAATGGAGTAAAGTTGTGGCATTTCAAACAAGAAACCCAATGCACAGAGCCCACGAGGAGCTTTGTAAAATGGCTTTAGAGTCTCTTAATGCTGATGGAGTTTTAATACATATGACTCTTGGAAAACTCAAGGAAGGGGATATACCAGGTGATGTAAGAGATGCAGCAATTAGAAAAATGGTTGATTTATATTTTAAGCCTAACACTGCACTAATATCAGGTTTTGGTTTTGACATGATGTATGCAGGCCCTAGGGAAGCTCTATTACATGCCACCTTTAGACAGAATTGTGGATGTTCTCATCTAATTGTAGGAAGAGATCATGCAGGAGTAGGTGACTATTATGAGCCTTTTGCAGCTCAAGAGATATTTCAAAATAGTATAGTTCAAGAATCACTCCAAATAGAAATCTTTGCAGCAGATCACACTGCATATTCGAAGAAGTTAGATAAAGTAGTGATGATGAGAGACGTAGACGACCATACTAAAGATGATTTTGTTCTTCTTTCTGGTACAAAAGTTAGGGAAATGCTCTCGAATAATGAGGACCTACCTCCAGAATTTGCTAGAAGGGAAGTTGCTGATATTCTCAAGACTTATTATCGATCCAAATAGCATTTTTTTGCTGTTTTTTGTAAATAATTAATTCCTAATACAGTCAATTTATTCTATAATCTACTGAGTGAAAGGAATCTAATTACCATACAATGGATTGTAGTATTTAGGACCAGAATTTCTATCTTTTGATAAGAAGAAGAAATTAATACTATAGGGAGAGAGATTGTATGTTATCAGTAAATCCATTTGTAGAACTATCTAGTTTTATATCACCGATTGCTATGCAAATTTTCGTACTAGTAATGGTTGCGCTTACTGTAGGCGGCACTGTGCTAGATATGATTCATAAAAAAAATGCAAAATACTTTTTTGAAAATTCGAAAAAACTAAAAAAATCTGCCACACGTCATGTACCTGCGG
>MDTA01225944.1_pt1 | contig 12710 bp, 10 predicted proteins | sample 811151 | NCBI WGS metagenome assembly MDTA01 (sample SAMN05326648, study PRJNA326480) | marine metagenome | isolation source: seawater | place: Indian Ocean: South | collected 2010
TGCATGTCCCCAATCTCTTTTTGAATATAAATTTCCTAAATATAATTTTTTTTGTTTATTTAATTTAATTTTTGTTAGACCTTTTACAATTTTTTTTGTTACAAAAGTTTCTCCTCTCAGTGGGCTTTCGTGATTAAATAAAATTCCATTACAAGCATATATGCCGTATGCTTTTCTATAAATTTTTGTAATTGTGTGTGCAAAAACCTTGCCTGCCGCATAAGGACTTTGAGGATCAAAAGGTGTGCTTTCGTTCTGTGATTTTTTTTGTGTTCCTCCGAACATTTCAGATGTACCAGCTTGATAAAATTTAATTTTTTTTTTATTTATACTTTTTATTACATCTAAAATTCTTAAAGTTCCAATTCCATCTACATTGCTTGTATATTCCGGTATAGTATAAGAAACCGCAACATGTGATTGTGCAGCTAAATTATATATTTCATCAGGCATAATTTTTGTAATTAGTGAAGAAACAGATGAGCTATCAATTAAATCTCCATAATGTAGAATAAATTTTCTATTTTTTAAGGATGGATCTTCGTATATATCGTCCAATCTAGATGTATTAAATGAAGAAGATCTTCTTATTACTCCATGTACTGTATATTTTTTTTTAAGCAGAAACCTGGATAGATACGCACCATCTTGTCCAGTAATACCAAAAATTAAAGCTATTTTTTTTTTCATTTTTTAGACTATATTTTAATATATTATATAAATCATATAGCAATTATAAAATTTTGAATTAAATACTTTTACTTGAAGTATTACTTTATATTTAAGAATGGAAAAGAATAAAATTTCGATTATTACAGTTGTCAAAAATGGTATGCCATTTTTAAAAACTTCTATCAAATCCTTTAGAATGCAAACTTATATAAATAAAGAATTGATAATAGTTTATGCGCCGTCAGAGGATGGAACAGAAGATTATTTAAGTGAAATAAATGATGAAAATATAATAATTAAAAAAGATCTAAATTCAAAAACTAAATTTGGATCTATAAATTTAGGCATCGAATTATCTAGAGGTAAATTTTTTGGATTGCTCCACTCTGATGATGTTTTTTTTGATGAAAATACTTTAAAAAATATTTCAAATGCATTTAATGAAAATATTAATTGTGTTTATGGAAATGTTTTATTTACTAATAAAAATAATTTAACATCGGTTAAAAGGATATGGAAAAGTAAAAAATTTAAAAAAAATAGACTTAAATATGGCTGGATGCCACCTCATACATCACTTTTTTTAGAAAAAAATTTTTGTCTTACAGAAGACAAAATTTATAATGAACTATATCCTATATCTGGAGATTATTATTTTATATTAAAAATACTAAATGATAAAAAAGTTAATGTTAATTTTATTAATAAATACATCACTATCATGAGAGATGGTGGTTATAGCACAAAATTAACAAATATTTTACAAAAATTAAAAGAGGATATTAAAATTGCAAAATTATTTTATAATAACTATTTCATGTGTATTTTTTTAAAAATAATTCAAAAGATATTTCAATTAAAAATAGTTAATAAAAAAATTTCAAGTGTATACCTTAGTGATTTAGAAAAAGAATTAAATTAGTTTTGTCTATTATCTTGAATAAAAATATAGCTTTTCCTACTGTAGATATTAATTCCTTTGCCACCACTGATATGGCAAATAAATGGAATAGACCAACAATACTGGTGTTGATTTGAAACAATTTTTGAGTTAGGGAAATTAATAGAGTAGTTGTCGAGTTTTTTTGAAGAAAATTCAACATTAAGAATTTTTGGCCAGAAACCAACTCTATTCTCAAAATTTACGATTCTATTAAAATTTTTTGAAGTATTAAAAACTAATGAAAGGAACAAAACAATTAAAATGCCCCTTTTAAATATAAAATTTATTTTAAAAATATATTTTAACATAAAAATTATAAAGAAAAATGAAAATACATATAAATAAGGAATCCCAAATCTAATTACTGGAGATCTCAAAAACCATAAAGATAGACCTATTATTGTAAATAAGAAAATTGTTATTATTACAATATGATTATTTTTTTTATCCAAAACAATATCTTTATAAACATTCAAATATTTTAAATTTAAACTTAGAATAATTAAAAAAGGAATAAAAAAGGCTGATAAATGTTCAATAAACTCTGTTTTATTTCTATTAAACCAAGTAGAAACCCAATTAAAATTTCTAAGATACTCTTCCTGACTTAAAGTTCCAGAATAATCTCTGATTGATTTATTTACTGCTCCAGTAGTTGATTTTATTGCATTACTTATTTCAAACGAATACCAATTTAAAGATTTAATACATGTAAATTCAAACATTGGTACAAAACATCCAGAATAAATAAATTGTTGTGTTAACCAAAATGAAAAGAAAATAAAACAAAATAGGAATGATTTTATTACAGACTTTTTATTAATATTTTTAGTTTTAATTATGAATAATGATGTAAATACTATTAATGGAGCCATAAAAGTTGAGAGCTTAATTGTTATAGCTAAAGTAGAAAAAACTAGTGATATTATAAAATATTTTTCTAATTTAGAATTATCAGAAGTTTCGCTTAACTTTAAAAAATAGTAAAAAGATAGTAATAAAAAAATATTTGCTGGAAAATCAAAACCATGGGCTGAAATTCTTGAAAATTTTATAATTATATAAAATGATAAAACAATTAAAAAATACCTTGAAAGACTATGTTCATCATTTTTGGTTAAAGCTATTTCTATAAAAAGAAATAAAACAAAAAAAAATAATGTTGGATTTGACATTTGCACACCATTTAATTCCAATAAAGGTAAATAAAAAATGGCTGAAAGATTTAACCAAGATGAATTCCATCCAAAATGAGGTTGTAAATTAGAGAGACCAAAAATAATTTTTTCAGATATAAGGTTAATTATATATGGTAAATGATAAAATCCATAATCCTCATGTGGATTATAATTTAGTGTCATCAATAAAACTACAAATAAAGATACAAATAATATTAAATAATTTTTTTTTAAATAATTAATAAAAAAATGAATATTTTTTATTGCACCTAAAATAAATATGAGCACTATAACTATTAAATTTATATTTGCACTTAAAGGAAAAAAAAAGTGAATAAAAAATGATAAAAAAGTTAAAAAAGTTATTCCTATTAAACCTATCTCTGAAAATCTTAAAAGTTTGATATTTAAATTTAAAATATATTTCGAACAAAAAAATCCAGCAAAAACTGATAAAGATATAAAAAAAATTAAAGAAAATAATATTTCTAACATTTATAAAAAATCATTTATGTTCAATAATAGTGTTATTTTTTACTTCAATAATCTTATCACATTTTTTTAAATTATTTTTATTATGCGATACGATTATTATCGTTTTATCTTTTTTTAAATTTAAAATATTTTCAATAATTGCTTTTTCATTATCTTCATCTAAGGCATTAGTTGCTTCATCAAAAATAAGTATATCTCTTAAATTATAATAAAATCTTGCTAAAGCTATTCTTTGTCTTTGACCAGAAGATATTTCCTTAGAGTTTGTATCTATTATAGTATCAATACCATTTGGTAAATTTTCAAGAAAATTATCTAATCTAGAAAATTTTAAAGAATCTAATAATTGATTATTATTTATTTCTAACTCATCTTTGTAAAGAGTAATATTACTTTTAATTGTATCTTTAATTAAAAATGTATCTTGAGATACAAAAGAAATTAAATTTTGATATTTTCTAAAATCTTCTTTTGATTGTAAATTTTTTCCATCGATTTTTACTACAAAGTTATCTGGTTTTATTAAACCACTAATTATATTAAGTATGGTTGTTTTGCCAGAACCACTCTCCCCAAAAATACCCATTGTTTTATTTTTTAAAATTGAAAAGTTTAAATTTTTAAATAATACTTTTCTATCTTTATATCTAAAATTTATATTCTTAAATTCAATTTCTTTATCAAAATTAATTTTATCCGTCTTTGCATAATCAATATAAGCAATTTCGTCAGCTAGATTTAAATCTTTAATAATAATATCTAAAGACGGTTTTCCTAATTTTAATTGTTGATAATAGATTAAAATTTTATTAAATGATGGCATTACTCTATAAGCTACTGCAAAATAGAAAGTTAGGATTACAATGATTTCTTTATTATCTATATTTAAAAATGTTAAGTAAACTAATACTAATAAAAAAATCGAGATTGCAAATAATTCTAAAGCAAGTCTAGGAAATGTTTGAACCCACTGAAAGTTTGATTCTAATCTTGATGATTGTTTTTGTAATAAATTAAATTCTTTTAAAATTTTTTTAATTTTTCCTGATAAGAAAATTTCTTTTACTCCCAAAACTATTTCATAAATTATATTTGTAAGATTTCTTGCATTAATAACTCTTATATTTCCCCAATTTTCAACTTTTTTTCCTAATAATTTTAAGAAAAACCAGGATAAAATTACAAATGGGATAATAATAATTGCCCCCTTATAATAGCCTGATACTATCACTAAAACAATTATCGATAAGAGAATTAAAATATCACTTAAAATAATTAAAAAGGGTCTTAAATAATTTGTAGATAAATTTCCTACTTCATTAGACAAGTTTGATGCAATTTTAGAGTAAGATGTATTAACAAAAAACAAGTAGTTTTGATGTAGATATTTTTTTAGTACTTTTGAAGATAACTCTTTTCTAAAATCATAAACATAGTTAAATAATAATCTGTGAACTACAGCTATAAAAATATTTTTAATTAAAAAAAGTGAAAAAAAAATAATTGACATATAAAGTATTAAATCTTTTGAACTACCTAATCCTAGTAAAGGATTTAAGAAATAAGAATATTTATAGGAATTGAAAGATTCTGGATCCAATAATAAAGTAACAAAAGGTATAACAATTGCTATACTCATCACTTCAAGAAGTGCTAAAATAAATGTTAAAAAAACTAGTAATAAAAAATACGATTTATTTTTATTGCTTAATAAATCCCAAAATTTTGAAAAATCTTTCACTAATTATTTTAAACTTTTTTTTGTAAATCTTATATATTCATCATTTTTTTTATTAAGATAAATATTTTCTATCCATTCATATGTTTTTTTTATTCCATCTTTCAGGCTATATTTGTATTCCCAGTTTAAAACTTTTTTTATTAATTCATTATTACTTGATCTACCTTTTACACCCTGTGGTTTATCTAATTGGTAATTTTTTTTTAGTTTTGTGGCTGATATCTCTTCAACAATGAAAATTAATTCATTAATAGAGACTTTTTCATCACTTCCAATATTAATTGGGTGAGAATAGTCAGAATGAAATAGTTTTAAAATAGCTTCAACACAATCATCAATGTACAAAAAACTTCTAGTTTGAGTTCCATCACCCCAAACATCAATAACATTTTTATTATTTATTTTAGCCTCAATCACCTTTCTGCACATTGCTGCTGGAGCTTTTTCTCTTCCTCCATCAAAAGTTCCTTCGGGACCATAAATATTATGAAATCGCGCTACTCTAGTTTCTAAACCAAAATCTTCTGTAAAATGTCTACACATTCTCTCACTAAATAATTTTTCCCATCCATAACCATCTTCTGGCATCGCTGGATATGCATCTTCCTCTTTTAAACCATCTATTTCAGGATCTTGTTGGAGATCTTTGTTATATGCACATGCACTAGAGGAAAAAAAATATCTTTTTACCTTATTTTCCTTGCAAGCTCTTAGTAAATTTGTGTTAATTAAAACTGAAAGCATGCACTCTGCTTTATTTTTTTCAATGAAACCGATGCCTCCCATATTGCATGCTAAATTTATGACATAATCTACATTCTTGGTTATTTTCAAACAATTTTCATATTCCTGCATATCTAATGAATAATTTTCAGAGTTTTCATGATTTTGAAACCAAAGCTCTAAGGGCTTTATATCTGCTCCAATTACAATATTGTTTTCTTTAAGAAGTTTTTTAGATAAGTGTCCACCAATGAAACCACCTGCCCCAACAATTAAATATTTATCCATTTTACGATAATTAAAACGATTTTTGTCAATTTTATGTTTTTTCTTTTCTATATGTCAGATTTTAAGAATTGACCAGAAAAATTAGTTACTTTATCAAATATATACAAATATCTTATAAAAAATATAGTTTATATTTATGAAAAAAAATAATCCACTAGTTTCAATAATTACACCAAACTTTAATGGGGAAAGATATTTAGAGGAAACAATTAAGTCAGTAATTAATCAAACTTACAAAAAAGTCGAATATATTTTGATAGATGGTAAATCTACAGATCAATCATTAAAAATAATTAGAAAATATAGAAATCATATAAATTATTTCGAGTCAAAAAAAGATAAGAATATTTTTCATGCAGTTGACAAAGGAATAAAAAAAAGTTCTGGTGAAATTATAATTTGGATTAATTCAGATGATATTTTACATCCAAAAGCTGCAGAAAATGTAGTTAAAGTTTTTAGAAGCAACTCAAATGTGAAATGGATTAATGGAATTTGCGGTTATATAAAGTTTAACCTTAAATTTTTCTTCATCCCATATATTTATCCAAAAAGTATAATTCTTGCGGGAAGAGCACACAAAAAATATTGGGGATATATTCAACAAGAGTCGGTAAGTTTCAAGAGATCACTTTATTTTAAGTCAGGTGGTTTAGATATTAATAAAGGTTCATCAGGTGATTATAGGCTTTGGCAAAAATTTTCTAAAATTAGTAACTTGAATACTTATTTTATAAAAATAGGATATTTCAGAAGTCATCCTGATCAATTATCAGCAAATAAAAATAAATATGAAAAGTTTACAGGAAATGTCTCAAGTAAATATGATCTAAATTTAAAAAGATTAATATATTCACTTATTATGTTACCAATAATTTTTTATAAAACTATTAAAATTAAATAATGGAGTATTTAAACTTAAAATTTTTTATTTTTATTTCCAGCATTTTATTATTTTTAATTTATTATAAATATTCAACATTAATTGGAAATAAAACTGGCTTGATCGATAAAAATAAAATTCCACTATTGGGTGGAATTTATTTATTCATAGGATTTATGTTAAATCATTTTTTTGGTTACAATGAATTAGATAAAAATTTATTAACGATTGATATATATTTTATTTGCGCAGTATTTTTGATAGCACTTATGGATGACAAGCTAGATTTAAATCCATATTTAAGATTAACATTCTTATCAATTGTTATTGTTTATTTTGTTTATCGGAATGATTTATTTATCTATTCTTTAAATTCAATGTATTTAGGTTTTTTTTATTTTCCTAACAATATATTTATTAAATTTTTATTTCCTACATTTTGTATAATCGTTTTACTAAATGCTTTTAATTTTACAGATGGAATAAATGGATTAGCTTCATTAATAGGTATTAGTTGGTTTTTATATTTAATTATAAAAATACCATTAATCTTAGACGTATATTTAATATTTTTGTTATTTTTATTATCTTTTCTAATAATTAACTTTTCAAATAAAAGTTATTTAGGTGATAGTGGAAATTATATTATATCTACAATAATTGGTTCGTTAATATTGATTTTAAACAGTCAATTTCCATTTATTTTTTATGTTGAAGAAATATTTTTGTTACTGTTGGTGCCCGGTTTAGATCTAATTAGATTGTTTTATGTAAGAATTAAAAAAAGGAGGAGTCCTCTTGTAGGTGATCTAAATCATTTACATCATTTACTTATTGAGAAGTTTTCTTTAAAAAAAGCCTTATTTATTTACGTATCAATGATAAATATTCCTATTTATATTTATTATCTTTTCAATAATTTGCTCATTTATATTATAGTTTTAAAAATTCTAGCTTACACTTTTATTGTTAAAAGAATTTCAAAAAATTAAGTTTCTCTATATAGATTTGTAAGATAAAAAAAATGACCTATCAAATACCAAAATATAAATGCAGAGTTAGTAGAAAAAAAACTTCCTGAAGGTTTGAAAGGGAAAATATAAGTAATAATTAAACAAAATAAAATACAAATTGAAAAATTTTCATAAAGTTTATTCTTAAAAAAAATATAAACAATATATAAAATAAATGATAAAAAAATAATATAACCAGACACACCTGTATCAGAAAGTATTTCTAAATGATAATTATGTGGGTGAATTGAGCAACTTAATCTTCTATTTGTATCAGTGTTATATTGGTTGGGTTGTTTTAAAGTTTCATAACTTCCACATACCTTTCTATATGATTTAAAACCAGATCCAAAAAGATAGTTTTGTTTTGTTATATCAATTGCACGGGAGTAATGACCAATATATTGATTTGACCCTAAATAGAGAATTAGATTATTAAAAAAACTACTATCTTTTTTTTTTGAATTAAGCTGTTTTTGATATTCATTCTCATTTTCTTTATTTAAATTATTCCTAAACGTTTTTGAATTTATATCCGTCAATAGGGGAATGGATGCTACAGAATATTTATTAGTTAAACGTTCAGAATTGCTAATAATTATTGAAGATATAAGCAATAATATCAAGGTTGCAAAGAAAATTAATTTTTTTTTATTTGAGAACAAAAAAATAAAAAAAGAAAAATAAAAAAAACTAATAAATGGTGTCCTCTCACCTGAAATTAAAATTGTCAAAGAGATTAATAGGATCAAAGTTCCATTTTTTAACCAATGAATCTTATAAATATAATTTAAAAGTGATAAAGTTAAAAAACCAAAATAAAATATAAAATTTCCAATGATCATTTCATCATTAAAAGGACCTGTGACTCGACCATAACTCTCATTAAAAGGAAATCCAAAAATATCCCTTCCAAAGTAAAGTTGAATAAAAGAGTCGGCTATTAAAAAAATTAAAATCATAAACATTAAATTCACATAATTATTAATTTTTTTTGAGATAACTTTTAAAATAAAAATTAATGATATAGAGAAAAAGAAAAATCTATAAAAAGGAATTAATTTTGAAAATGAATATTCTTTAACCTCAGAAAATATAATATTTAAAAAAGAAATTAAAAATAATATTCCAATTTGCCATCTATATTGATTTAAAAAATTTTTAAAATCTTTCTTGTTTTGATATGAAAAATAAAGAATAAGTAAAAATATTGTAAAAAGGTTTGCTACAAAACTGCCGGCAATGAAGGCTATTGGTATAAAAGTTAAAAAAAATAAACTTATATTTTCCTTTTTGGCTAGGTTAAGTAAAATATCCATTAAAATTAGTTTTTGCTTTTTATAACTTTATATTTTGGAAATAACCAAATATAATTTGTATTCCTTAAATTAAATTTTTTAAGTTTTTCAGCAATTGTTTTTTTAAAATGCCAAATAAAAAAAACTAGGTTTTTAGGTTGATCTTTATTAATTTTATTTTCACTAACAATTTTAATATTGCTTCCAGGTGTATAAGATCCAAACTTATCTTTATTTATATCATAAATGCTAATAATTTCTTTGTTTGATAATTTACAAAGTTGTAATGTAACATTTCCTTTTGTAGATGCTCCAAAGCCATGCACATTACCATTTAAGGATTTTATTTTTTTTTCTATATGAAAAATATTTTTTTTCACTTTTTTAAAAAATTTAATTAAGTTAGGCAAACTATTTACTTTATTTTTAATTTCATATTTTCTAAGCTTAAATAACTTAATTTTATTCACTTTGTGAACCGAAGCTTTTAATGCTAAATCAAAACTTATACTTCCGCCATTAATTGAATTAGTCTCATAATCTAAAATTTTCAAATTAGTTTGTTTGATCAAATTTTCAAAAGATTTTAATGAAAAATAAGTAAGGTGTTCTTGACAAAAAGTATCGAAAGAATATGTTTTTAGAATAAATGGTAGATAAGCTATTTCCACATGAAATATACCGTTTTTTTCTAATTTTTTTTCAACTAAATTGCAAAATTCAAGTGGATTTGATAAATCATAAAACATTGCTATAGATGAGATTAGTTTAAATTTTCCATTTATCTTGCTGCTTGAATATTTATTAAATATTTTAGGTATGATTTTTATTGATTTATCATAATATTTTCTGAATTTTTTTGATGTTGGATCACATCCAACCCTTAAACTTTTTTTTGAAAAAAAATTGAGAAAAGTTCCATCATTACTCCCAATATCAAGTATTTTATCTTTCGATCCGAGTTTTAATTTTTTGTTAAGTTTTAAGTATTTTTTTTTTAAATGGTTTACCATTGAACTATTTAATCCTGATCTATAACCATAATTATTACCAAATAATTTTGGAAGATTATAATTATGATTTAATTGAAGTAATTTAGATTTTCTTGAAAATACTACCTGTAATGGAGTTTCATCAATAAGTTTTTTTTTATTTCTTGGAAAAATACCAGTAAGTTTTATATTTCCAAAATTGCAAATATTAATTAAATTTTTATCTTCACTTATTCTACACTTTGATATTTTAAAATAAATTTTTTTCATAATTTAATCAATTTCATTTTGAATTATTTTCAAATAAAAGCTATTAATATTATATACTAATTCTTTATTGGAAATATCTAAATCAACTAAGTTTTTTATATTTTTAATAAATTCGATCATTAATTTATTTTTACTTTCAAATATTTTTTGAGTTATATTATTATTTTTAAAAAATTGAATACTTATGTGATCTTTATTAAATACTTCATATGTAATTTTTCTTTCATAATATTTTTCGCTACCTATTTTTGATCCTAAGTCTAAAAAAATATTTTTTTTAAATAAAAAAGACCTTTGAATGGACAAATTTTTATCATTTTCAAATAATCTAAAATTTTTGAATTTTAACAAATTTATCAATAAAATATCCCTAAAAATACACTGTAATAAATAAAACTTTTCAAAGTTTTCAAGTAAATTAAATTTTTTATTAATTGAGATTTTTTCAAAGTATTTTTCTTTATCGTCTAAATATTTTATCAATGAATATTCTTTTAGCATCTCCGACAAAGTATTAAAATTTTTATCAAGAGCAGATAAACCCTTGGAAGATTTAATTAAACCAGACCCTACAAAAATTAATTTATTAAAACATAAATTTTTACAAGTATTAATAGGGTATAAAAAAAATTTTATTATAGTAAATAAAAAAGTAAGTTTTAAGTTTAATAATCTTAATAAACTTAATCCATAGACCTTTGTTTTGCTGTTTAAATTAATTTCATTTAACTCAAGACTTTCTAAGTTTCCTATATTACCAATAAAAAATAAAGTAATGTTTTCATTATTTTTAATTTTTTTATCCTTAAAATATTTTTTATAATCAAAATATCCATTCCATAAAAAAATTACAAATTTTGCCTTATCTTTCTTATTATTTTTTATAAAATCTATATTTTCTTGGTCAATTAAATAAAAATTACAATCGTTTTTTTCTAAAAAATAAATCCTCTTTATATTCATCATATATCTTGAAAAAATATATAATTGATAAATTCTTTTTTTTGGACAAATTATATTTACTTCATCCATATTTTTGTAGATGTCTATCACTTTGTAATCTCAATCAATGCTACAGAGTTCGAACAAATACCTTGATTACCACTCGATATCGCTTTTATGTCTTTACAACTCTTCTGACTTGTTCTCTCCCAATATTTTTTGATTTTTTAAATTTATAAAATTTTAAGTCGTATTTAGTTGGTTTAAATATTCTAATTAATTTTTTGATCTCATGATTATCAAATTGCATATAATTATTAAAGATTTGTTTTTTTCCAAATGGAACTGATAAATAAAATTTTCCTCCTTTTTTTAATATTTTTTTAATTTCAATAATTGCAGCCTTATAGTTTTTATTTTTTTTTTCTCTTAATTTGGTATTTTTATAATTGTACATTTTATTATCAAAACCAATATGCTCAATTACTGAAATAGCAGTTATGCAATCAAAATAGTTTTCCTTAAAAAAAGGTTCTCTAATATCATTTAAAATATAGGAAATTTGATTAGATATAAAATTATTTTTTTCTTTATAAATATTAATGAAAAATAATTTGTTTTGCTTTAAAAATAAATCAATTAAGTATTTAAAATTAAGAGTACATCCAACATCTAAAATATTTTTGTTATTCATTTTGCCTAATTTGTTTATTACCCAAGGAAGCTCAACGTATCTTTCGTCAATGTAATTTCGAACATTTAAAGATTTTTTATTTGAGGAGATTTTTTTTTTAATTATGTAATATTTATATTGATTATACCCTAGTCCAAATATCTTTGGAAAAATCCAATAATAAATTAAAAAAGATTTTTTGATTAAGTCAAGCATAACAATTTAATCTTATTATAATTTTATTTAAAATAACTTTTATACATTCAAATAAACTAAATTCGGCATTTTTATGACTTTTCAAATCTTTCATTTCGTTACAAATATCATTAAAAAAATTTTCTTTTCCTAAAATTTTAAGAACCATATTTTTTATTAATAAAAAACTTCCTGATAAATAGAGAAAATTATAAATTTTAAACATTATAATCTTATTTTTTACAAGCTCATTCTCAAAAATGCTTTTTTTGGCAAGCCAATAACCTATCTGTAATTTATTTTTACCTAATATGGTGCTCATAGAATTTTTATGACCATTAAATATAGCAATGTGAGGTTTTGAGAAAAAAATAGATTTATTATCCAAAATTTGGAGGAGATAA
>MDTA01181702.1_pt1 | contig 12709 bp, 8 predicted proteins | sample 811151 | NCBI WGS metagenome assembly MDTA01 (sample SAMN05326648, study PRJNA326480) | marine metagenome | isolation source: seawater | place: Indian Ocean: South | collected 2010
GAAAGAGCGTTCGATATTTATTCTCGATTACTTAAAGAGAGGGTAATTTTTCTAGTTGGTCCGGTAGATGATGCCGTTGCTAACGTTATCGTAGCACAATTTTTGTTTTTGGAATCCGAAAATCCGGATAAAGATATCAATCTCTATATCAATTCGCCGGGCGGCTCTGTGTCTGCGGGGCTTGCGATTTATGATACATTAAGATTCATCAAACCTGATGTAAGTACAACTTGCATTGGGCAAGCGGCAAGTATGGGTGCTCTGCTGTTAGCCGGAGGAACCAGTGGGAAGCGCTTTTGTCTTCCTCATTCTCGTATAATGATTCATCAGCCGCTAGGAGGCTATTCAGGACAGGCTAGTGACATAGATATTCACGCAAAAGAAATTTTAAAAGCGCGCGACAAGTTAAACAAAATATTAGCTAAGCATACTGGTAAAACCCTGAAGTCCATAGAGAAAGATACTGATCGTGATAGGTTCATGAGTGCGGATGAAGCTAAAGAATATGGCATAATCGACCAAGTTTTAAACGAAAGAAAATAGAAGATAAAAAATCAGGGAACCATAAAATGACTGATTCTACAAACAGCTCCGATGAAAACCGTACCTTGCACTGTTCTTTTTGTGGGAAAAATCAACACGAAGTTCGAAAATTAATAGCTGGGCCTTCCGTTTTTATCTGTGACGAATGTGTCGAGTTGTGTAATGATATTATACGGGAGGAGATTGAGGATTCAGAGTCAAAGAGTCAAGGTAATTTACCGATTCCTGCAGAAATAAATCAGAATTTAGATGACTACGTGATCGGCCAAGAAAGAGCAAAAAGAATTTTATCCGTTGCGGTTTATAATCATTACAAGCGACTTAACAACCGGACGACGAAAGAGGACATCGAGTTAGCGAAGAGCAACGTACTTTTAATCGGGCCAACCGGTAGTGGAAAGACATTGTTAGCTGAGACACTTGCCCGGTTGCTTAACGTCCCCTTTACTATGGCTGATGCAACAACTTTGACCGAGGCCGGCTATGTTGGAGAGGATGTTGAAAATATAATTCAGAAATTACTTCAGAAATGTGATTACGATGTGGAAAGAGCTCAAAATGGCATTGTATACATTGATGAGATAGATAAGATTTCAAGGAAGTCTGATAACCCATCCATAACCAGAGACGTCTCCGGTGAGGGGGTCCAACAAGCATTGTTGAAATTAATTGAAGGAACTGTAGCGTCAGTACCCCCCCAGGGAGGACGCAAGCACCCACAGCAAGAATTTTTACAGGTAGATACCAGTAATATTCTATTCATATGTGGGGGGGCCTTTGCCGGCTTAGACAAAATTGTCCGAGAACGGTCAGAGAAAGGCGGTATTGGCTTTTCGGCAGAAGTAAAAACCAAGAGCGAAAAAGTAGCTTCGTCAGAGTTATTGCACAGTGTAGAACCTGAGGATTTGATTAGATATGGATTAATTCCGGAATTTGTAGGTCGATTGCCCGTTATGGCTGTTTTAAATGAACTGAATCAGGCACAACTCGTAGAAATATTACTGGAGCCAAAAAACGCGTTAACCAAACAATACAATAGACTGTTTGAAATGGAATCATGTGGCTTAGAATTTAGAGAAGAGGCTCTGGAAGCAGTCGCGAAAAAAGCTGTCGAGAGAAAGACGGGAGCCCGAGGGTTGCGTTCCATTTTGGAAGAATCTTTGTTAGATACAATGTATGAGCTGCCTTCACTAGAGAATGTTTCTAAGGTAGTTGTAGACGAAGCTTCAGTGTCAGGCGAATCAAAACCCTTGGTTATATTCGAAAATTCGAACCCTGCCAAGGCTGTATCAGACTAGATCCTTCTACCTGAAACGGTCTAAGTTGAATTTGTAACTGAATATTTGTTAGTTCAAAGGAGATTTAAATGAGCGAAGAGAACAGAGAATTCCCGGTCCTTCCCCTGAGAGATGTAGTAGTTTACCCGCATATGGTGATACCGCTATTTGTGGGTCGCCAAAAGTCAATTGCGGCGTTAGAGCATGCCATGGAGACCGGCAAACAGATATTACTAGTCGCTCAAAAAAATGCTGCCAACAATGAACCACTATTGGATGATATTTACTCAATTGGCACAGTCTCTAATATATTACAACTTTTGAAGCTACCAGATGGAACTATCAAGGTACTGGTTGAAGGAATCAAAAGAGCGACAGTTGAAAGATTTTCGGCTGGCACAGAGTTTTATCTATCAGAGATTTCGTTTCTGAAACACGACTCATTAACAGAAAGTGAAAACCAGAGCTTATCAAGGACTTTGATGAGTCAATTCGATAGGTATGTGAAACTAAACAAGAAGGTGCCGCCAGAAATAGTAGCCTCTTTGGCAGGCATTGACGATGTATCTAGACTTATAGACACAATCGCCGCACATATCGCGATCAAGCTTGATCAAAAGCAAAAGATTCTAGAGACCGTAGACACTCATGACAGACTTCAACTATTAATATCAATGATGGATGGTGAAATCGAATTATTAGAAGTGGAGAAGAGTCTGCGTAACAGGGTGAAGACTCAAATGGAGAAAAGTCAGCGAGAATACTATCTAAATGAACAAATGAAAGCCATTCAAACCGAGCTTGGGGAAGGCGAAGAAACTACTAGTGAACTTGACGAATTAGCGAAACAAATCGATGACTCAGCCATGAGTAAAGAGGCATTGAAAAAATCCAAATCAGAGTTGAAAAAGTTAAAAATGATGTCTCCCATGTCCGCGGAGGCTACCGTTGTGAGAAATTATATTGATTGGATTGTTTCATTGCCATGGAAAAAACGCTCGAAAATATCGAAAGATCTCAACAAAGCAGAGGAGATCTTGGACAGTGACCATCACGGTTTGGAAAAAGTGAAAGAAAGAATTTTAGAGTATTTGGCTGTGCAACAAAGAGTAAAAAAGATTAAGGGACCGATCCTATGTTTAGTTGGTCCGCCTGGAGTTGGGAAAACATCTCTAGGGAAATCTATTGCAAAAGCAACAAATCGTAAATTCGTCCGAATGTCTTTGGGCGGTGTTAGAGATGAAGCGGAAATACGAGGGCACAGGCGTACTTACGTTGGATCGCTACCTGGTAAGATAATCCAAAATATGTCTAAGATCGGGACTAAAAATCCTCTAATCTTACTGGATGAGATTGATAAAATGGCTATGGACTTTCGAGGGGATCCCGCATCCGCTTTACTTGAGGTTCTAGATCCGGAACAAAATAATAGTTTTAATGACCATTACTTAGAGGTTGATTTTGATCTTTCAGAGGTAATGTTTGTTACAACCGCCAACACCCTTGATATACCAGGTCCACTCAAAGATAGAATGGAAATTATACGACTTTCAGGGTATACCGAGATAGAAAAAACGAACATCGCAAAAAGCTTTCTGATACCTAAAGCAATCCAGAACGCCGGGCTTGATAATGATGAAATAAAGGTAAGTGAGAGCTCCATTAAAGAAATAATAAGATTCTATACTAGAGAAGCGGGGGTTCGTAGTTTAGAGAGAGAGTTATCAGCCATTTGTCGTAAAGTTGTCCGGGCTATCATTAAAAAGCCAATTAATAAGACAATTAATATTACCCCCAAATCACTTGAGCAATATTTAGGGGTAAAAAAATTCCGGTATGGGTTGGCAGGTGATGCTGATCGAATCGGCCAAGTTACCGGTCTGGCTTGGACTCAGACTGGTGGTGATTTGTTAACCATAGAAGCCGCAGTCGTTCAAGGTAAAGGCCGAGAAATATCTACTGGTAGTTTGGGAGATGTGATGCAAGAATCGATAAAAGCGGCTATGACAGTTTTGAGAAGTAGAAGCAATTCACTAGGCATAGATGCGAACTTCTACGGGAAAAAAGACTTTCATTTTCACGTTCCTGAGGGAGCCACTCCAAAAGATGGCCCAAGTGCTGGTATAGGTATGTGCTTAGCTATGGCGTCGGCATTAACAGGTATTAGAGTGAAAAGGAGTGTTGCCATGACTGGAGAGATCACTCTGAGAGGGGAGGTATTGCCAATTGGTGGTCTTAAAGAAAAACTCTTGGCTGCACAAAGAGGTGGTATCAAAACCGTTCTTATTCCTCAGGAGAACGAAAGGGATCTTAAGGAAATTCCTGCGACTATCAAAACCGGTCTTAAGATTGTTCCTATCAAATGGATCGATGAAGTTTTTCCAATAGCCTTGCAGTCACTACCAGAACCATTGGATTCTGCTCAATCCGAAGTAGATGTCGCTAAGAAAAAGCCTGAAGAATCCGATGATTCAGATTTGTTGCGACGACACTAGAGTTTTACTTGAGTTTGTAAGATAATTGCCGTGGGGTGGGGTTACGGCTCGATTGACTATTCCGTATCTGCAGCCCGATAGTTGGGTGCTTAGCTCAGCTGGGAGAGCGACGCCCTTACAAGGCGTAGGTCGGGGGTTCGATCCCCTCAGCACCCACCAGAATCAAATTGGAGCGGTAGTTCAGTTGGTTAGAATGCCGGCCTGTCACGCCGGAGGTCGCGGGTTCGAATCCCGTCCGCTCCGCCATTTCTGATTCTTGTATCTAGAATGGTTGACGTAGGAAAAAGCTTCGGTATCTTGGGGCGGTAATAGTGGTTTTGTAAACATGAGAGGGAAGAAATGAGGATTGGAGACAACTTTTTAGATAAATGGGTCGAAGCTATAAATAACGATAATGGCTGCAAATTAAATGGAAGAGGCTTCAACGAAGCCATCACGTTCGAGATAGGAAACGTGCGAAACACGCTGACCGTTCGCAACGGGAAAATTGATAATATAATTGTAGACGGTGGTCCGTTGGTGAGAAGTGTCCTAACACTTAGCGCGCCCGAAGACGTATGGTCTAAGCTTTTAAATCCGAAACCGCCGGCTCTTTACAACGACTTTTTCGCGTTGATTGCCATTGGCGACATGAGATTTGACGGAGACATTAAAATTATTTTCCAACAATGGTTTACTTTTTCAAACTGGGTGAGAGCTGGTAGAGAACTGCAGGGTCCATTAGAAACAGCATCTGATCCTGAATTTTTAGATGACTGGCAGGCGGTTGGAAGATATACGAATGTCACTGTAAATGGAGCCCGTCACAAAGTATTTTATTTTGAGGCTGGTGAAGGGATACCTTTGATTTGTCAACATACGGCTGGAAACGAAAATAGGCAATGGCGTCACCTCCTAGAAGACAGAGAGTTAACAAAAAAATTTAGGGTCATTGCTTATGACCTTCCATCGCACGGCAAGTCTGATCCTTCCTGTGACAAAGATTTGTATTCAGAGGATCAATTATTGCGTTCTGAATGGGTTACCGAATTTGTTATGAATTTCATTGGTTCTCTAGGGATTGAAGAAAAACCAATCTTTATAGGCTGTAGTATTGGCGCGGTCATTGGGCTTCATTTAGCTGCTAAATTCCCGGATCACTTTAAAGGTATTATTTCTTTGGCTGGGACTACGCCAACATATGGATTTTTTCATGACTGGTGGATTGATCCAGATGTAAATACTCAGATGAACATGCCCGGTTTGATGGATTCGGTGATGGCTCCTGATATTTCAAATGTTGATCGGCAAATAAACAGGACCATACAAAGTTCTTCACCGAGGGTGATTCGAAATGACCTCCACCTTTGGGGAGTTGATAACGGTGGTGATAACATCGCTAAAGCAATAGATGGTACAAAACTTCCTGTTTTTGTTTATGCTGGTGAGTATGACTTTACTTGCCCGCCTGATCACGTTGAGGAGTCTGTGAAACAGATAAAAGGTGCAAACTACAAGACTTTAAAAGGGTTAGGTCATTTTCCAATGAGCGAATGTTATGAGAGATTTCGGCCAACATTGTTAGATACACTTGAAAGAATTGTGTCTTATAAGTCCTAGTTGATAGTATGCTTCAATTAATAAGAGATAAGTCACAAGGATTAATTGTAGGGTTTATTGTCTTCTTAATCTCCTTGACTTTTGCACTGTTTGGAATTCAAAGTTACTTTACCGGTCAAAGCGACGTTATAGTTGCTGAAGTGGACTCTCATGAAATTACACTTACTGATCTAATTAATAGAATCAAGACCATTAGGCAACAAACTGAGGATGATTTGCAAACTCAGACTGATCCAGATTTATGGTCGAGTGATTTTATAAAATTGCAAACACTTAATCTTATGATAGATGAAGTAGTTCTAGATCAGACCATCACTGATGCGGGGATTAGGATCAGCGATGAATCATTGGTTAATAAATTAAAAGACGTGGATGCTTTCTACGATGAGAGTGGATTTTCAAGAGAAAGATATGAGTCGCTTCTTACAAGAACAGGAACTACGGTAAAGGAATTCGAAGCAAATGTTGCTGCAGATGTGCTAAGGTCTCATGTTAAACTGGGGATATTAGGGTCAGAATTTTCAACAGATTCAGAAAACTCATTTCTTTTTCAGCTGAGAAATCAAAAGAGGGATATTAGTTTAGCACTGATAAAAATTTCCAAAAATTCTAATGATATCGTCGCTTCAGAACCAGAAGTAAAACAATATTATCAAGAGAATAAAGAGTCTTACAAAACCACTGAAAAAGTTGCTTTACAGTACCTGAAATTAAGTCGTGAAGCGATAAAGAGTTCGTTACCTAAAATCGGTGAAGATAGCTTGCGTGACATTTATTCAGCGAACTTAGCAACTTATAGCACTCCAGAAACTCGTAGCATTGAGTATTTGCTTGTTCAGGAGAACAACTCTTCAGAAACCAAAGAGAGAAGCAAAATTATTGATAATATTTTTGATCAAGCGGCTAAAGGAAGAAGTTTTTCAGAGATAGCTCAAACTATTGATGATAGTATAGAAATTGAGATTGATTCAGTCGAAAATTTAAACCGCAGTGATTTGCCTGTATCTCTAAGCGACGTTGTTTTCGCTCTAAGTGATATAGGCTCTGTTTCAAACCCTATTAATACCGAATTCGGCACACATTTTGTAAAATTGAACAGGGTTAATCCAACGGTAATTCTACCCTTTGACGAGGTTAAGGTCGAGATTATGAAAGATGAGCTTGATAGAAGGGCTGATCAGGTTTATTTTGAACGGGCCGAACTAATGGCAGAGTTAGCGTTTGAAAATCCCGACAGTTTAGATGTGGTTTCCTCAACATTAGAAATTACTCCTCAAGAAACAGAGTTAGTTACTAAGAAGCAATTAGTAAATGAATTCCGTATTCCATCGGTATTAAAAATATTCAACGATGATGTGTTAGTCAACAGATATAATAGTGAGCCTGTTGAAACCCCAGACGATAACATATTTATTTTCAGAGTTAAAAAACATGAAAAAGCAACCATACCTGAATTTAAAAACGTGCAAGAACAGGTAAAACAAAATTTTATTGAGACTCAGCTGAAAGAAGCGAGTGTAGAACTTGCAGAAGCAGTGATAACAGAATTAAGAGAATTTGGCGGCCAATCCGCACTTTTTCAGAACAAAAAACTAAGCTGGAAAACCAATAAAAGTATCGGTCGTTATTCGGATATGCTTCCGATCAATGTAAGAAATAAAGCTTTTGCTGTCGAATTAAAGAATAATAATCCTCACTATTTTCAGACTCAATATGATGACAGTACCGTTGCGATTATTAGAGTCCAAAACCAACAAATGCCAGCGGTTTCCGAGGCAGATGAAAATGAGCTGAATAGTATTCGCGATTTTATTGTTAGACCACGTTCTGCTGTCATGTGGAAAGATTATTTAAAATTACTTAGAAATGAGAAAAAAATTAAAATTTATAATTCTAACTTAAGCCCCTAATTTTACTTGGCTATTTTGTAATCTTCTCCACAACCGCCGCGCCCACGCTGTCACCCCATACATTGATAGTGGTTCTGAATCTGTCTAAAAACCAGTCTACAGCGAGCAATAGTCCTATTCCCTCTAGTGGTAGATTTACAGCGGTTAAGACTAGCACCATCGTTACCAATCCTGCCTGCGGAATTCCCGCCGCACCAATAGCTGCAAGAGTCGCTGTTATAAAAACAATAAGCTGTTGTCCAATACCCAAATCAATTCCGTAAGCTTGAGCAATAAACATAACCGCTACTGCTTCATATAAAGCAGTTCCATCCATATTTATAGTTGCGCCAAGGGGAAGGACAAATTTAGAAGTGGATTGATTGACCCCTGCTTCATCAGTACAAGCAAGACTTGTAGGAAGTGTAGCGGAAGAGCTTGCTGTTCCAAATGCCGTAAGTAAAGCACGGGAAAGAAATTTAATATACAAAAGTCCATGGCTGGTTACTTTTTTTAGGACTAAGAATAAAAATAAGAAATGAAGCGCCAATCCAAAAATCACACAAACGATATATTTGCCAACTGCTTTAATTTCATCCGAGAAGCCTTCCAATCCACCCGCTTCAGCGATGCGCGATGATACAAGTGCAAAGACACCAATTGGTGTCAATAACATTATCCAACTTACTATCTGCATCATTACCGCGTTAATATCATCGAAAAAAACTATTAGCCTTTCGCTTTTGCTCTCAACTTTGAGAAGAGCGATGGCAAAAAGTATAGCGAAAATTATTATTGGCAGTAGTTCTCCGTTTGTTGCTGATTTAAAAAGGTTATCTGTAACCATAGATAGAGGAATGTCTGAAAATGAAATTACATCGTTTTTATTTGCGGATTGGCTTGATTCGCTAATATTTAATTCCAAGTTTTTTCCTGGGGCCAATAGATTTACACACAGTAGACCAATTAACACCGCTATCGATGTGGTTATTGTGTAGTAAGCGACTGTAATGAAACCAGTCTTTCCAAAATTCGAGTGTCTGTTTAAATTACAAATTCCGGTAATAACAGCTGAAAAAATTAGTGGAATGATCGTCATTTTTAATGCGTTTAAAAAAAGTTGGCCGATCCATTGAATTTTTAACGATGACTCTAAGAAAAAACTTCCGCTTAATAACCCTAAAATGACACTTAAAAATGTTCCCCATAGGATAAATGTGGGTTGGGATATTTTCATTTTTTTAAGATGTAGCACCAATGATGTTATAGCCGCAATCTACATAGGTTATTTCACCTGTAATTGCGGAGGCTAAATCTGAGCATAAAAACGCCGCGGTATTTCCCACGTCTTCAATAGTTACATTACGACGTAAAGGAGCAGATTCTTCAACAAATGTTAAAAATTTCTTAAGATCTTTCACTCCTGAAGCAGCAAGTGTTTTTATTGGGCCAGCTGAAATTCCATTGACTCTAACGCCGTATGGTCCTAGGTTGGAGGCCATATATCTAATATTACTTTCTAGACTTGCCTTGGCGACACCCATTATATTATAGCTAGGCATCGCCCTAATGGCGCCGATATAAGAAAGAGTTAGAAGTGCAGAATTTGACGAAAGCAAAGGAATAGCCGCTTTTCCAACAGCAGCAAAGCTATAACAGCTTGTTTCATGAGCGATCCTAAATCCCTCTCTCGTTAGGTTGTCTAGGTAATTACCTTGCAACATTTCCCTGGGCGCAAAAGCTATTGAGTGAACAATTATATCGATTTCATCCCAATACTTGCTTACTTGTTCGAATAAATATTTTATATCATTATCTTCATCTACGTCACATTTTAGAAAAAAGGGCGAAGAAAGTTCGGTTGCGAAGTTCCCTGCTCTTTCCTCAAGCCGCTCATTTTGAAAGGTTATGGCTACTTCGGCCCCTTGATATTGCATCGCTTTTGCGATCCCATAAGCAATAGATTTTTTACTTGCTATTCCTAAAACAAGCGCTTTTTTGTTAGCTAGAAATCCCATCTGTTTCCCCTAATTTATTAAAATACATTATAGTGTCATTTCAGATTTGGTATCTCATATTGTATATTAGACAATCTAACTATAAAAGGAACTATCCTACCCGGCGTTTTTAAATGTATTTATATAAGTTTTACTTTATATTTTTTATTTTTATTATAGGTTGTTCAAAACCATGGAATAACCCTTATTCAACGGAAAAAGAAAGTTATTCTATTCATTACTCGTCATTTGCAGAGCGACCAAAGCATCTTGATCCTGTTTCGTCTTATAGTGAGAATGAAGCTCGATTTATCTCTCAGATTTACGAACCATTAGTGCAGTACCACTATTTAGATCGACCTTATAGGTTGGAAGCGCTTACTGCGACGAAGTTGCCTGAGCCAATGTTAGTCCACGATGAATCTATCAATTATTCGATTTATAAAGTTAGAATTAAACCAGGTATCTTGTATCAGCCACATCCTTGTTTTGCCAAAGACCCTCAGGGTAATTTTGTTTATCATGATTTGACCTCTGATCAAGTTTCCCAAATAAAAACTTTTTCTTTTTTCACTTCAACAGGAACACGAGAGCTAACGGCTCATGATTATGCTTTTCAAATAAAAAGGTTGGCCCATCCACAGAAACATTCGCCAGTATTAGGTTTGATGTCCAAATATATTGTTGGTTTAAAGGAGTTAAAAGAGAAACTACTAGCCTCGAGTCAGAAAGGACAAGTAATTGATCTAAAAAAATTTAACATAGCAGGAGTAAAGGTTGTTAATAATTATGAATTTGAGATAAAAATTTACGGTAAATATCCTCAATTTAAATACTGGCTTGCGATGAATTTTTTTGCCCCGATACCATGGGAGGCCGAAGCTTTCTTCTCACAGACTGGTTTCAAAGAAAAAAATCTGAGTCTTGATTGGTATCCAGTTGGTACTGGTCCTTATATGTTAACGGAAAATAACCCAAATAGACGAATAATCTTAAAAAAAAAATCCAAATTACGATCCAACATTGAGACCATCAATAGAGCATAACAAGCAAAGAATTGACTTAAATTTTGATCGAGAGGTGGATGAGGCTCATTTCATTCTTGAAAAAGAGGCTATCCCCGAGTGGTCAAAATTTTTACAAGGTTATTATGACGCCTCAGGTATTTTGTCAGATAGTTTTGATCAAGTAATCAGTATAAATTCGAGGGGTGATGCAAATTTGTCCTCTGATATAGAAGCGAAGGGGGTTAATTTAGTTAAAGCGGTTAAGCCATCAATTGCATACATGGGGTTCAATATGACAGACCCATTAATTGGCGGATACTCTGAAAAGCAAAAATTTTTACGACGAGCTATCTCAATAGCGATAAACTATGAGGAGCTTCTATCAATTTTTGCAAACGGTCGAGGGTTAGTTGCTCAAGGTCCTATTCCCCCGGGTATTTTTGGCTACTTAAATGGTTTGTCAGGAGTTAATGAACATGTTTACCAATGGACTGAAAAAGGACCGAGGCGAAAATCTATTGAAATCGCGCAAGATTTGATGAGTCGTGCAGGTTATCCAGAAGGAATTGACACAACAACTGGTAAGCGTCTAACGTTATTCTATGATACTGTTTTGGGAGGACCTTCAGGAAAAGCTGTATTAAATTGGTATAGAAAGCAGTTCAAAAAATTGGGAATAGAATTAATTGTTCGGGCGACCGATTACAACAGGTTTCAAGAAAAGATTCGTAAAGGTACAGCTCAGATCTTTAGTTGGGGGTGGAATGCGGATTATCCTGACCCAGAAAATTTTTTGTTTTTGCTTTATGGGCCTAATTCAAAAGTTGAAACTCAAGGTGAAAATGCTACGAATTACCAAAACCCCGAGTTTGATAATTTGTTTCTAAAAATGATGGAGACTCCAAATGGAGTAAGTCGACAAAAAATAATTGACCGAATGGTGGAGTTGTTGAGGGAAGACTCGCCTTGGGTGTGGGGGTATCATCCGACGACATATACTCTCTATCATAAATGGATGAAAGGTGTTGTGCCTAATTTAATGGCTAGAAACACGCTAAAATACAAAACGATTAACCAAAATGAGAGAAGGGAGTACAGGGCCAAAGCAAATCAACCAGTATTGTGGCCCCTAGTATTCGTAGTCATCACTATTTTTGCGATATTTTTCATTTGTTTATTTAGGGTAAAAAAGGACAAAACTACAAGTGTTTAATTATTTATTAAAAAGAATTTTTTATGCTATTCCAATTTTAATTTCTGTTAATGTTTTTACATTTTTTTTGTTTTTTGTCGTTAATACCCCCGATGATATGGCAAGACTGCATTTAGGGAACAAACATGTGACGCAAGAAGCGATTGACACTTGGAAGTTTGAGAGGGGATATAATAAACCATTGTTGTGGGCTTCTGAACTAGATGGCGTAAAAAAAATATCAGAAACAATTTTTTTTGAAAATAGTTTGAAGCTTTTTCTTTTTAAGTTTGGTCAATCAGATAGCGGCCGAGATATTTCGTTCGATATTTCGAAAAGAATGTGGCCAAGTTTAGCCATAGCACTGCCTGTTTTGATAGTCGGTATTTGCCTAACATTAACCATAGCGCTCTTTGTTGCATTCTTCAGAGCTACATATATTGACTCTACTGGGGTTTTAATTTGTGTTTTTATGATGTCGGTTTCAGGATTATTTTATATTATTGGGGGTCAATATTTGATCGGAAAGATGTTGAAGCTTGTTCCAATATCAGGTTATTCAGAGGGGCTGTCGGCAATTAAATTTTTAATATTGCCAGTAGCTATTGGCGTTATTTCTGGTTTAGGAAATGGTACGAGATGGTATAGGACAATTTTTTTGGAAGAAGTTAATAAGGATTACGTAAGAACAGCTCGGTCAAAAGGTTTCA
>MDTA01002816.1_pt1 | contig 12708 bp, 14 predicted proteins | sample 811151 | NCBI WGS metagenome assembly MDTA01 (sample SAMN05326648, study PRJNA326480) | marine metagenome | isolation source: seawater | place: Indian Ocean: South | collected 2010
CATGTTAAAAGATATACAACATTAGGAATGGCCACAGATCAAGGTAGGACAAGTAATCTTAATGGATTACAATTAGTCTCAGACATTGAAAATAAAGTTGTACCTCAAGTTGGTCACACTACTTTTAGACCACCTTATTCACCCGTTTCAATTGGAGCTATTGTTGGAAGAGAAATAGGAAAGCATTCAAAACCAACTAGAAAATCACCAATGCATTATTGGCATGAAAAGAATAATGCAGTCTTTGTCGATGCTGGTGTTTGGTTACGTCCAAGATATTATAAACAAGGAAACGAAAATTTATTTGAAGCTTCAAAGAGAGAGGCAAGAAATGTAAGACAAAATGTTGGAGTATGTGATGTGACTACTTTAGGTAAAATAGACATAAAAGGTCCAGACTCTGCAGAATTTTTAAATAGAGTATATACTAATGCGTGGCTTAAATTACCTGTTGGTAAAGCTAGATACGGAGTGATGTTAAGGGAAGATGGGATTGTAATGGATGACGGAACGACAACTAGAATTTCTGAAAATCATTATCATATGACGACTACTACTGCACAAGCTGCGAATGTTTTATCTCACTTAGAATATTATTTACAATTGGTTTGGCCAGAATTGAACGTAAACGTAGTTTCGTCTACAGAACAATGGGCAGGAGCCGCAATAGCAGGACCAAAATCTAGAGAACTATTACAAAAGTTATTTCCTAAATTAGATGTTTCAAAAGAAGGTTTTCCATTCATGGGCTATAAAGATGGCAATTTGTTTGGTGTGAATGCAAAAATTTATAGAATTTCGTTTTCAGGTGAGCTTGCTTACGAGGTAAATGTCGAGTCTGATAATGGTAACTTTATGTGGGAAAAAATAATGGAGATTGGAAAAGAGTTCAACATTCAGCCATATGGAACAGAGGCATTGTCAACATTAAGAATAGAGATGGGGCATGTTGCGGGATCTGAATTAGATGGACGTACAATTCCATATGATAACTCTCTTGAAGGATTAGTAAGTAAGAAAAAAGATTTTATTGGAAAAAGATCTTTAAGTAAATCAGCTTATATTTCCCCAGATAGACAAAAAATTGTAGGTGTAGTTCCACTAGACAAAAAGACAAGTATACCCGAAGGTTCATATATAGTTAAAGATGCAAAAGCGAAACTTCCAAATCCTAAATTAGGTCATGTTTCTGCATCATGTTGGAGCGTTGAATACGATAACCCATTTTCACTCGCAATAATAAAGGATGGCAAAAATATGATTGGAAAAAAACTTTTTGCATTGTCTCCACTAAAAAATAAAATAATACCTGTTGAAATTGTATCTTCACATTATGTTGATCCAAAAGGAGAAAGAGTAAGATCATGATATCAGTATCTGCTTTAAATTATATTCATAAAAAAGGTCTTTTTGGAAATTATGAAAACAAAAATGAAGAAAATTTACTAAAAATTTCAGAAGAAAAAAATTTACTTATTGTCCAAATAGTCCAGTATAAAAATTCAAAAGTCTTACTTGAAAATATCGATATTGATAGTTTGAAATTAAAAGATCAACCTTTAAGTGTTGTGAGCAATCCCAATACTAGAATTTTGTGGAACGGACCGAAAAATTGGCTTTTAGTATCTACAAAAAAAGATTTAATTAAAAATATAATTAAAAATTTAAAAGAAACAGATTTTGCTATAACAGACTTATCTCATTCTAGAGCTATAATTAAAATAGAAGGAGAAGAAGTTAAAGAGGTTTTAAAAAAAGGATGTCCGTATAATTTTAATGAACTACACAAAGATATGTGCGTAAATTCTGTTTTTAATGGAATAACAATATCAATTGACATGATTGAAGATAAACCAAATAAAATCAGATTATTTGCTCTTAGAAGTTTTGGGGAATCTTTACATCATTCTATAACAGATGCTTGTCTAGAATTTGGATTTAAAGCGTTATAATCATAAACTCATATTGGATATATGGTATTTTTACTATCTTGAGTTGTACTTATTTTTGAGTAAGAATTAGTTGTGGAGATAAAAAAAATAATACTATTGATATTATCAACTTTAATTTTGAATGGATGTGTTCAAAGCACTGCTATGGTTGGCCCTGCAATTTCGCTTGCATCAACAGGAAATATATATCAGGCAGGATTTACTTTTTCAGCAAATAAAGCTGTAGAAAAAGAAACAGGCATGCAAACACATGAATATATTTCAAAAATCATTGAAGAAAACAACTTAAATTCAAATAACACGAACCAATTTGAACAAAACCTAAGCGCTTTGCTGTTAGCAAATTTTGAGAAAACAAGAAAAATTATTTTAAATCAAAATCAAGAAAGTAAAAATTAATCGAGATTTAGGATAATATTGAAATAACAAGAGTTCGGATCATTTTTATAGTGCGCAAAAGGCTTACATTTTTTGAACCCACTTTTTTTAAAAAGACTTCTTGCAGGACCAAAAAAATTACCTGCGCCTGTTTCTACACTTATTTTTGTTATATATAATTTTTTTGACTCTTCGATTAAATGTTCTATTAATTCGACTCCTCGACCTTTACCTTTGAATTCATCAGCTATTCTTATAGATTTAAATTCTCCGTGATTTTTTTCTAGAAATTTTAGAGCTCCACATCCAAATAATTTTTCATCTTGCCATAAACTCCAAAACTTAATAGATGGATCTTTTAAACCTGGAATATCTAAAACATGCGCACTACCTTCAGGCGAAACAGATCTTAATTCTATAAAATGTTTTACCAAAAGATCATTTACCTGAGGATTATCAAAATTATTTTCTATTGATTTCATAGATTTGAAAAACATATAATCTAATTTTAAATTAAACCAACAAATAAATAGTTTTATGTGTGGGAGATATGTAGTAACGAATCCAGTTTCAAAATCTAAAAAAATAGTGAAATCTGCAATAAATGTAGATGATATTGAAAATTATAACGCTCATCCGTATCAGAGTCTTCCAGTTATAAAAAAGTATTTAAATGGAAATACACTCGAAAAATTAAAATGGGGTATCATACCTTCTTGGTCAAAGCAGAAAGATTATAAACCTTTAATAAATGCAAGGCTTGAAACAATTGATGAAAAAATTTCTTTTAAAAAATTAATAAAATTATACAGATGTATAATAATAGCTGACGGATTTTATGAATGGAAAAGAGAAGATAAAAATAAAACTCCTTACTACTTTAAGCGAAAAGATAAAAAAAATATTTATATTGCAGGAATTTATAGTGACAATGAATTTTGTATGATTACAGAAAAAGCTTCAGAGAATCTAAGTATAATTCATCACAGACAACCTGTAATATTAAATGAAAATGATGTTAATAAATATTTAAATATTGAAATAAATGGATCAAATTTTTTACAAAACGCCAATAAACCAAATTTAGAATTTTATGAAATTTCAAAAGATGTTAACAAGCCTACTAATAACAATTTATCACTTATTCAAAAAATAAACTAAATTATTTTAATAAATTGTCCAAAGTTTCTATTTGTCCAATTTTAAAAATAATTGCATCATCTGGATCGTATCCAAATTTATTTGAGGAATTTTTAAATCTTATTCCAGGTTCCATAATTGGCTCTAAAGACAAAACAACAGTTCCCCAATGCATTCCCAAAACTTTTTTACTTTTTAAATCTTTTCCTATATTAAGAGCTTCTTCAGGATTAGTATGATATATTGATTTATCTTTTTTTGCAGCCATAGGATAAAAATTATAAGCACCAATGTTTATAAAAGTTAAATCAATTGGACCATATTTTTCACCAAGTTCTTTGTAAATATCTCCATAACCCGTATCACATGCAAAAAAAATTTTTTTATTCTTATATTCAATTAAAAAGCTTCCCCACAAAGTTTTATTAGTATCCCAAAGACTTCTTTTTGACCAGTGAACTGCAGGCAAGAATGTTATTTTAACATCATTTATTTTTATTTCATCATACCAGTCAAGTTCATTAACGTTATTAAAACCATTTCTTGTGAAATATTTTCCAAGCTTTAAAGCGGTTGCAACCTTAGCTTTTTTGTATGGAAATTTTTGTATTGTCCTTGTACTCAAATGATCATAATGATTATGAGTTAAAAGAAACAAATCAATATGAGGTAACTCATTTAGGTTTATTGCTGGATCAACAAATCTTTTAGGACCAAATATTAAAGGACCCATATTTTTCTCAAAAACTGGGTCAGTAATTATAGTAGTATCTCCTAGTTTAATTACAAATGTTGCGTGACCAATCCAAAAAATATAATCATTATTTTGATTATCTTGTAAAGATTTAATTACCTTTTTTTTTTCAATCACATGTTCCTTTGGAACATTCATATCTAATTTTTTCTTTTCTTCATTAAATACTTTGTAACTCCAATTAAATTTCATATTCCTTTCTGGGGATCCTTCGGGATTTCTAAAAGAGCCATCTGTTAAATGATGATAGGGTTTATTTTCCATTGTTATTCCAATTGAATTATAAGAGTATATACAAATAAAAAAACAAATAATTTTTACTATTTTTTTTCCATTAACCATAAGTTATTACCACCTAGAAAAAAAATTTTTCCATTCTTAGGATGTACTTGAATATCTCTTATTCTCCCAATTTTATTTTTAAAAATAATTTTTTCTTCTATATTGTTCAAATCTTTAAATACTAATTTTCTGAGAGATTGATCCTTTAATGAGGTTATTAAAGCATCACCGTTCCATTCTCGAAATTCGTCTCCCTTATAAATTGTTATCGCACTAGTAGCTATTGATGGAACCCAATAATGAATTGCCTTAGTAAAACCTGGTTTCCATTTAGGACCAATCGGTAGACCTGAATAGTTTTTGCCTCCCCAACCTAATATTTTCCAGCCATAATTTTCACCTTTTTTAACTTCACCAAACCAGTCACCGCCTTTTGCTCCATGATTACTAGCATAAATTTTACCATCATAATCAGAAATAGTTAAACCTTGTGGATTTCTAACTCCAATTTGATAAATTTCTGGTAACCATTCAGATTTCCCCAAAAACTTTGGATTATCTTTTGGAATGCTTCCATCTAAGTGAATTCTAATTATACTACCTGGATGTTTTGTTGGATCTTGTGCTATCATACCTTTTCCTCTTTCACCTGCAGATGCAAATATATAATTATCTTTAATTGCAAGCCTAGAACCAAAATGATAACCAGAGTCAATAGGAGGATTAGCCTGAAAAATATTTTTAAAGTTTAATTTGTTTTTGTTAAATACTGCTTTAGCAATAGATGTGCTTGATTTCCAATTACCTCTATTCTCAGTATAAGATACCCATAAAGTATCTTTTTTATAAACAATGTCTAATAGTCCACCCTGGCCATAATCAAGATAGTTTAAATTATGATTTATTTCTTTTGTAATTTTTGAATTAATATTTACAATTTTAATTTTTCCACTTTTTTCAGTAATAATTATTTCATCATTATCTATAAAAGAAGATCCCCATGGATCATTTAGATCAGTTAATTTAGTAAATTTAATCTCATTAGAAAAAGAGTTTTGCGAAAAAAAGAAAATTAAAAATATTATAATTATAAGTTTATTCACTTCTTAATAATTGTTAAATGACCCATTTTTCTATTTTCCTTTATTTCTGATTTTAAATAATCGTAAAAAAATTCATTTTTTTTATATACTCTATTTTTATATAATTTTATTTCATCACCTATAATATTTTTCATTGTCGCATTATGAATTTTATTTAAGTTAATTCGATCAAGATCACAAACTGCTCTAATATGGTTTTCAAATTGACTTATATTATGTGAATTAATGGTCAAATGACCCGAATTATGAACACGAGGTGCCATTTCGTTCACATAAAGCTTGTTATTGTCGTCTACAAAAAATTCAATGCATAATGAACCAATATATTTAAGATTTTCAGAAATTTTAATTGACCATTCTTTAGATTGAATTTTTATTTCATCATTTATCTCGGCTGGTATTTTAGTAGTATCTAGAATTTGATTTTTATGGACATTTTCAAATGGTTCATAAATTTCAATAGAACCATCATTAAATCTTGTTAATATTACCGAAATTTCTTTTTTTAATTTAACTAATTTTTCTAAAATAAATTCTTTTCCCAAATCTATTTTTAATTTTGAAAATTCTTCTATACTGTTAATTATGGATTGTCCCTTTCCATCATATCCGAGTGTACAAGTTTTCAAAATTCCAGGAAAAAATTTACTATTTATTTTATGGTCTTCTTTTAAAAAAATATAGTCTGTTGTTTTTAAACCCAAAGAATTGATAAAGTCTTTTTCAAGTAACCGATTCTGAGTTATTCTAATTATTTCTGGGTTAGGATTAACATTTTTTAATTTATTTATTTTTAATAATGTTTCATATGGAATATTTTCAAATTCAAGTGTTACCAAATCAATTGAATTTGTAAATTCAAATATTTTAGAGTCATCATCGTATTTTCCATATATAAATTTATCGCAAAAATTTTTAGCAGGGGAATTTTGATCATCACTAAATATAGTAGTTTCAATATTTATTTTTTTTGCTGCCTGACAAAGCATACTTCCTAATTGACCACCTCCAATAATTCCTAGTCTTGGATTGATCATATTATTTTGGTTTTTTCTTAACAGCTTTTGTTTGCTTCATTCTCCAAGCATTAATTCTTTTTTTTAAAGAAGGGTTTGAAATTGAGATTATTGATGCTGCATATAATGCTGAATTGATAGCTCCATCTTCTCCAATAGCAACTGTTCCAACAGGTATTCCTTTTGGCATTTGAACTATGGAAAGTAAGCTATCAAGTCCATTTAAATTTTTGCTTTTTATAGGTACTCCTATTACAGGAATATTAGTTATAGCAGCAATCATGCCTGGTAAGTGGGCAGAACCACCGGCTCCAGCAACAATTACTGAAATACCTTTTTTTTCTGCTGACTTTGCAAAATTGAACAATCTATCAGGGGTTCGATGTGCTGAGACAATTTTAACCTCACTTTTTACCTTTAAAATATTAAGCACCTTTTTTGTTAATTTCATTGTTGAATAATCTGATTGACTTCCCATGACTATTGCAACTTTGTGATTATATGTATTTTTTTTCATTTATATTTTAATATCAAAAAACTCGTCACTATTATATATCTATTAATATGAATTATAGAATTGATAATCTTCAATATTGTAACTGGACTAGGGAAGTTTTTCAAATAAATAGGGAGGCTGGCTTAGATGCTGTTCACGTAACTTTAGTTTATCACGAGGATTATCATGAATTCCTAGAAAAATTAAAAAATTGGCAAATTTATTTTGATGAAAATTCTGATCTTATTTTTATGGGAAAGGATTATAGGGATATTGAAAGAGCAAAAAAAGAAAATAAAACTGCAATTTTTTTTGGTTTTCAAAACTGCTCGCCAATTGAAGATGATATCGATTTAATTGAAAAAGTTCATAACCATGGATGTAGATTTATGCAATTGACTTATAATAATCAGTCTCTACTAGCGACTGGTTGTTATGAAAAAAATGATAGCGGAGTTACGAATTTTGGTAAAGAGGCTATTAGAGAAATGAACAGGGTAGGAATAGTGATTGATATGTCTCATTCAGCAGAAAAAAGTACTCTGGATGCAATTGAAGTTAGTGAAAAACCAATTGCCATTACTCATGCTAACCCTTCGTTTTGGCATGAAGCAAAAAGAAATAAATCTGACAAAGTTTTAAAAGTTTTATCTGAAAGTGGCGGCATGCTAGGTTTATCATTATATTCTCATCATTTAAAAAATGGACCCAAATGTACTTTACTCAACTTTTGTGAAATGGTTGCCAAAACAGTTGATATTATGGGAATTAAAAATGTTGGAATAGGTTCAGATCTTTGTCTTAATCAACCCGATCATGTAGTTGAATGGATGAGAAATGGAACATGGTCTAAATCAAAAAATTATGGAGAAGGATCAAGAGATAAACCAGGTTTTCCAAAACAACCTGATTGGTTTAAAGATGCCCGAGGTTTTAAAAACTTAGCTGAAGGATTTAAAAAAATCGGATTTAATGACGAAAATATCTCTGATATTCTTGGAAATAACTGGTTTAATTTTTATAAGGGAATAAACAATGCAAATTGATTTAAGAGATCCGAAAAAAATTATGAAATTATCTAGGCTAGGTTCTTTTCATCAATCTAAACTTTCATTTTTAAGATCTTTTTTACAGGAATTCAAAGATTGGGATTACAAAAGAGATTTGTTTGATTTAAATGATGAAGGAAATGGTATTGCAGTATACTCATTTAAAAAAAATAAAAGGATTTACTCTTTAGTTTGTTTTGCGAATAAAATTCGAGATGATGAAAGATCTGACAGGGTAATTGCAACAAAATGGGATGCTGCATTTACTTTACACGATGGCATACCCAATAAAATAGATTTAGAGAGACTATCCAAAAATGTACCAAAGCAGGAAGTTGGAAGGTTATCTTATAAAGAATTAACTTTATCTAGAGCAAATAAATCAGTTAGAATATTTGATCATGTAGTTAATTGTTTGTCTGAGGGCAAACAACCAGATGAAAATTTACTTTTAAATGTAGGGTATTTGTATAGAACCACTGCCGTTTATGGATCAGGAAAATTTGGTTTGGCTGATAGATTTAGAATAAAAAATCGAGAAGAGATTTATGGGCCTTTTAGACTTGAAATGATGCTGGTCTATCTTGTAAGACAATTCACTTTTGATCAAGTTAATCATGTTGCTAAAAGTAGAAATCCAAGAAGGGCAGTTGAATTAGATAAAAATATTTGTAGAAAATTGGGTATCGGTAATTCAACAGGTTTAGGTATGGCACCATTTATCGTTAATCACCCAACATTATTAAATAATTGGATACAAACAAGAGAAATTGTGCTTAAAAAAATAAGAGAAATAAAATATGTTAAAAATGAAGAGTCCAAAGTATTTCTCAAATGCTTAAAAAATTCTATTAATAATATTAATTCATGGAATACAGAAAGTATATTTCAACAAAATAAAATTAAAGATTTAAAAAAAGACATTGAAAAGTTTATAGAATATAACGACAAAGATAATTTTTTTATAAAGGACTTTCCATTTAATAAAATTTATAATTGGATAGATAATAATCTAGGGGAAGAATGTATAGAATATATTGTATCATTAATGATGGAACCTTTCCCACATTTAATAAAGCCCTTTGTTAATTTGATGAGCTCTGATGAGGACAAATATTTTAATATACCAACAAGTAAAAATATAAAAGATTTAAGAAAATTAATTGAAGTAAATTACTCGGAGATTTTAAAAATAGATTTTGAAAAAAAAGAAAATAATCAAAATTTTTGGTTTATATCAAAAAATAAAGAGGAACCTAGATTAGCTGATAGATTTTTAGAAATAGGAGCAGACCTCGAACAACCGCTGGCAATTGCAAGGGATATAAAAAAATTATATGAGCGAATTTCAAAAATTAAAAATAGCATGCCAATATCTAAATTTTTAATGGATAATAATGATTTAAGACATGTTGTAAGAAGGGCTTTTATAAGCGAAAAATTTCCTTATTCAGAAATCCAAGATAATACAATTGGATCAAAATTAATGCCTATAGATATGTTAAGATTAAAACTATCTTTTTTTGGCGCAATAAAATTTGATCCTAAATCTGATAAATGGCTAAGGATATGTAAGTTTCAAGGAGCTCCACTTCCAAATGAATTAAAAAATTTTAATGATTTTTGGATTTATGAAACGATAAATTAGTTATGATCAGTCTAAGTGAAATAGATACAACAGCTAAGAGGGCAAGCAGAGCAATTGGTTTTTCATGGGGAATTGCAGAAGAAATAGGCAAAAATACTAAATTATTAGAATTATTTGGACTTCCAGGAGTTAAAAATTTAATTAGTTATTATAAAGTTTATAATAAAAAAAAATTTCAAAAAATTAGTTTAATATCACAAACCAACAAAACAAAAATTCCTTATTGTCCAATAAATCTAGGTGTTAATTTTTTAGATCAGGCTTATATACTAAATGATCTAAAAAAAATAAATTTAGAAAATGTGTCTTTTCCTTTGTTATTCCTTCCATTTGTAAGCAGATCTTCAGAAATAATTGGGAAAAAAATAAATATAGAATTTGATAATTTTGAATTTCTTCTAAATTACAACCAATCAATATTTTGTAATCACCAAATACTAAATATTATTGAAAATGCTCAAAATGTTTCTATAAAATTTTTAGAAAACGTAAATACATTTAAAGAAAATGAGTGGCAAGAATTATATAGATTATCTGAAGATACATTTGTAGAAGAGACAGAAAGTTTAAGAGAAACAGCTGCAGGAGCAGGATTGACAGATAATGATTAAAGATAAAAAAATAGAAAACTCCCACGATAAAAATTTAGATAATATTTGTGATGATTGTAAAAAAAAAGATGAAAGTGTATATCAAAATCTTATTTTAACAGGATTTAAAATTTGCCAATCATGCAGATTGTCAAAGAAGTTATTTCCTATTTAGCTTATATTACTAATTGGCAAAGCATTCAGTCTACTCATAACAAAAGAAAGTGACAAGAAGACAATTATTAAGAAAGATAAAAAAACAATTCCAAAAGCTTTAAAATTTGATTTGATATTTAAAACCTGTTTAGTTGATATTATTAAAGATGCAAAAATCCAAAATTGTGTTAAAAAAATAATTGGTATCATTAATTCAGGCGTAACTGCAAAAAATCTTAACAATCCTGGCGCATGTGCATATCCTACAGCTATTAAAATTTTTTTGAATGGTATATTTGTATCTTTGTCAGGAAATATTTTTACACCTATTACAAAAATAAAAATTGCCCACACAAGCCATGTTAAAATAGCCGTTATCCCAGAAATACCTATGGATGTTTGAACAATTGAATTTGCGGCTACTGCACCTGCAATCCCATCTAGAATCATAATTAATCCTGAAAAATAAATAGCAGCTTCGCCAAAATATTTATTTTCCCTGTATAAAGATTTATCTAATTTTAATGATCTAAATAATATATCTAAAAAAATTCCAAACATGATTTGCTCAAGGGGATACTGAGTATCCCCTTGATTGAATTACCCTTTTACAACTTCTCTAGTGTTGGCGTTATATGATTCTGTAAATGGTATATCTACAATAACTGCATCTACAGGTTTTCCTCGTGTATCCGAATATTTGTTAGGCAGATGAACTTTAAATTTAGTACCTACTTTCCCTTTTGGAAAACCATTTTGATTTAAAGTTCCGTCAAAAGGAACATATCCCATAGCAATATTTTGTTTTTTTTCTGGATGGTACCAAGGAGAAGTTATAAATCCAATCGGTTCGCCTCCATTTTCGCCTGAAATTAACCAGAAATCTGGGGCATACTCTTCGATAGGTTTTCCACCTAGTTCTAGTCCTACCAATTGAAGCTTATATGGTTTTTCACCAGCTTTAATTTGAGCCCCCATTTTTTCTAAAGCTGCTTTTCCTACATAATCAGCTTTTTTGTTCCATTCTCCTTTTCCTGATAAAGATACTTGATATCCTAAATTACATTGGAAAGGGTTATGTTGATAATCCATGTCTTGGCCCCATGAAAGAATTCCAGCTTGGATTCTTCTGTGGTGTGCAGGAGCAATAACCATGAGATTATGTTTTTTACCAGCTTCAATTACAGCATTCCACATATCTTCCGCATACAATGTGGACTCTCTTAAATATATTTCGTATCCAGCTTCGCCTGAAAATCCTGATTGAGAAATAACACAACTTCTCCCACCAATTTTTGCTTCAGCTAAACCATAAAAAGGCATATTATCAAAGTCTACATGATCTCCACACAAATCATTCATTAAGGCTTTAGATTTTGGACCTTGTATTTGAACTGGAGAAACGTCGATTTCATCTATTTCAACATTAAACCTTCCATCACAATTAACTCCTTGTAAATACATACTTATGTCACTATCAGACAAACTGAACCAAAATTCATCTTTAGATATTCTTAAAAGTATAGGGTCGTTTAAAACACCACCATATGAATTACATAGTATCACGTATCTTGCTCTCATAGGCGAAATTTTTGTTGCATCTCTTGTAATTACATAATCTACAAATTTTTCAGCATCTGGCCCCTTGACTCTAATTTGTCTTTCAACCGCAACATTCCACATAGTTACATGTTTTTTAATTGCTTCGTACTCAACCATAGCACCACCATCTTCAGGTTTAACATAACCTCTTGGATGATAAATTCTGTTATACACAGTTGCTCTCCAACAACCTGCTTTCATAGATAAATGCCAATAAGGGGATTTTCTTACTCTTGTTGAAATTAATAATTCCACTTTTGTTGGACCACTCTGTCTTAAATTATATGGAACATTTCTATCAGATTGATCTACTGATGTTACGTGTCTTATTTTATTATAATCGAACTCATTAGACATAATTATTCTCCATCAACCACTTGTTAGTTTCCTTCAAGCCGCCGAATGTATAAATGTGGAAACAATCAGAATGCGATTTTACTTTCCCAATTAAATCATTAGGGTCTTTAGGTTTCATTAAATCTAAAGCCTTACTAAAATTAGATTTAAGAAAATTAATAGAATTTTTTGCACCAACAATATTA
>MDTA01061048.1_pt1 | contig 12707 bp, 23 predicted proteins | sample 811151 | NCBI WGS metagenome assembly MDTA01 (sample SAMN05326648, study PRJNA326480) | marine metagenome | isolation source: seawater | place: Indian Ocean: South | collected 2010
AAAGAATTTTCAGAACGTCCTGGTTGGGAAAAAGGTTCGCCTAAACGTGCAAATAAAATTGGACACTATCAACGTCTTGAAGAAAAGCAAGGCAAAGCCAATATGCCTGGACATGTTAGAGCAAGTATCAATTGGAATACACTAAAACGTATGAATGGTGACAAGTATTCACAAGAGATTGTAGATGGTATGAAGGTTATTGTATGTAAACTTAAACAAAATCCGTTAGGATACACAAGTGTTGCATATCCAACCGATGAATTGCGTATACCAGAATGGTTCAAAGAACTTCCGTTTGATGATGCGGCAATGGCTGAAACTATTATCGACAACAAACTAGACAACTTAATTGGTGTGCTTAACTACCCACTTGAAGATACTAAACAAAATAATACTTTCAATACATTATTCGATTTTGGAGCATAATATGAATAGTCCTATCAACAAACTGCAACAATTAATGATTATCACTGCTGAAGAATGTGGCGAACTCACTCAACGTTGTTCTAAAATAGTTAGAAAATACGGTGATAAAAGTGAAATAGAAGATGATCAAAGAAACAAACTTTTAGATGAAGTAGGCGATGTATATTGCATGATTGATTTGATGTGTGAACATGGTATTTTAGATTGGAAACATGTGTATGCTCGTAGCACTGCAAAGAAAGAGAAATTAAAAATATGGAGTGATTTAATTGACTAATTTATTTCAAAAAAAATTTTTTATAAGTCATGCAGGATTACCATTGAATTGGAAAATAGAATGTGATGCTCTTACTAAAGATGATTGGAAGGGAATAGCTCGTATGATTATGGACTATGAAACAAGACCTTTTGGTTCAGTTGAAGGTATACCTAGAGGAGGATTACCTTTAGCAAGAGCATTGAAACCATATGCAACTGTAGGTCCACCTATGATTGTTGATGACGTATACACTACTGGTGCAAGTTTTAAGGAATATTGTTATGAACATTATCGAACAATGTCTTTTGATTATAACCCAAAGTGGGTCGTATTTGCTAGAACTACTCCTGAAGATAGATCTGGTGTTAAAGCACTTTTTACAATGCCGGAGATGAATAATGATAAATGATAGTGATGTTTTATTTCCTCATGTAATATGGAAGGGCAATATAGATAATTTAGATAACAATGTTATCAAAGAGTATGCTTTAGAAAAAATAAAAAATAAAAGAAAAAACCCTTTAATGAAAGATGAACGTCCTTGGGATAGCACTGATTTATTTTTAGAAGAATGTTCACAAGTAAAAAAATTAGTTGATAAATTAAATGATTGTATGGCTTTAATATGCGAAGATGTAGGCTTCCATGCTGTACAACTTTATAACATATGGATTAACAGGAATCCGCCTGGTGTTGAAAATCCTGTTCATACTCATTTGCACCACGATGGTAGATTAGGAGCATTATTTAGTGGTGTATGGTATTTAGATGCAGATGAAAATTTAGATCAAGGAGATATTATTTTTGAAAGAAGTGATAAAAGCGAAATGCACATACCTAAATTACTAATAAAAGAAGTTACTTCTTATAATATCCCAAGAACACAATATAAAAGTAAACTTAACGATTTATATATTTTTAATAGTTGGATACCGCATAGAGTAAGTAAGAATAATTCTGACAAAGATAGATTTAGTATAAGTTTCAATTACGGAGTTTAAAATGAAAGTAGGATTTACTTGTTCAACATTTGATTTACTACACGCAGGACATGTAATAATGCTACGTGAAGCAAAAGAGCAGTGTGATTATTTAATTTGCGGGTTGCAAGTTGATCCTAGCATTGATAGAGCAGAAAAAAATAAGCCTATACAAACTGTAGTTGAACGTTACACACAATTAAAAGGGATAGAGTATGTAGATGAAATTATCCCATACGGCACAGAAAAAGATCTTGAAGATATATTAAGTATGTATCCAATAGATGTGCGTATACTTGGTGAAGAATATCGTGACAAAGATTTTACTGGAAAAGATATTTGTAGAAAACGCGATATAAAATTACATTTTAACAAAAGAGATCATAGGTTTAGCTCAAGTGATCTTAGGAGAAGAGTATGCCAAGAGTAGCAATTATAGGAAAAGGTACAGCTGGCTGTTTAGCTGTAGCATATTTTTACAAACAAGGATACGATATCACTTGGTACTATAATAGTAGTAAAAAAGCACAAGCTGTTGGCGAAGGCGCACAATTAAACTTACCAAGTCTAATGTACAAAAGTGCAGGATGGAATTTTGATGACTGGCGTGAAGTAGACGGCAACTATAAAATTGGTATCCACTATCGCAACTGGGGTGACAAGGGCGACTACTTTCATAACTTTTTACCGCCGCAGGTTAGCCAACACTTTAATGCTGTAAAACTACAAAATCTAATATTCAATTTGTATAAAGACAAAGTAAAATGTGTTGACGGAGATATAGAACACAAGGACATACCTGAAGATTATGTATTTGATTGCAGTGGTAAACCTAAAGACTATAGCAAGTTTAATGCAAGCGAATTTATTCCTGTAAACAGTGTACATGTTACACAGTGTTATTGGGAATATCCAGAATTTGATTACACTGTTACTTGTGCTAGACCATATGGATGGGTGTTTGGTATTCCTTTACAGAACAGATGTAGTATAGGATATCTATATAACAAAGACTTTAACACACTTGATGAAGTTAAAGAAGATGTAAAAAATGTATTTGCAGATTATGAACTGACGCCTTCGCAAGATACAAACAGTTTTAGTTTTGAAAACTATTATCGCAAGAAAAACTTTGAAGGTAATGTTGCATACTGTGGCAATAGCAGTTTCTTTTTAGAGCCTATGGAAGCAACTAGTATTCTTACAATGGAATGGATCATGCGTAAGGCAGACGATTTGTGGGAAGGCTATACAGAAGAAGAAACAGCTAACCAAGAATACCTAGATTGGAATCGAGAGTGCGAACATATTATTATGATGCACTATGCGGCAGGTAGTCGTTGGTTTAATGACTTTTGGACTTATGCAAAGACTAGAGGTCAAAACTGTTTGACTGATGCAAGAGGATATCCAAAGTGGAAGGAATTTGTAAATGCCGCACTAACAGGTGAATATGATGATATCAGTAAACAATACGGTGGCGGTTGGGCATACCATAGTTTTGCTGAAAACTTGGAAGGGTTAGGATTACATGGTTGATAAATTTATATTTGATGTAGACGGAACAATAACGCCTAGCAGAGGAGAAATAGACACAGACTTTGCGGTATTTTTTACAGATTTCTGTAGTGAAAATGATGTTTACCTAGTAACCGGAAGTGACAAAGAAAAAACAATTGAACAAATTGGAGAAGAAATTTACAGCCTTGCAAAGAGAGTGTATAATTGTTCAGGCAGTGATGTTTGGGAAGGTGAAAGGCATGTAAGATCAGACGATTGGAAACTTCCTATATCAACAAAATCTTTTTTGTTAGATAAACTTGAAGAAAGCAGTTTTCCTTTACGTACAGGTTTACATATAGAAGAAAGGCCTGGAATGATAAATTTTAGTATTGTAGGGCGTAATGCAACATTAGGAGAACGTAAATTATATGTCGAACACGACAAAAATACACAGGAAAGAGATATCATTGCGGCTCAATTTAATGAAACATTTCCTAATTTAATTGCAAGACCGGGAGGAGAAACAGGAATAGATATATCTCCTAAAGGAAAAGACAAAAGTCAAATTGTGCAAGATTTCCATCCAGATGATGTTTTACACTTCTATGGTGATAGAATGGATGTAATGGGTAACGATTATCCTCTAAAGAAAATTATAATAGATGCAGATTTAGGACATGCTATTTCGGTTACTAACTGGCAGGATACTTGGGAGAAATTAAAATGCGTATAATGCTAACAGGACATAGAGGTTTTATTGGCAGTCGCCTACTTCAAAGATTAACAAGAAATTATTCTGTAGTTGGATTTGACTTAGTAGATGGTTGGGATAGAGACCACTTCCTTAATAATCAGGATTTATACGATTGTGCTTTAAACGAGGAATTTGATTTGATTATACATTTAGCTGGCAAAAGCGGTGTGCGAGAAAGTATAAATGATCCAGCAAGCTACTGGCGTAATAATGTAGAAGTTTCTAAGAGATTGTTTGCAAGATATCCTAACACAAGAATACTTTATGCTAGTTCTAGTAGTGCATATGAACCAGATCTTAATCCATATGCCGCAAGTAAATATTGTGTAGAAGAAGCGGCTGAAAGATACGTTAACACATTAGGTATGAGATTTCATACTGTTTACAACAGCTCTCCACGTCAAGGTATGTTTTTACAAAAATTAATTGATGGAAAATTAGAATACACAACCACACATTATAGAGATTTCATACATTTAGAGGATTTGTGCGATGCAATAGAAATTTGTATGAAAAGCAAGTATACAGGCACAATAGATATAGGTACAGGACATCCATTTAAAATATCAGACTTTGCTCCTGATTTACCTGTCCGCCTAAATACACCATATGAAAGACAATGGACTTGTGCAAATATGGAAAAAATTAAGTCATTAGGCTTTAAACCTAAATATAGTGTAGAAAACTACTTGACTTCATTGAATAAAGATAATATAATAAAACTTGAAATAGGAGAAACCACATGAAAGACATTTTACAAGATATCGTAGCACATACACATTCGCTAGGATTTCTAAGTTTAGTTAAAGTAAGCAACGAGGAAAGTACTGCTATCGATTCAATGGCTGAAGATAGAAGTGTAATTTTATCAGCACAAACACATTCACCTGTAGCTGAATTTAAAGGTACTTTTGGTATGCCAAATTTAGATAAACTTGCACTACATCTAAAAAATCCTGAGTATCAAAAAGATGCAAAAATTGATGTTGTTGAAGCAGAGCGTAACGGTGAAACTGTTCCTACACACATTCACTTTGAGAATGCCGCAGGAGATTTTCAAAACGATTATAGATTTATGAATAAACAGATAATCGAAGAGAAACTTAAAACAGTTAAGTTCAAAGGAGCAACTTGGAATGTTACTTTTCAACCAAGTGTAGCATCTATTGCAAGAATGAAGTTAATGAGTGCGGCACATACTGAAGAGCCAGTGTTCAATGTTAAAACTGTAGATAATAATTTAGTTTTTAGTTTCGGTGATGCAAGCACACATGCTGGTGAATTTGTTTTCCAACATGGTGTTGAAGGAACACTTGCACATACATGGAGTTGGCCTGTAGCACAAGTACAAGCTATTCTAAATTTAGATGGTGATGCTACTATGAGTATTTCAGATCAAGGCGCAATGATGATTAGCGTAGACAGCGGTATGACAAAATACGATTATATTCTTCCAGCACAGAGTAAGTAACGGATGAATAGAGACTTAACTGCAACACAAAATGACTATGCTGTTTTTTTACCTGCATTAAGTGGCTTTTTTGCAACTTATGTCGGAAAGCAAAGGTTTGACGAATACGTAGAAAAATCACGTATTCCGTCTAACTTTACAAATGGTGTTGAAAGTCTAAACTATCTAAATCCAAAGCAAGGATTGTTTAATTATCATTTTACTTTATACAGTGCAGGACATGCCGAACTTGATACAAATAAACATTCACCAAAAGAAGACATGGTCCGAAACAGAGATAGGAAGAATAGCTGGATATTAGGTGATTCAGGAGGCTTCCAAATTGGTAAAGGTGTTTGGGAAGGCAATTGGAAAGATCCTAACTGCCCAAAAGCACAAAAGAAACGTGAACAAGTGTTGACTTGGATGGATGCCTATATGGACTATGGCATGATACTTGATATTCCGGCTTGGGTAGCTCGTTCTCCAGCTGGACAAAAAGCAACTGGTATAACAACATATGCAGAAGCAGTTGAAGGTACTTATATAAACAATGATTGGTTTATAAAAAAGCGAAATGGCAACTGTAAGTTTCTAAATGTTTTACAAGGTGAAACACATGCTGATGCAGAAGATTGGTATCAGAGGATGAAAAAATATTCAGATCCAAAACAGTATCCAAACGAACATTTTAATGGCTGGTCAATGGGTGGACAAAATATGTGCGATGTTCATCTTGTACTTAAACGCCTTGTGTCATTACGTTATGATGGATTACTAGAAAAAGGCGTACAAGATATAATGCATTTTCTAGGAACTAGTAAATTAGAATGGGCAGTACTACTGACTGATATACAACGAGCAATAAGAAAGCATCATAATGAAAACTATACTATTACTTTTGATTGTGCTAGTCCTTTTCTTGCCACCGCAAATGGACAATTATACATACAAAATGAAACTGCGGACAGAACGAAATGGACATATCGAATGGTGCCGTCAGTTGACGATAAAAAATATGCTTCAGACAACCGCTTGTTTAAGGACGCTGTTATATCAGATGGGATATTTAAAAACTTTGAAGACTCACCTATCACTTCAGAACTTAAAGTATCAGACGTTTGTACATATGCTCCTGGAGACTTGAATAAAATAGGCAAAGAAGGTAAAACTAGCTGGGATAGTTTCAGCTATGCAATACAAATGGGACACAATGTTTGGAGTCATATAAATGCAGTACAAGAAGCAAACAGACAGTACGATGCAGGAACAATTCCTAAAATGCTTGTACAAGAGCAATTTGACAGGGTATTTTTCAGAGATGTTGTGGAAGAAATATTTGCAACTGATGACAAAGAAAAAGCATTAAAGTTAATTGAAGAACACAGTCGATTTTATATGGCTATTCCTGGTACTAGAGGTAATGTAGGAAAGAAAACCTTAAATGCGGACACACAATTCTATGCTATGTTTGATGTTGGAGATGACAACAAAGAACAAGATGACGAACCTGTATTAGATGAAACAAAACTTGAGGATTTAGAAAATGAGCAACTTCACGGAGAAACACAATAAATTAGCAGTACATTTGCAAGAACTTTATCGGAAGCATCGAAAATTAGATGACGAAATACAGGATTTGTACAAAAGTTTTGAAAAAGAAGAAATTGTCAATAGATTGAAGACTAAAAAATTATGGTTAAAAGATGAAATATACCGAATCGAAAGAGAACTAAAGGCACTAGGATAATGTTTAATAATAATAGATTACACTGGACTACTGTTGCAACTGAAAAATTTATGTTGGCAGTAATTGGAATTTTAACAGTATTCGCCGCAGGACTAGATGTGTACCAAATGTTTTTAGTAAGAAAGATTGAACTTGCTGATTTATTCTTACTTTTTATATACACGGAAATAGTAGGAATGGTAGGAGCATATTTTATAAGTAATAGAATTCCTGTCACATTACCAATTATTATTGCAATGACAGCTTTGTGTAGATTAATTGTTCTACATTCAAAAGATGCAGATCCCTGGGTACTTATTGCAGAAGCAGTGGCTATACTTGTATTAGCAGGTGCGGCATATTTAATGAGTGCTAAAGATAAACTTAGTTTAGAAAAGAAAGCGTTACGTGATGAGTAAAGACTTAGAAAAACAAATAAAAGAATTAAATGATAAAATGGAAAAATTACAGTTGACAATAGATCGACTTGATGCTAAACTTAGTAAACATATAGGGTTCATTGACGAAACCTATGAAGGTTTAAGAAATCCAATTAATGCGGCAAAGAGGTTTTTAGGGAGATGAAATTGTTTAAAAGAAATGATACAAGGCCACATTGGGAAGTTATGGCTGATGATGGAATGAATAAATTTTTAAAATTTTGTATAACATGTATCTTTTTATGGATGGGATATCAAGTTATAATTGGACTAATTGATAGGTTTGCAGGATGAAAAGAGATTACCAGCAAGGATCTTTAGACACTCCTATATTATTTGTAGGTATAGAAGTGGAAAAAACTCCTGCATATGGTATGAAGACATTATTTGTTGATGGTGTACAAGATATTGAAAATATTATGTACTACTATGCCAAACAAAAATGCGAACATATCTTTTTTGGTGCAAATCATAGTTTTAATCCAACCAACCCGGATCATTGGAAAAAATGGGAATCAATGATTAAAGAATTTTTGAAAGAAGGATTTCTATGTTCTCTTGATATACCTATTCAATATGCAGAAGAATTTTTAGAAAGTGGATTAACTGAATACGATAATTTTATCCCACAACTTCGCGTTCCTTTGCCTTACGTGAAACAGTGGAATTACAACACAATGTTGAAAATTGATGATAAAGATTTTAAGGCATCTAATCCAGGCGTCTGGTGTCATAGACTTCATAATCTGTTAGATGAAGAAAAATTTACAGATTGGAGTAAATATGGGCTTGACAAAGTAATCAAATGAGTATACAATGACTAATAACAATATCGAACCAGTATTTGAAAAGGGTTATCCTAATTTTGATGCTGTAAACAAAACAGAAGGCTATTACGATTATATGTTGAGAGAAAGTCGTGAAGCAGATAGGAAAATATATATGGAAAATAAAGTACAAAGAAGTATATGGGTTACATTCAAAAAAGAAGGCATACACAAGTATCCAGCCGCATTAGAAGATCCAAAATTGGCTACAGGTGACGAATATGATGTAAGTTTTTTAGGTTATCCACATAGACATATTTTTCATTTTAAAGTACAAATAGAAGTACATCATAATGATCGTGATATTGAATTTATTCAATTCAAACGTTGGTTAGAATCATTATATAATGACTCTATTATTGAGCTTGATTATAAGTCCTGCGAAATGATTGCAGATGATTTATATAATCAAATTAACAGCAGATACCCAGGCCGGTTTGTTGTTATAGATGTTGCCGAAGATGGCGAAAACGGCTGTTCAATCACATATCCTAAAATCTAGATGCAAGGAAAAACACAAAAATGGATATTAAATTCAATCGTGAAGCATACGCAAAAGTTTTCAACGACTTGGAAAAGTTTAAAGACTATTGTCGATTTGAAGGCAAAGTCTTTAATGAAGCTGATTTGTATAAAAGCGAATCGTCTGTTTGGCAGGCGTATCAAAAGCATCAAGGCTGGTTGCGAGCAAAAGCACGTAATGCCGGTAGAAAGTTTAATAATCGGAGGAATTGATGACAATTTATATTGTAGACATTGAAGCAGTTGATACTAGATACACAAAACAATGGAAAGAGTATCTACCAAATCAAATGCAACGTGCTACAAACGAAGAAGTAAAAGTAATTAGTGGAGGAGAAGTACCTCAGGCGACTACGCCTGGGGCATTTCTCAATTTTGGCGGAACAAATGTATATAAATCAAATCAACTGCAACAAATTGCAACTATGTTCTGTAAAGGACACATAAATGACGGAGATTACTTTTTGTATACAGATGCATGGAATCCAACAGTAATACAACTAAAGTATATGGCAAGTTTACTTAAAAAAGATATAATTTTAGGCGGTCTTTGGCATGCTGGTAGCTATGATCCACAAGACTTCTTAGGAAGATTGATAGGTGATGCTGACTGGGTAAGAAATGCTGAACAGTCTATGTATGATTGCTATGATGATAATTTTTTTGCAACAAAATTCCATTTAGAATTATTTTCTAAGTCATTTAGAATTTCAGAAAATAAAAATCATATTGTTGGTTGGCCTATGGAATATCTACATAACAGCCTAGCACAATATAAAGGTATGGAAAAGAAAAATGTAATATTATTTCCACATCGTATTGCTCCAGAAAAACAAGTTGAAATATTTAAAGATTTATCGCAACAACTTCCACAGTATGAATTTGTAGTATGTCAAGAAAGAGAGCTTACTAAAAACGAATATCATAATTTACTAGGAGAAGCAAAACTTGTTTTTAGTGCTAATTTACAAGAAACATTAGGCATAAGTTGGTATGAAGGCGCACTTGTAGATGCTATTCCTATGGTGCCTGATAGATTAAGTTATAGTGAAATGGCACAGCCAGAATTCAAGTATACAAGTGAATGGACAGAAGATTATGATTCATACTTGTTACATAGAGATAAAGTTGTTAAACAAATAATCGAATATATGGAAAATTATGAAGACTTCTTGCCTAGTATTAGTAAACAAGTAAGTAAGTTAAACAAACACTTTTTCAGTGGTAAAAAACTTTATAGGGTGATTGCAGATGGGGAATGATAACGATTATACAATTACTATTAATAATTTAAGTGAAGATATAGGCGGATGGGCTAATAATGATACAATAACTTTAGATAATATATCTAATTGTATCAATGATACAGGAAGTGAATTTACTTATAATGTTCCTGAATATGATATTGATCTAACTCAAAAGAGTATTGAAATTACTAGAATAGAAAAAATGAATGAACATTATCCTGCACTTAAAAAAGCATGGGAAAATTTTTATGCAATCTATAAAATGGTAGATCAAGATTATATAGGTAATCACGAAAAAGATGAGGAGATTCCATTTTAATGCAACACACTATTGAACAATTAATACAAAAAATAAATGCAATGCATGATAAAGCAGTTGAACTACACAGGATAAGGAATCAATATAGCGAACTCTCAGGAAAAAGTTATGATAAAATTACCTGTAATCATATATTAGATGGCATACAAGCAATGGCTTTAGAAATTGCTTATGATAAAGAAGGCGATGAGATAAAAACTGAAATGGAATATAAAAAAAATGACAATTAAGAAACACTTTTATACTTGGCATGATGTTGAAAAAATGTGTATAAGCATAGTAAACCAAATGTATAAAGACAATTGGCGGCCTGATTACATTGTAGGAATAACTAGAGGAGGTAATGTTCCTGCTACTATCATAAGTAATTTGACTGGAATACCATGTGAATCTATAAAGGTAAGTTTAAGAGATGACAGTAAACTAGAAAGTAACACTTGGATGGCAGAAGATGCCTTTGGTATGTTTCAACAAGGACAAACGAAAAACGAAGGAAAAAATATTTTAATTGTAGATGATATAAATGATACAGGAGCAACATTCAACTGGATTGTAGATGATTGGGAAAAAAGTTGTATGCCAGGTGATACAGGCTGGCGTGATGTTTGGTGTGAAAATGTTCGTTTCGCAGTATTGACAGATAATGGTGCAAGTGACTTTAAGTTTATGGTAAACTATTCTACACATGAAGTAAATAAAAAAGATGAAGACATTTGGTTAGTTTATCCATGGGAAAATGTTGGCTTATATGCGTGACGATTTAATGGTACAACAACAGGTAGAAAATGTTTGGCAACACATGGTTGGTGTCATATGCCTGAATCTTACAGGTAGAAAGCAAGTTAAAGCAGTATTACCAAAGTTTTTTGCCAAGTGGCCTACACATAAAGCACTATTACATGCTACAAAAAATGAAATAGAAGAAGTTATTGCTCCTTTAGGTATGCGTCGAGTAAGAGCAGAAAGATTATATAGAATGAGTGAGCAGTTTGAAGATTGGAATGGTGAAGACGCTACTGAACTATATGGTATAGGTAAATATGGTTCTGATAGTTATGAACTATTTTATAAAAGAAGGGTTCCTGATAATGTTGGGGATCATGAATTGAAAAGATATATCAAGGAGGAATATTATGGCTAAAGCAGGAGATCTTTTATTAGAAGCGGCTAGGAAACAAGCTGAAGGTGAAATTTCAGTACACAGAGCAAATATTGAAGTATATAGGACTATGCCAGCAGGTATAGGTGAACATTCTGATATTACAGAAGCAGTAATTGCAGAATTAGACAAATTGGCATCTGCACATGATCGTTTAGAAATGCTTGATAAGTATTTTGGTGACGATAAAACTGTACTTAATGGTTGACAAAAACCTAAATATATCATATAATTAACACAATGATGAGACATCCTCGTCTATAACTCGGAGAATTGAATTGAGCAAAGTAAATGAAATAAAACAAAAACTAGAAGAAGCAGGTATAAGGTACTGGGCTAATGATAACATTAGCCATGTACTTCAAAAGGGTGATAAAGAAGCTCTTATTGAAGAAGCTATTCCGGCATTTGAAAACGTATTGCAAAAGTTGTTAATCGATACTAAAACAGATCCTAACAGTATTGATACTGCAAGACGTATGGCTAAGATGTATATCAATGAGATTATGTCTGGTCGTTATGATCCTATGCCTAATCCAAGTGCATTTCCTAACTATATTGAAAATGGTTACGAAGGTATGTTGGTTGTACGTAGTGAACTTACAAGTTTATGTTCACATCATCATCAAACTGTAAAAGGTGTAGCATACATTGGTATTATTGCTGGTCCTAAGCTATTAGGTTTGAGTAAATATACACGTATTGCACAATGGTGTGCTATGCGAGGAACACTACAAGAAGAACTAAATGTTATGATTGCTAATGAAATACAAAAGCAGACAGGTAGTGAACATGTAGGTGTTTATGTACAAGCGACACATGGTTGTTGTGAAAACAGAGGTATTAGAGCAAAGAGCAGTTTGACACAAACTACAGTATTGCGTGGTGCTTTTAAGCAAGATCCTGCAACTAAAAAAGAGTTTATAGATAATGTAAAACTGCAACAAGAATTTGCTTGCGGAAACTAAAATGATTGACGTTCAAGAACGACCTAAACAAAAGGTTAAACAATTAAGATATTCTGAAGCATTTTATAGTGTACAAGGTGAAGGTAAATTTGTAGGAGTACCTAGTGTATTTCTACGTACTTTC
>MDTA01086245.1_pt1 | contig 12706 bp, 5 predicted proteins | sample 811151 | NCBI WGS metagenome assembly MDTA01 (sample SAMN05326648, study PRJNA326480) | marine metagenome | isolation source: seawater | place: Indian Ocean: South | collected 2010
CTTTCGAGCTCCTTTTGCCTCTCCAGGAAGCTCCTCGTAGCACGAATCTGTAGCCAGGTGCCCGGATTTTCGGCAGATCTCAATGACCTTGCATTCCTCGGGCATCTTGATTTCTGTTGAGGGGAACGATTCAGAGGAGGCATTGATGACATCAACCCAAACCGGGAGCGCAATGGTATTGCTGAAGGCACCGCGATAGACCGGCTTAGGGTAATCAAATCCTGTCCATACACCACATGTTACTTCACTATTGTATCCGACAAACCACAGATCAGTAAAATTGTGAGTGGTTCCCGTTTTGCCGGCGGCATTTTTATCCCTCAGTCCGTATTTGGTATAGGATTGCTTGGCTGTCCCTCTTTTCAGAGCGTCCTGGAGACAGCTGTTTACCTGGTAAGCGGTGACCGGATCAATTGCTGAGGTGAGCTGCGCAACAGGTTCACTGAAGATTGTGGAGCCATCTGCATTGACAATCGAGTTGATAATATGAAGGGCATTAGGCCTTTTTCCAGCATTAGGAAAAATGGTGAAAGCCATGCATAATTCCTTTAAGCTGACAGCACTGCTGCCCAGCAAGCTCTTGTCATAATCATCCAGTGGAGATTCGATGCCTGATTTTCTGGCAATTTCTGCCACTTTTTGACGACCGATGTTTTTACCGATCCTGACAGTGGCCGCATTTTTGGAATGAACCAGAGCTTCTCTTGCGGGAATTTCTCCCAGATAGTTCACAGTTTCTGATTCTCCTCCCCATTCCCCGAGAATTCCGGTGATTCCGCCAATTGCCACGCTACGGTTATCAATCGGGGTATCTTTCACCATGGATCCAGGGAAATAGTCCTGACTGTAGGCAGCTGCATAAACCAAGGGCTTGAATGCGGTTCCTGCGGGCCTTCGGGATTGAAAGGCTCTATTCAGCTGGCTATCTGCAAAATTACGTCCGCCAAGCAGTGCAATGATGGCTCCGGTCCTGTTCTCAATCATCAGGACGGAGCCCTGGAGATAGCCGGGGCTTCCTTTTGTTTGCCCAGTTGAGCGTATGTTTTTATCAAGTGGATCCAGCAGTATTTTGTTTTCCCTGTATTGAGAGTATCTCGGATGATCAAAGTCCGGGTGCTTTTCTACTTCGCTTAGATTCCTCAGTAGACTTTGCCTGGCTGCTTGCTGGGCCGTATTATCAATCGTTGTGTAGATCTTGAATCCGCCACCTCCCGCACTCTCAAAGCCGATCTGGTCGATGACTTGCAGACGGATCATTTCCTGAACATAGGAGTTCTGTTGTCCAGTTGGATTTGCCAGAGCCAGTGGCTCCTCAAGGGAGGTATTGAGCTGAAAATCACTGATCATGCCCTCCAGATGCATGCGACGCAATACATGATTGCGGGCCTTGCATGCTCCTGTCGGGTTGTTGCGAGGCGATAGACGCGAGGGACTTTTGATCAGTCCACAGAGTGTTGCGGATTCAATAAGATCTAGTTGGCTGGATGATTTACCGAAGTAGCCACGAGCGGCTGATTCAATGCCAAAAAAACCTCCTCCAAAGAAAATTCGGTTCAAGTAATGCTCTAGTATTTCGGGTTTCGAAAAGTTTCTCTCGAGTCGTTGCGCCAGGAAAGCCTCGACGATCTTGGTCTCCAGGTTTCGGTTTTTTTTCAGTTCTGGATAGCATTGCTTGGCTAGTTGCTGGGTAATGGTACTGGCTCCTTGGGTAACCCGTTTTGCCTTGAAATTAAGCAGTGCCGCTCGGAGTATTCCGATGTAGTCAACACCCTGATGCTGGAAGAAGCGTGAGTCCTCCACCGCTGTTAATGCCTGAATGAAATGATATGGGATTTCCTCCAGTTTGACCGGGCGTCTGTCCTCAACCTTTATTTGACCTATCTCAACCCCGTGGCGGTCATAAATACGGCTTGGAATTTCAAGTTTGGCGATCGCCCCAAGGTCAAATGTCTCACTGCGGTCACTTCGGGGCTTGAGGAACAGGTAGAGCGTGATCAGTGCTGCTAGCCCCATGACGCAACTTGCTGCAAAGAAGAATTTAATGCACCCTTTCAACACGATAAAATGAATAGATCGATTAACTGGGCGGATGCCGTCGGAGGAGCCTCTTTTGAACAGCATAGCAGGGATGGTTTCCGGTTCACCGGAGCGGATGGACAGTATAAGCTAAGCTTATGACAGAGCAAGCGCACGATGAAGATATGAATGAAGCGAATCCGCGCTTGGTGGAACTTATTGGTTCGCAAATCCAGGCGGCAGGCGGCTTTATTCCCTTTGTCGACTATATGGAGCTTGTTCTCTACCACCCACAATACGGTTATTATACGCGTTCGCGTAAGAGAATCGGGAAAGACGGTGATTTTATTACTTCGGTGAGTATAGGGCGCTGTTTTGGTAAGCTATTAGCCCGTCACTTTGCATCTTATCTAGGCAGGATGGGGGATTGTTGCCGAGATCTAGTGCTTGTTGAGCCGGGTGCAGAAGATGGTCATTTGGCCCTTGATGTCATGAGAGAGCTCAAGCAGGTGCTTGCTGAGGAGGTTTACAACCGTTTATGCTATGTGGCCATTGAGCCCTTTGATGGTAAGAAGGAGCGTCTGTTGGATATTTTCGGATCTGAGGATTCTGACCGATTCCGAGTCGTTTCCAGTTTGAATGATCTAAAGGGATCCAGTGGAGTACTCATGGCAAACGAGTTCCTTGATGCAATGCCGATTGAGCGTTTGCGTTGGCGGGAGGGGGAATGGTGGCGCATATGCGTGGCTAGCGACCCTCAAAAGGCCACGCCATTTCACGAAGTCGAAGCTCCCATTCAAGACCCTGAGCTGGCTGGTCTTGTTGACGATCTTCCTATCCATTTAGAAGATGGATTTACCATTGAATTGAACACAAACCTTAAGCAATGGTTTCATGATTTGGCTCAGAACTTCAATATGCTGTATTGCTGTCTGATTGATTACGGGTTCGAGGGAGGTGAAGTTTTTTCCCCCTCGCGAAAGGGTGGGACTCTCAGGGGCTACTTAAGGCACCGTTTCCAGAATTGCCCTTTTGATGCTCCGGGAATGACAGACCTGACCGCCCATGTGGATTTTGACCGAGTTAAGAAAAGTGCAACAAGCGTCGGATTTGATATTCTGAATTTTACTGATCAGCATCGGTTTCTCGTGAATGCGGCCCGGCCTTGGTTGCTGGAGATTGAAGGTGTCGGCTCTACTGAAGATGAGAATAGGCAGTTACTTAAACAGTTCCAGACTCTGTCTCACCCGACAATGATGGGCGGGGTCTTCAAGGTGTTGGAAATAGGTAGGGGAGTTACTGCCCCCTAGCCCAGCATTATTGCTGCTCGATTCGATAAACGTGGGACTTGCTGCGTGCGTAAATTGCTTTGCCTGCAACGGCAGGAGATGCCATGAATCCGTCATCAAGTTTATTGGATGCGAGTAACTGGAAGGTTTTGCCAGGTTTGACCACATAACAGTCACCCATTTGGCTGAAGAAGAAGAGGTTTCCGTCTGCCATGATCGGTGAGGCGGAAAAATGGCCACGGAGCCTGTCACTCCAAATTTCCTTTCCTGTAGCGATGTCAAGACAGGTAAGGATTCCCTCATCTGTGGTCATGTATAGCTCTTTACCCGCAATGACTGGCGAGGAGCGTTTTGGAACACGTTTGAAGATATCCCAGACGATATGACTCTTGGTGATGTCCCCCTGCGCATCGGGATCTAGTTTTACAGAGACAAGGTGCGGTTTGCCATAACCGGTATTAATGAGTGCATGACCATCCGAAATGACGGTGCGTGAGGCATTTGAGTAGCCTTTGTAAGTGATATGCCAGAGCTCCTGACCATTTTCCGGAGTATAAGCAAAGCACGCCTTGGCTCCTGGGCTAATCATGATTGTCTGCTCGCCAACCTTAGTGAAAGTTGGTGTTGTGTATGCTTTACGCAGATCACCTCCGGCACGGATTTTGCCATCAGGCTCAATATCGTCCCATTTGGTGGAGCGATCGGTCTTCCAGACCGTCTTGCCGGTAGAGCTTTCGAGAGCGATTAGATATTGAAAATCCACCCCGTCCATTGTCAGGATAAGTAGGTTCTTGTAGATGACAGGCGATGACCCCGGTCCTCGGAAATGACGACAAGGTAGGTCGGTGCGCTTCCACAGAACTTTGCCATTTGTTGTATCAATGGCTGCTGTTCCGTAACTGCCGAAATGAATATAAACGCGCCCTGCTTCAAGAACGGGAGAAGGAGAACCGTAGCCGTTGACGGAATTACCCAAAGGCTCGACGATGGAGTTACTGAAGAGGGGTATCCGATGAAGAATTTTTCCTGACTTGGCGTTCAGGCAGACAGCACTCATTTCTTTTCCGTCTTCGGTGGCATTGGTAATCCATATTTTGCCTTCGCCAACAACTGGTGAGGACCAAGCGCGGCCCTTTACAGGTGTTTTCCAGACAATGTTTTCGGTTTCCGACCATTTGAGTGGCAGATCCCGCTTTCCTGAGACAATGCCATTGCCGTTTTTGCCACGGAATTCCGGCCATGTATCATTTTCTGCTTCCTGAGAGGTTCCTTGGCCGTTTAAAGCAATGAGGATCAGGGTCGGGAGGTATTTTTTAAAGGCAGACATAGTATAAATTGTCCTTAAGAGTCCAGTGATCAACTCTTTGGGGCAAGCTTTTCCGGATATGAATATTTAGTGGTGATCGAAGTTCTAATTCCTTTGAAAGCTTTGGCTAGGTAGGTTTTAGAGCGTTTTTTTATAAAAAACTCCCCAGAAGCCAAATCGGTGCCTGAATATGCGTAGTCCATCTTGCTTAACGACTAATTTTTTACTATTCTGGCGCACATTGGGGGATTTATCACTAATTTGAAAACGAAATACAACTTACTTTCCTAGACGGTGGCGGCGGTTAAGGAAAATAGCAGGAATCAGAGTGCGCTGGTCATTGACGGTGATGCCGAGAATCGTCGTGTGATCTGTGAAGTTCTTTCACTGAAGGGCTACGATGTTAGTGCCTGTGATTCGATTTCTGAAGCCAAGAAATCTTTCGGCTCGCAGTCGCTGATTTTGGCGGGATCAGCTGAAGAGAATGGAGGAATTCAGCAATTTGTGGATTATGTGCGTAATGAGGCTGGAGGTGAGCAAACTTATATCATTGCATTAAACCGTGGTAGAGACGGCTCAGGGATCTCCGACAATGGCGTGAATGATTTTGTGGATACACCACTGACGAGTGAATCCCTTGAGCTCAAGGTTGATGCAGCAAAAGCGTGGTTGGCGAATAATCCCCCTGCATTGCCCCAGAAAGGAAAGCGTGTTCCTCCCCGCGCAAAAGGGGCAAATGGCAATTCGAGAATGTCTTCCGGGTTGATTTTTGATTCGGAGACAGTGGACTTGGCCAATGAGTTGATTGGTAAGCCGAGCAAAGCTCGGGCATCACAAACTGCCGATCAGAAAAAGCCGCAAAGAATTGCTGGGAAACAGGCTACCCAGGTTCGTAGGGGCAGGGGTAATGCCAGCCTATCCAAGGAAGCGGAGTTGGCTACACGTCATAATTTGCAACTGATGGTCGAGGCGTGCCCTCTGGCGATGGCAATGTTTGATTCCGACATGCAATACCTGATTGCCAACATGCCTTGGCGTAAGGCGTTTGGGATCGGGGAGTCAGGATTTGTTGGGAAAAGTCACTTTGATTTATTTTCTGAGGTTTCTGAGCGTTGGAGTCAGCTTTGCGAGAAATGCTTGGGGGAAATGGATGAGCAACTCGGAGAGGAACTGGTGGAGTGGGCTGATGGGGCAATGGACTGGGTGAGGTGGACAATGACACCATGGTTATTTGAAGGAGGGGAAGCAGGGGGAATCGTGGTTTGCGCGCAATCCATCACGAGTGAAAAGCGCTTGCGGCGGGAGCAGCAATTTCATGGGGATATTGCAGAGGCTGTGATGGCGAGCTCCACGACGCCAGTCCTTGTATTGGATGTTAATGGTCAGATTGTTCGCAGTAACAGGGTGGCTAAGCGACTAGGGAATGAGGATCCGGTTTTGGATGAGGGAAAATACTACTGGGATGCCTTCCTTGATCCTTCCGGGCATCGTGAGGCCAAAGAGCAGTTCATGGTATTATCACGCAGTCTGCTTGAAGACGGGGTTTTTCGTTTTCCGGAAATCTCTCTGGATGAGGTTGTGGGCCGTGGCGGAAAGGTTCGCAAGATCTTGTGGTGCAATTCCCCGCAAAGGGGTGAGAATGGTGAAATTACAGGCCTTGTCAGAGTGGGATTTGATGTGGATCTTTTTTCAGATCCTGATCGTGATGAGCAGTTGAAAGTCGATGTGCTGGGGAAGCTTTCTGTTCCTGCTTGGCGGTGCAATGCGCAGGGTAATATTGACCTTGTGAATACAGCGTGGCTTGAGTGGCGTGGGAAAAGCCTCGAAGAAGAACTTAATGGTGGTTGGCTTGAGGGCATTTCACAGGACCAAAGGAACAAGATTTCTGGGAATTTACGCACGGCGGCGACTCGTGGGCAGGCGTTCAGCATGGATGTTAACTTATCTGATGCCAATGGGGATAAAGTTTGTATGCGGTTTACCGCCAATCCCGACAAGGAGAATCTGGATGGAGGGGTTTACGGTGTTGCCGTTAGTGTAGATGCTGAGTATGACCGGGACACTGCCCAAGGAGAACTCAAGCGCCTACAGGAGAGTATGTATGAGATGGGTGGGAAGGCTGCCCGATTTGAGGCAGACCTTGCTGTCGCTAATGTGGAATTAAAGCGCCTTAAGGCTGATGGTCATCAAAGCGGTGAACAGCTTAAGAGGTTCCGGTTGATCCCTGATTCCGCTCCTTTTGGAATTGTATTACTCGCTCGGGATGGTGAGACCACTTATTGCAATCCGGCTCATCGGGAAGTGGTGGGTTCGGATATTGAAAGTCATGATTCCATTGAAGAATGGCTAGCTGCGCATTGCAGCGAAGAGGGCGAAAAATCTGCCAAGCATCTGGTGGAAGAATGGCGATCCCGTGTGTGGCGGCAAGGTGGGACAGGAATTTTTTCCATCAAAACCGAAACGGGTGTTATACGGGAACTCGAGTTTCGGCCAAAGCTCATGGAGGATGGTGGGCTGCTTCTGAGTATTTTTGACGTTACCGATGCACGTAGGGGAGAGGAAGCGTTACGAGCTAGTGAGGCAAAATTCCGGGCTTTGTTTCACGATTCTAGTGTTGGAATGGCGTTGGCTGATAAATCAGGCGAAATTTTGGATGTGAACTCCTCGCTGCAGTCCATGCTTGGCTACTCGAAGTCACAAATCCGCGGTAATACCATAGATGAATTCATTTATGGATTTGACGATGAAAACCTTGGTCGATTCATGGAGCAGTTGACGGGTGGTGACCATGTTGTTGCGGACAGGGCCATTGAACTTGCTACCAGTGATGGAGAGCGAGTCGAGGTTCATATCCAAGCTTCACGGGTAACGGATAAGTCAGGAGCATCGGTATTTACTACTTATTTTATTCACGATGTGTCCGGGCAATTGCTCACACAACGCAACCTTGAGGATTCACGTGCGGAGAATCGCGCGTTTTTGGATGCAAGCCCGGATATGATCCTCGTGCTTGAGCAATCAGGCCGTATTATTGATGCCTTTTTGCCGGAGGGATTTTCCCTGCAACTTGATAGTAAGTCATGCTTAGGGCATGGCATTGAGGAGGTAGTGCCCGCCATGGAAATGACATCTTCCAAGCTCATTGATGAACTGGAGAAAAAAGATGTGTTTACCAGTCACTTCAGATCTGAAGCTAAACAAGGTGCTTGTCATTATGAGCTCAGGGCAACCCGTAGTGGACAGGATAATACAGTGATGTTGGTGCGAGATGTGACACAGATTCACAGAGCGCAGACAAAGCTAAAGTGGCAAGCTGTCACCTTCGCCCATATTCACGATGCCATTGTTGTCGCCGACCTGAAAGGCAGGGTTATCGACTGGAATCCAGCCGCAGAGCACCTTTTTGGTTACAGTAAAGATCAAGCACTAGGGATTGGCATTCACCAGATATTTGGGGCTACGGATCCGGTCAAATTCCGTGATGTCTTTACCAGTGCAATCAAAAATGAGCGGCGATGGGAGGATCGAGTTGAATTTACAAAGGGTGATGGGGGCAAGGGCGTATGTGACACAGTGTTTATTCCACTGCAGGATGAGGACGGTACATCGCTTGCCCTTGTTGGTGTGAATCGCGAGACCGTGATGCCTGAAGAGGGGCAACCGAATGAAGAAGGTGATCGCGCTCTCGACACAAGAAATGAAATGCAGAGTCGACTGAACGCTACGCTTAAGACCATTTCAACATTACTGAGTTTGCAGGAAAATTATTCAGGAGGTTCGGTGATACGAACAAGTAGTTCCAGAGTGAAGGCCTTGAGCATGATGAATTCGCTTGTCGGTTCTGATGGGGATTATGCGCGCCTTGATTTCGGCAAGTTTTCCAATGCTCTTGTCAATGAGTTGCTTGAGAGTATCGCTCCTGAAGAAACTGAAATAGAAGTGCATTTGCATGCCAAGGGGATTTTTCTTCCTATTGCATTGGCTATGCCTGTTTCCCTAATTTCCAACGAGTTGCTTACCAATGCTTTTCTTCATGGTTGCTCGGGGCAGGATGAGGTAACTGTGGGATTCAGTGTGCAAATTGATGAGGTGGCAGGCAGAGGGGAGCTGATTGTAAAGAATAACGGTGTTGAATTGCCCGCTGACTTTACCATCGAGTCTTCAGCGGGGCTTGGCTTAAGAATCGTCAGAGAACTGGCAGAGCGCATTGGTGGCAATCTTGAGGTCGGAACTGGGAAGGACGCTCAGTTCCGAGTTGGTTTTAAATTCCCTAAGGTCAAATAACTGGTATTGTTGCAGACTGATGAATCCCGTTCGTATTCTTGTCGTTGAGGATGAAGGAGCCGTGGGAAGGGATATCCAAAAAACTCTGGTCCGTTTTGGTTACAGTGTAGGTGAAATTGCCCGAACGGGTTCAGAGGCACTTGAAATGGTCCGGCGGATTGATCCTGATCTGGTGATTATGGATATCCGGCTCGCGGGCGCTATGGATGGTATTGAGACGGCCGAGAGTATTCGTTCCTCCTATAGCAAACCTATCATTTACCTGACTGCCCTTGCTGATGAGGATACAATCGCGAGGGCCAGTCGGACGGAGCCCGAAGGTTACCTGCTTAAGCCATTTAATGAGCGTGAGCTCCAGTCAGCCGTTGAGATTGCCATTTCCAGGTCCAGATCCAGGGAGGCACTTGAGGATCGCGAAGAGCACTTCATGAGCACTTTGCGCAGCATGGCCGATGGAGTCATTGCAACTGACATTGTGGGCAATGTCACGTTTATGAATCCCGTAGCGGAATCGATTACCGGGTGGATGTTTTCTGATGCGAGGAACAGGGTTCTCCAGGAAATATTTCCAATTACTGATGAGTTAGGCAGGAAGGCTCCGAATTTTATTTCGGGGTCTCATTCGGTTGAACAGCAATCGGGGCGCAGGGTCATGTTGTCGACAAAGGATGGCAGGAAAGTCCAGGTTGAAGATAACTCCGCTCCCCTGAAGGATTCTCATGGCAGCCTGGTGGGCTTGGTGATTGTTTTCAGGCTTTATGATGAAGCGGCAGGTAATGCTGAAAGCAAGGCTGAATCATTAAAGGGAATTGTTGAGGGAATCGCTGATCCTATTGTTGCTTTTGATCGGCACGGGAAAATCACCTTTGCCAATCAGCGTGCTGCCGATAAATTTGGCAGTTCGCAGGAGGGGTTGATCGGAGATGGGTTCTGGGAGCTGATTGCGCAGGATTTGCAGCAGGAAAAGTTCGACCTTTTATCACGATCTCTTGAGAAAAAAGAGCAATGCAGTTTTGAATTTTATCATGGCAGAACCAGAAAATGGTATGAAGCCAGTGCTTACCCTTTTGGCGAAGGTTTACTTCTGCTGATGAGGGATGTGAGTGCCCGGATTGAACAGCAGGAGACGGCAAGCCGGATCGAGAAACTTGAATGTCTTGGTTTACTGGCCCGCGGATTTGCTCATGACTTTAATAATATCCTTACCGTAATGCTTGGTAATTTGTCGCTTGCCGAAATGAAGCTTCCGGAAGGGATTGCCGGTCGTAGGGAATTGGCCCAGGCTAGGGCGGCAACGTTACGTGCACAGAATAGGGTGTATCAGTTATTGACCTTTGCCAAAGGGGGCGCACCTATTCGTCAGCAGCTTGACCTGAATCGCCTTGTCAGTGAAGTGCAGGATGACATGGAGCGTAATCCACGGATTAGCTATGAGTTTGAGATTGCAGATGATCTCAGGAAAATTGATGCGGACCCCGGGCAGTTACGCAGGGTGATCGAGAACCTTTTACGTAATTCCGAAGAGGCAATGCCGGAAGGAGGGCGCTTAAAAATTCGGATTGAAAACGCCACGGCAGGCAGCCTTTTGAGGGAAAGCCTTCCATCATCGATGGAGTTGGAGGAAACTGCCGATTATGTCATTCTTGAGATCAAGGACACCGGACACGGCATCGATAATGATATTCTGGACAAGGTTTTTGAACCATATTTTAGTACCAGAGGTGAAGCGAATGCGACAGGGATAGGGCTTACCGTTTGTGATTCCATTGTCCGTGCCCATAACGGTGGTATTGCCTGCCAGTCAATTAAGGGTGAGGGAACAAGGGTGCTTGTGGCGTTCCCTGCGCCAGTAGAGTCACGGATAGAAAATATAAATTCAAGCGTGAAGGATTTCTCTGGGGAATCTAAAGCGCTTGTTCGGCCAAGGATTCTTGTGCTTGAGGATGAGCCATTGATCCGACAGTTGTTGGTTGCCAATTTGGCACAGGAAGGGTTTGATGTTTTTGAGACAGAGGATGGGTTGGATACGGTGAAGATTTATATGGATTCTTTTCAAAAGGGAAATCCTTTCGATCTAGTGATTGCCGATCTTTCCATCCCCAACGGGGTAGGCGGAGCCAAGGCTATCGAGGATATTATGCAGATTGACCCTGCCGTGAAGGCGATTGTATCCAGTGGCTATTCGGATGATCCCGTGATGGCAAACCCGGAACATTTTGGTTTTAGCGGGGTGCTTCCCAAGCCCTATCAGCCTAAAGATTTGATTAGTCTTGTGCGGCGTTTGCTGAACGCATAGCCAGTCTATATCAGTCAATGTCATGCCGGCAGGAACAACGGCTGTTATTTTAATGACATGAGTGATGTGAGTTACTGGTTAAGGTATACCAATAGTGAGAATGCATGATGAGATAAAGCGACACCTTAGGGTTGTCATATCCGGCGTGATTGGCTATTTGTAAAACAGTGCACAGGTTTCTTTGTCCCAATTGTCATCAGCATATGCTCATCAATGCCGAGCATTTTGGCCGAATAATTCCATGCCCTGCTTGTAATGATCGCATTCAAATGCCTTCGGCGGCGGAAGTTTCAAACTCTTATGCTGCTGCTAGTAGCAGCACGAGGCAACAGCATAACACCGAATCGGGAAGCATTCAGAGTAACAGTGATTTTGCCAATGTGCATCCCTGGTCGAGCCTCGGCATAGGGGTGGGTTTTGCTGTCTTGTTTTATCTGGCGATGTTACTGATCAAAGGTTCATACCTCTCAGATCTGTTCCTAGCCCGGGGATGGATTCCTTATATCGTGGTGATTTTCTTTGGTTGGTCTGTCGGAATTTTAACCCTGAAATACCTGAGATTACGAACACAACGGGTTGCCTTGCTGGTTGAGGTGCTGCCCGTGCAAATCAGCCATGGAATCAATAGTTCGAATATTAACCAGTTTCTTGATCACATTAGGCGCATTCCAGAGGGATTAAGTCGCACCTATATGGTTACCAGAATGCGGCGTGGTCTTGAACACTTTGCCATACGAAGGAGTAATCCTGATGTGGCTCGCATGATGCAATCTCAGAGTGATATTGATGTTTCTGCAATAGGCGGCAGCTATTCGCTGGTTAAGTCGTTCCTTTGGGCAATTCCCATCCTTGGATTTATTGGTACAGTTATCGGTATTTCTGCAGCGATTTCAGGTTTTTCAGGGCAGACAGAGGCTGCACAGGACATGACCTTGCTAATGGAATCCATTAATAATGTCACTGGCGGATTGGGTGTGGCATTTGACACAACGCTTGTTGCGCTGGTCATCAGTATTCTCTTGGCCTTTCCGGTTTCAGCGATGCAGAAAGCCGAGGAGGATTTACTGAACTCAATTGACGAATATTGTAATGAAAATCTGCTCAAACGCCTTGATGATGCCGGAGGCATGGCAGAGGTGGCAAGTAACACGGAAGGAATATTAGTGGCGCTCAAGTCTGCCGTTTCTTCAGGTCAGGAGGAGATTTTGGAGGAGTTCAGGCAGGCAGGTGAAAGGATGGCACAGCTTCAGGATGAGCAGCACAAGTTGATTCAGAGAACTTCGGATAATGTTGATGCCAAGATGAATTCCCTTGTCACAAAGACAGGTAACGAGGCAGCCAGAGCTTTTGATGAGACATCTCATGCTGTCAGAGAAAATCTCGGAAAACTGGGTGAGGGAATAGCGGAGCTAAACAAAGTTTTAAAGCAACTTGATGGTAAACAAGTCGTGATCGAAAAGAAAAAAACCAAGTGGTTTGGCCGTGGGTGAGCTGTAAAGATGGCCCGTATCAAAA
>MDTA01093849.1_pt1 | contig 12705 bp, 6 predicted proteins | sample 811151 | NCBI WGS metagenome assembly MDTA01 (sample SAMN05326648, study PRJNA326480) | marine metagenome | isolation source: seawater | place: Indian Ocean: South | collected 2010
ATCTAAACATGTCGAACACTACCTAACAAATGGTGAGACTGCTCAAAAAACAGATCTATTTGAAATATCAGGAGCACTAGCGGGAACAGAAGATAGTTCAAATGCAGACTTTTTCAAAGTATATTCAAACTCTGAATTTTTAGAATTGTTTGATATTGTAAAAGAAGACCACAAAAATGTTTTCGATCCATTTAGAATTAAACTACAATGTAAAGCAATCAAAAAGTTTTTACCCTATAAGGGCTTTTATCCCTGTCAGAGAACAGTTCAAATAGCCGAGCAATTCTATTCTTCATATCATGATGGTATTGAAACACACAGCTATTCAATGTCCGGCTCATCACATACAGGCTCAAACTATCCATTCCAGCATCTAATAAATCCTCTTTTTGGACCAGGTATCCTATATAACACAATAAAAGCAGGAATTGCTTGTGACTATCCAGTTATAACCGGTCGAGTACCAGAGGCTGGTCAGACGGGTGTAGAGAACCATGAGGCTAGCTATTACTATAACAGAGCCTTCGATGAAAGAATACCTTTTGAAGCGCTGCTAGAACCTGAAAAACATCTGGCAAACAAAGTGCTACGAACAAACGAACCAGATCCAAACGGTAGCGTACCCATAAATATAAGCTGGAACGGTCAAGGTGATCGTACGTATTCTTTGCAAATGAATAACTTTTTAGCTGAGGTTGGTTCGTTTTTCTTAAAAAATGAAAGTTATACAACAATAGCCTCTTTGCCACAAGGAGATCCAAACTTCGGTAATGCGGAAGGCGACAAAGTATACTCTATGCGCCTAAAGATGTACAGGACTATATCCGGTAGTAAATCAAACGCCACAGGTTCTTCAAACAACAAGGGCTATGGCGTGCCTCAAGATACCGGTTCAATGGGCGAATCGTTCACAATGTATTCAAGACCGGGTGCCTTTGGTCCACCCACTGTCTTCTCATCATCGCTGTTTATTCCAAGAACTTGGGAGACATTTAAAAAAGCTAACTCTGCTGACTTTCACTTTAGTGCGTCTCAACAATTTCAACATGTTACTGGGAACAATGCCCTGAATGGTTTCAACTATCCGTTTACACCCCCATACTATCATGGTGAGGCTTGGGCTGATATTACGTTTGTGCCTCCCGATGGAACTAAAAAGTACACATTGGCTGAGGTTCTAAACAACTCTTCAATTGAGTTTTATAGGTTCTGGGATGATAAAAGAGAGTTTGGCGCTAATGAAAAAAGTGGTTCGATACTTATAAATGATCAAGCGATGCAGATAGCGTCATCTATGAATATTTTTTCTAAAGGTGTGTTGAAGGACGATAGCGCTATCGACTTGACCATAGAAAACAAGTACAGATGGATTATGCAAAGCAAATTTGAAACTCCAACCCTTAATTTTAATCACAACAACCATACCAATATTACTTTGCCTAACTTTGGTTCTGGTTCTACTCCGATAGGAATGTGGCATCAATATGGGCGTGTACCTCAAAAAACAAATGAAGGTATTTTTATTCAAGTTGGGGATATTCCCACAAACTGGATTGAAAACGCTGAAGGTGGAACCGTAAACAATACTGGTTCTCTTGTGGAGTTGTGTGGTTTCTCAACCGACCCACTCCGAGTTGGCGAGATAAAACAAATAAAGAGAATAGAGGAAGCGGTTGTCGCAATACCTTTTGTATCTAATGAAGGTTCTAACTCTTTCTTTAATATATCAAGAGAAGACATCGACAGAGCAATCAACGGAGACACGGAAAATGTCGGAACCACAATATCTAGACTGGTCAGACAAATGCGAAAATATGTGTTTCCACCGCAGTTTGACTTTGTAAAAACAGAAACCATTCAGCCGTTTGCGATGTATGTTTTTGAGTTCTCGCATGATTTAAACAGACAAGACCTAGCAGATATATGGCAAAACCTACCACCAGAAATAGGTGTTACTCATGAGACAGCAACGGCAGAGGTATCACATGAACTTTTTGCTCAAGAGTTTTTTGGAACTGGTGCCGTCTTGGAACAAGATAAGATGAAAAGATTTACAAATTTATCTGAGTTTCCTTCTGATATAAGGTGGATGATATTTAAAGTTAAAAAGAGAGCGACTAACAACTATTTCCAAAAAATGTTCAACAGAAACGAATCAGGAGCAGACTTGACTGCTGATGAAATTGCATCAACAGCACAAGGTGCAAAATCAGATGTCGGTTATAATTGGCCATATGATTTCTTTTCCTTGGTTGAACTAATTAAATTGGATGCAACGGTTGAATTTGCAAACGTTGATCAGGATAAGTCAATAGAAAAAGACCAACTCTTTATAAAACCTTTCAATGTCAGGGAATAATATATGCCATTTTTCGATAAAAAAGAAGACGTTTTGGATTTTAAGCTTACTCCGTACGGGAGACAGCTTCTTTCAAAAGGGCGCTTGATGCCAAAATACTATTCATTTTTGGATGAGGATGTTGTATATGATACAAAGCATGCGGATTACACAGAAGACAATAATCAAATAAAAACAAGAATCATAGATGAAACACCATCTTTGAAGCCAATATATACTGTGACCTCTGTTGAATTAGAAATAAACGATAATCAACAACTTGAAGTAAAAGAAGGCCCCGACTCATATGAACACTTGGCCAATCTTGACACAACCGCAGGCTATTACAGCACTATACTTGGTCAAGAACTTGCAACAACAACACTTGGTTCTACCACAAATATCTACAACAATTACAGACCAACAACAGATATTAACACCAAGTATCTTCAAAACACAATAGGAACATCAAAGCAAGGCGAAAAACATGCTCCTCGTTGGAACATAACATTTATTAGAGGCGAGGTTGAAAGTGCTACGAATCATATAACCGCTTCTGTTAGTTCATCTGTTGACTTTAATCAGGATTTTTCCAAAGCCACATCCTTACTACACATTCCGCAAATTGAGTGCGAGTTAAACTATGTTATGGAAGTTAAAAGCGCAGACGATGTCAATCAATACGATCAAGACACCACTATTAACGAAGGCAGTTTAAATTTACAACCAATAGAACTTTATGACGATAACACTTACCTCAATATTTCAGAAGAGCAAATGATTCTTGATGTTTTGGAAAAACATGGTTTCATCCATGATGATTCGTTCGAAATAGAAGTTTTCAAATTTGACAACACAAATAAAGACCAGCTTGAACCTTTAAAGTTTTTGAGAAAAAGAAAAAGAATAGTTAAAGATATTTTGCTTGATGAACCAATAGAATATAACGATTCCATTGATGAAACCACAGTTGAATATTACTTTGATTTAAGAGTTGATGAAGAGATAAGAGAGAAAGATATATGCTTGGGAGTAAATGAACTAAGAAGTCAAGGCATATTTATTAACGACTTTAGTATTGTTTGTCCCGATATAACTGCTGACGCTGCTCTTAATCCGGCTCTACCACCAGGCGATCCTTGTGATCCACCGGGTGAGGAGTGCGACTAATGTATGACGTTAATGTTTTTGGAACCGAGGGTTTACCAAATTTATATATTTCTAATATTTTTATTTCTGATAATAATGACGCTATGAATGGCGGTATAACAATAGAAGTTGAATACCTTTACTACAATGCACTAGATGTCAATTCGAATCCTTTATTTGAACCTAGTGCCGACCCACAATATCCAATACATATAAAAGATCATTTAATATTGAAAAAAGAGATCACAAACAAATTTTTAAATTTTGAAAATGATTACACAAAGAGCGAAGAGTACAGCATTCTTACCAACAACGGTGTTATAAAAACCACACAGATTTCCATTAACCCGAACACAACAGGTCTTTCCTTTACTTCTCTAACGCCTAGATATATTAGAAAAAAATATGTAGTAGAGTCAGGAGTTACTGACGTCTCTATTGTCTCTTATTTTACCAATACGTTAATTGATGGACCCGCTGTTGCAGAAACAATACTAACCTCTGGTCGAGTGCAAACAAATTCAATTTTGTTTAAATATAAAAATGAAAATACAATATGGACAGGTCCTGTTCATAGACACCCTGGTCGTGGCTTTATGGTTGGCTCCTTTCATATGGACAGCCCACACTCAGAATTAGAAAGAATTAGTTACATGAATTTAAAAATAAAAGATTTTAGAAACCAAAAAGAAGCACCCAACACAAACACACTATTTAACACATCGGATAATTCGAGACTTTTTTCACCTTTAAAATCTTCACGAGCAAATGGAGCAAACTCTTATCATTTTTTCTCAATTGATGTTGGGCAAATGCTTTTAAGAGGAAACAAATACGGAAAAACTCTGGCAAGGAAAAATATGCAAGTTTTCGAGAGGCTGTCATCAAACACAACAGTTGATCTAGATGTGTACATAAAAAACAAAACAACAAAATATTATAAAAACGTAATATCAGTAAAAGGAGCGGCAACTAGTAATCGTAAGCAAACAACATTTTTTGATATTTATGGAAATTTATTTTATGAAAATAGTGAAGACAATTTACAAGTATATGCGACTTTAGAAGAAATGAATATTACTTCCATAGGAAATCCGTCTATTAGAGACTACTGTTTATTTTTAGAAGAAGAGACAATTGATGACATAAAGATAGTTGCTACAGTCTCTGATCCTTTCGAGCAATATATCACTGGGGTTGATGTAAGAAACAAGCAAGCAATAAAGGACATAAAACGATACGGTACAGTAATAAGAAAACAGGCTACATACGATGCACAGTCCAATAGATTAAAAGAAAGAGCAGTTGCGGACAATTTTGATAATTCAATTACTTGGTCAAACTCTTTAAATGTCTTAATGGAAACCATAACTCTGACGGAGGGTGGCAATTTAAGAAACAAAATTAATAAGTATATAAATCTTATAGCACCCAGAGCCTGTACGATTGAAAGCATTGATAAATACCAGAAAGTATTGTTTGAAAAATATAAAAAATTTATTAGATTATACTCTCCGCCAAGTCTTACACCAACCACATCTCCAGCAAAAGGCAGGACAAATTTAAATAATAGAAAGAATACATATAGTAAAATTTACAATGTAAACATAAAAAAGAACACAAAAAAAATGCTTTTTGTGTCAAATTCAATTAATACAAAAAGTATTCCAGTCTTTTCTGTTAGTGAAATGCTCGCAGCACTACAATTAGAAAACGTAAAGACACCATACACAGAAGACGATTATGTTACCAGCGTCTATGCAGAAAATCCAGATGTCTCAGCAGGTCTGGGAATAAGCCCTGTTGGCTACTATTTTTCCCCTCGATCAATTAAAAATTCAAATAAAGAATACGTTTTTTATGATGTCTTGTCTTTAGATGAGGATACTTTGGAGGGTATGGTTGATAATAAAAAGAAAAACAACATATCAATATCTGTGTATAATGAACAAGAGACAAGCAAGGTGAATATGTCTGATTTAAATGAAAATGAGAATTTTGAATCACAAAGAAATGAAAACGATAGAGATATAAAAAATATTTTAGTCAAAGAAGCTGTGTTTAAAAATATATCTAGAATTAAATCTGAAACATATCGACAAGCGAGCACTATACTGAGATTGACTGATATTGCCACAAAAGACAATTTGTTTAGCAACAAGACCCAACAAGATATTGCTAGGGTTCCAAGACATCATCGTTACATGACTTCTTTGCCAGAAGAACAAAGAAAGGCAATTTTAATAAACAAGCCGCTTTCTAGAGACCTTGCATTTTTTAACATTAAGAAGATTGTTTATTTACAAAGTTATTCCTCTACAAAACAAGGGGCATTTGTAGGTTCTGAACAAATGACCGAGTTAACAGAAGGTGTGGTTACAGGATTACAGCAACCAATACTGTGTAAAATGGTGCCGTATTACGAACCAAACGTCACCTTGAAAAATAATTTTGAAGATTTCGAAGCAGCTTATTCTGTATTTGTATTGGTGCCGGATAATTACGTAATTGAAAGAAGAGAAGCGCAGACGTTTTCTCCTCGACACACCAATGTTTTTAACAACACAATCAGAAGGTATGGTGCTTTGGACTTATTTGAGACTCAGTTTTTAAGAGGAGCAATCAATAAAGAGCATATGGAAAGAAAGAAAAAAATTCGTTCACAAAAAACAATTTCAAACCCTGTTGTTGAAAGAATCAGACAAAGAAGAATGAGAAAACAACAGGATGAACAAAATTTAAGAAATAGGAGTAGAATGGACGTAAACCTTGAAAAAGAAGAAATAATGAAAACAAAGGCTTCACCACAAGCTTCGACGCAACCAACAAGAGGAGCAGAGCGTAGCGTAGTAAGATTAGATACAACAAGAGAAACTGTCCCTGTTGATAGTGAAACAAGTAACAACACCAATCGTCAACAAGTACAACAGAGGGCCTCAAGTCCCATTCCACCCCAGTCGAGTGCGCAGGCTTCTAGTCCTGTTCGATCTAGTCGCTCTGCACCAGTTGCACGTTCTGGTCGTTCATCCGGTGGTTCATCTGGTCGTTCATCCGGTGGTTCTGGCGGAGGAGGTTACTGATGTCAGTTCCAAAAAAATTCACAGGAGCACCACCTGGTGGCAGTCAAGGCGCATCCGGCGGAGGACAAGGCAGTGTAGGTGGTCCAACAGCAGCAGATGTTGCTGAAGCACAAGCACAAAGGGCCGCAGAACGAGCAGCACGTGCCGAGGCTGCACGAAAAGCAGCAGAAGAAAGAAGGTCAACTGGTGGAACCGGTGGAACTGCTGGGACTGCTGGGACTGGCGGCACCGGAGGTACAGGTACGAACACACAGGTCCCAACCCAAGGCGCAGGAGGTGCAGGTACATCCCAGACGCCACAAAATCCAAACGATGCTCAAGAAGTTTTAGAAAGGAGAAGAGAAGAAAACATTCTAACCAATATATACGAGTCAGAACAGAATGAAAATTATGTCCCACCAGACACGACTGAATTTGTTGTAGAACCTGTTTTTAACTATTTGGCTTTTGATTACTTTTCTAATGGCTTATCAGAATTAGAACTTCCAACCCCGTATTCCGAAATGGATTCTTATTATCAAAACAACATGTATGATCAGGAGCCTGATTTTAATTATGGCATTAAAAAAACTCTAGGTGAAGTTTACAATAGTCTTAAAAGCACTTTTAAAAATTGGCCAGTTAAGTCATATGATGATCAAGGGCGGGTCTCTGCAACATATGGAACAAGAGGTTCTGATTTTTTGCCATTCTTCAATAATATAGTTGTACCAGACTTTTCAGCAGGAAAGGGAATAGAGGCGGCTTTTTTTGCTAAGCAATACCCAAATTACGCTTCTATAAAAATAAATGGCCAAGGAGTCGCTATGATAGATGGTGACGCCAAAAGTTCATTTAAAAATGCAACAAGAAGATATGCTAGTTTCTTTTTAGATATGTTTATTCATTATGCACACTCCGAAGATGAAAATCAAAATTTTATAAAGAGGCTTGATTTTGTCGGTAATCTTGGGACAAAGTGCTATAGGCTTTGGTCTCCCAATCAAGATACAATATTTGATAATTTCGCCGCAGCATCTGGTCCAGATCACATAGCGCTAGTTTCAACCAATGCAGTTCTATCACAAACAAATATACAAGCACTTGAAACGAAACTAGAACAAAAATTGGAAGAAATTTCCACCACTTATTCTTCTGATTCGCCAACTTATACAGAGGAATTGTTCTATAAAGTAGAAAAATATAAAAACGGGAATCTGCTTCAAACATTTTGGCTATTTAATGATAGTGAATTTTCATCGATACAGTTCGTTGACACGCAACTAAAAGTATCAAGTGGCGAAAATACAAATCAGTATCAATATGAATTTTACACTTATCGTTTGTTCTTGAGGCAAGAAGCAGGCAATAATAATTTTAGTGTCTACATAGCTGAATTAAGTAAAGGCCAACAAACTTTTGAAATATATCAGCCATCTTTGCCAAGGCCACAGGTATCTTTTCATAATGTTAAAGATTCCCCAACACAGATAAAAATAAATTTACAACAAAGTGTATACTCGCAAAATGGACCTTTTTATGAACTAGATGCAGCTGCGCAATCCGGTGTTGATGCAAGGCACTCTGCTTATGATATAAACGGAACAAAATCAAAATTTGTATATGAAACACAACAAGCCCAGTACGAAGTCTATAAAATGTTGGAAAAACCGGTTGCTGGTCCGACCATTGCGGAGACATATATAAATATAAAAAACTCTTCCGTTGAAGGGTACAACCCTTTAATCGTAAATGCACAAAACTCAACCTCAGTAATGTTCAGAGATAATATACAACACTCCACATTAGATGAGACAAAAAAATACTACTATATATTTAGAAGTTTAAATGTCTATGGCTTTCCTTCAAACCCAACCCCACTGTGGGAAGTAGAACTACAGAGAGACGCTGATGAGACGTTCTTGCATACAAATGTTGTTCCTTTAGCCAAAGATGATGAAATACCTTTGATGAGAAATAAAAGTATGATGCGTTTAATGCAAATAGTTCCATCGAGTTATCAAACACTATTTAATCCTCCACAAGAAGATATAACAGAAACTGTAAGTGACGCTCCTCTGTTAGATGAAAACGGCAATCAGATATATGGATATATTGATCAAGACACTGGCAATATAATAGCATTAGATCCAGATGATGATCCAAATAACCAGGGTTCCCTTTTAACAAGAGATTCATTTGAACGCACAACCTTGTCACAATACAATTCTCAAGACAAACAATTACCATCTCTAGGAATAGAGGATGGTAAGCCCAAAATATGGGCGATTAAGAACCATGACTCCGGAGAATTTGAAGGCGGTATAAGATTCAAAGTGAGGGTCACGTCAAAGGACAGCGGTAGAAAAATAGATTTTAACTTAAGATTTCTTCTAGAAAAAAATTATCTATAATCAAATTTGGTTAAAAAACTACTTATTATTGACTAGGAGATAGAAAATGGGCTTTTTAGATAACAGTGGCGATATTATTTTAGATGCGGTTCTTACCGATCATGGAAGAATGGTTCTCTCTAGAGGAGACGGTTCTTTTCAAATAATTAAATTTGCACTTGGAGATGAGGAAATTGATTACTCATTGTATGATAACACAAACTCTAATGGATCAGCCTATTACGATATAGAAATATTACAAACACCAATTCTCGAAGCCTTTACGGACAACGCTATTTCTATGAAATCTAAGTTGGTAACTTACGAATCGCTAGACTTATTGTATTTGCCGGTAATAAGACTTAATGAACGAGCAAGAGTAAATAAGATGCACACCAGCGGCTCTTTCATAGTCGCAGTAGACGGTTTAACGGAAAATGACAATGGCAGTGATGCAACATCCCATGGCATTGGCTTCGATCAAAACGGAGAAGCTATTGACGGTATTTTATTCGGACAGACTTTAGCAGGTGGAAGTTCAATTAGGTTGGATCAAGGTTTGGACACTACAGCGATATCTTTTGCACAAACAATAGATGCAGATATGTATGAAAGTGCCTATACCATTCAAATTGATAATAGACTTGGTGGAATTGTATCCAGTAACGGTTCTACTGTTTCAATTGATTATATTGATGATGATAATATAGCGTATTACACTGTCAGTACTGCTGATGGTGTTGTCTTTGATAACACAGATCGAAACACTACCGCAGCAGGTACCGGAACTACTCAGGTTATAAAAGGACCACGAGGTAGTTACTTAGACTTTAAAATTAGAGCATCGCTTGACTTAAACACCAGCACATTCCTATTTACTGAAATTGGTGGAGAATCCACACTAAACAACAGAGACGGAACAGGAACAAATGTACATCATATCGATACTATTGTAAGAGTGACAGGTGTGGATACAGGGTTCACAGTAGATGTTCCGGTCCGTTTCGTAAAATTCAAATCAACATAAGAGAGATAAACTATGGCTAACATCGGCGCTTTTAAAACACTTAACGAGTCAGATATCGTATCAACTCGAACACTTCTTCATGAGTCTATACCACTTACTGGCTCAATTGTATCTGGTACCTACTCTGATGAAAATATTAAATTTCATTCACATGGAATGTTTCAGTCAGTATATGACTATCCGTACTTAAGTTCTTCAGCTAACCACATTTTTGACATTACTGTCGGTGTAGCTATCAGTTCTTCTTTGTACAATACTTCAAACACACAATATAAAAAGAAAAAGAATGTATACAATCAAATGTCACAAGTTTTGGTTGGATATGATGTGACCGGTTCTGTTTTAGAATTTGATGAAGATGGAAACATATTAGCTGGTGGAACGAAACTACGTGAAGTCTTTATTCTTCCGTTTTCACGACTTCTTGTAAAAGATGAAATTAAGAAAGGTACATTCAATTTAGAACTTGGTGTTGCACCTGCTCAAAATTATGATGGCGGCGCGGCAACTTTTGGAAATAGAATATTAATTACCGACGCTTCCGGCTCTAATAAATATTATGTAAATTCACCCGCTGGTGAGTACGGCATATTATATGCCACGCAGTCAGCAGCATCTGGTAACTTTGACGGCCTCTATACAAATGCGCAACTACCCGTTGGTCTTATTTATTACCAAGCAGGTATAGCAGTGGTGTCAGCCAGTGTGTTCAATTCAAGAGGAGAAGGTGGAATTATCAGTAATGCAATAGGAAGTTGTAGATTCCATGGGCCCGAAGGCGATAATGAGAAGATAACAAATCTTTTAACAGGTTCTTTAATAACCGGTTCAACAGACGGCTTCAGAAACAGAATATATAATCTCAGTTTTAACAACACAACAGAACTTAACTCTACAATCTATTTTTGTCGTGTACATGCGGGAGAGTTTAATTATTCAACCAACCCAAGCTACATTGGCACTGACTCTAAAATTGCTGTTAAGACCAAAGCAACAGATGATCCAATATCTTACATCACAACTATAGGCTTGTATTCAGCAGCCAATGAGTTGATGGCGGTTGCAAAACTATCAGAACCACTCAAGAAGACACCAAGTAACGAATTTACGCTAAGGGTTAGATTAGATTACTAGCACTATTTATTTTGAGGTGCTGCGATGTCTTTAAAAAAGTTTGATGATAATGATGTTTTTATAAACACACTAGAAGCAAATCCAGAATATAGTTTCTTTATTATAACGGGTTCTGTTTATATAAACAATCAATCACATCTGGACGAAACCACAGGAGTCCCAGCGGGCTTTGAATCTCTGTATGGTCTTAGAAGAACTGAGAGTCCTAGCGGTAGTCATATATTTCCATTTATTCCTAAATCAGCGAACAAAATGTCTTTTAAAATATTTAGAGATTTTGAACACAATATTTTATTTCAAGGTGGAGAACTCATAAAAGGTAACTATAATATGACTTCTTCAATAAAGCACTACTACTACCAGTTTCAAAACGTTGTGGGAAATGTTGACTCTAGAATTACATCCGGCTATAGGTTTTATGAGCCAAGTGGCGACGTTGATCATAATGTGCACTTTTCAATTCAAAATGTGTTAAGCAAATATACATTCTTGTCTCCACACTTTAAAATGATAACTGAAGCCCCGATGCCAGTTAGAGACTTACGAGGAGCAGAGATGGCGGTTATTGATATCCCATCTATATTTTATGGTGACAAGATAAAAAAAGGATCGCTAGAATTAAACTACTTTGTCACTGGTACTTTAATAGGTACGTTAAAAGATGAAAAACAAAACGGCGAACTTATAATGACAGGCCCACTTGGTTTTCCTGGTTCTGGTTCAGTAAAAGGCCTTGCTTTATATACCGAGGGTATTCTGTTATTAACAGGCTCAGATCAGATAGGCCATGCTGATAACAACATTGATTATATTGACTCAAGTGACACCATAAATAAATGGACTCATTTTGCTTCTGGGTTGCACGAAGACCAAAGTTCTGTGGCATCCATGTTGTCTGCTTCTTTCGAACTAAAATACCAAGGGACTTCAACTAAACAAACTATGATGCTGATGGCTCATGCAAATTATGGAGAAATGAATTGGTCCAACAACCCTACTTTCGTCGATCAACAAAGCCCGTACATCGGTACATTCTCCACAGGCTCTAAATTTTACTATGAAAATGATGTAAACATAGCCAACAAAGCAGACACAACTCTTGCTGAATATGTTCCTGAGTTTAAGCGCGAGACTTATATAACAAAGGTTGCTGTGTATGATGACAAAAAGAATCTTATAGGAGTAGCATCAGTAGCTAATCCTGTTAGGAAGACAGAAGAACGACAGTATACTTTTAAATTAAAATTAGATTTATAATTTGACAACCTCCAGATTGTATGTTATAATAGAATTATGATTTTAGGAATAGATATTAGTACAAGTAAGATTGGTTACTCTGTAATTGATTATAGCACAAATTTAATTGAATGTCAATTGATTAAATTAAAATCCTCAGATTCTTTAGAAACAAGAGCAGATCTATTCTTCAGTATTATAGGACAAGTGGAGAAAAAATATGATATCAAGCATGTATTCATCGAACAACCGTTCATCGCATTCTCAGGAGGCAAGACAACCGCAGCGACTATGGCAAAGTTGCAGCGCTTTAATGGTATGTGCAGCTACTGCGTCCGTTTGTTATTTGGTTTTCCTGCGACACTCATA
>MDTA01033231.1_pt1 | contig 12704 bp, 11 predicted proteins | sample 811151 | NCBI WGS metagenome assembly MDTA01 (sample SAMN05326648, study PRJNA326480) | marine metagenome | isolation source: seawater | place: Indian Ocean: South | collected 2010
CTAACTTATCTAAAACATTTTTGTTAAAAATTAGAATTTCTCATTTAAAGAATTGGGTATGATATCCATCTAAGTAAGGTGTGATTAAAAAACACGGAACGTGGAAATTTAATTTGCAGAGTTTGATTATATAAAAAACATTATCCATAATTTAACCTAATAAGGTTTTCATTTCTTATATAAAGATTTACTCTTGAAACTAACGAATTGCAATTAAAAGATTTTATTTTTAATCACTTAACAAAAAACTCTCTTCTATTACATAATCTACTATTTGTTTACTTATTTTAGGATATGTTTGATTAGTTGAAGAGGGATGACTCCCTTCATCATTTTTTGTATAGTATCCACCACACGTTAAATCTTTTTGGGTGCAAGTAATATTTGGTTTTATTTCTAGATGATTTATTTTTACTTTATTTTTATTTTCATCTAAAATCTGGTTAATTTGATTTGAAATGTTATGTTTATAACTTTCATCATAGTTAGAAATAAGGTTTTTATAGTGAGGATGAGTAATTATATAAAGCTCTTTAACTCCTAATTCTGATATATTTTTAAGATAATATTTGAATATTTTCTTAAAATGCTGTGAAACATTATCATCTTTTTTTCTTAAAGGACTCATTATTTTTCTAAAAGAAGGAGTAGCAGAAATATCTTCTTCTATATTTTTAATTTTATTAATTCTAACTGAAAAACTATCTTTAATCTTCAATAAAAAAGGGATTAAAACTGGATACAACCTCCAAGGCTTTATATTAGATACTTCTGATGTTTGATAATTATAATAAGCCCTATGTTCTTTATTACTGAAAGGCTTTACTCTTAAAAATTGTTTTTCTGAAGAAGGATAAATTATTTGATTTTTATACCTATAAAATTCGTCACCTAAATCTGTTTGATCAATGAAAAGAATTACGATATCTGGTAATATTTCTTTTGACGCTAAATAAGATAATTGTGCAGAGTAATTAGATGGCGAAAAAGATGAAGTTCCTAATCCATATGATGCCCAGCCTTTTTTAATAAAAATACTAAATAGACTTTTGGATCCATTTTGAGAAATACCTTGAGCCCAAGAATCCCCTTGCAGAAAAATTGTTTTACAATTTTCTTTAGATTTACAACTTGAAAATTTTGAATATATAAAATGAGATTTTTCATTAATATTTAACGGCTTTAATTTCTTATATAACTTTTCAATATTTTTTATCTGGTTAAAACTAAAAAATCTAAAATGATTTACAAATGTAAGATATTCAACTATTTCTTCAGAGTTCACTAAATCATATAGTTTTGGAGAAAATTTATAAGCAAAAAAAATTCGCCCTAAAATTTCAGTAAATAAAACTAAAATCAACAAATTTATAGAAACTACTTTAAAGAGATTATTTTTTAACATCTTTAAAAGATAGTATAAATAAAAGGAGCTATTACTGAACCTTGAGTAAAAACTATTAATGCTCCCATAAGAAGAATAGTTATTATAAGTGGAGCTAACCAATATTTTTTTCTTAATTTAAGAAAGTCCCAAATATCTATTAAGAGTTCCCAAAATGCAGACATTTTTAAAAAATACTATCTAAACACATTCTATTTTACAGGGGTTTTAGATGTTTTAACTCCCTCTTTTTAGTAATCTTAATGGTTCATATTCAAATCGATTATCAATGATTAAATCTTGAATATATTTTGAGTTATTAGTGTTCTATTCAATATAAGTTTAAAAGTTATTCTTCCAGTAGTAGTAAATCTATAACCAATTTTTGTTAGTACTTAATTTCGCTTTTCTATACCTTGTTGTGACCAAATAAAACCATTGATTGCATTGTTTTGTTTCTTAATAAGTTAGACCTAATAAAAAGGTTTCATTTAATAGCAAATTAAGAATTTTCTTAAGTAGATTTTATGGTACAGAATTTACTAAACAAGCTTGGGCAAGTAGTTAAAAAGTAATTTTAATACTGTCTGAAAACTATTGAGATGAATAAAAAAATTAAGTGGAACCATACGGATTTGAACCGCAAACCCCATACATGCCATGCAGGTTCTTCTACCAAATATGAGCTATAACCCGATGTTTGTGTTTTTAATATAACCTATTTAATATTTGACTTTATGTGAATTTAATTTTGTTATATTTTGTTTAGTAAACTTTTGATATGATAATTTTTTAGTAGTAATATTATCGTTATTTAACTTTTGAACTTAATATCATCATTCTTATCTTTCTTATTTCCCATCTTACTGAAGATAATATTATTATTTGGGATAAGTCTATCAATTAGATATCTTTTAGAGATCACGGGTCAAAGTTGGATTAAAACTACTTCACATACAGCTACAATCTCAATACTTCCAGTAATTACATTCGTAATCACAAGCATTATTAGCGGAAATATAGCATTATCCCTTGGCATGGTTGGGGCCTTATCTATAGTGAGGTTTAGAAATCCTGTAAGATCCCCATTAGAGCTAACAGTTTATTTTACTGCTATAACTATGGGTATAACTGCTTCAGTGAGTGAAAGTTGGCTATTATTATTAGCACTATCAATATATTTAATAACTTTTTTATTAGCTCTAATATCATTTGTTTTCAAGAAATATTATAAAAAACAATTTTTCTTAACCTCATTCTCTGAAGGTAATTCACTTTCAACATTAGAAATTATTACTTCCGAGAGTTTTCCTTTACTTGATCAAAATAAACTACTTAAATCAATCTCATCAAATAAAACTGGAGAAAAGCAATATTTGCTAGCCTCTTCCAATTTTAATTATTTAAGGAATCTAATATTGCAAATAGAAAATGATAAATCAATAATTCGATATCAATTAAATGAATCTTAAAAAAATATTTTTTTCATATATGCTCTTAACTGCAAATATTGTTTTGTTGCAGCCAAAAGTAGATGCTGCGTGTAATTTTAAAACTGCAAATTTTATTGAAGAATTAAATAATCCATCATTAATTAATGATATAGAGATATATGTAAAAAAATCTAAAAACTATACTGTAAATCTTATAAAGGCTTTACTTTCTTCATCAACATCCCGATGGGCTATTGATCCAAAATATAAAAAAAAATTTAATGCAGAAATTAATGTTAATTATGATTTTGGGACTTGTTTTCATAAAGGTAAAGTCTGGCAAAATGGTGATTTCAAAGATCATCTAGAGTATAGGAAAGGCCTAATCCGGCGTTCTTTAAATGTAAAACTAGATGATGGAAATATCTCTAACGCTACAAAATTCAAATTACTTATTCCAAGAACAAGAAACGGTAGAAATGAAATATTAGCTTCATTAATATTTAGAAATATTGGTTTTATAGCGCCTGAAACTTTTGAAGTGATTGTTAATATTAATGATCAAAAATCAAAAATGATTTTCCAAGAAGATTCACAAAAAGAAATGTTAGAGAGAAACACTAAAAGAGAGGGACCTATTTTTGAAGGAGATGAGAGCCTTATGTGGGGAGTAAAACAATATGAAGTAAATGGTAGTATTGGCGGGGGTGGATTAGAGAAATTACAACTTTCAAGATTAATAAATAGAAATTGGTTTTTAAAAGGGAATAATTCTCAATTAATTACATTAAATTCTTTCTTTAGATTACAAAATGCGTATCTGGAATATGCTAATGAATTTATAGAAGAAGGTCACTATATAGCCCCTAATAAAAGATTAAATCAAGATTTTAATGACTACAGTTTGCTTATGCTTGCAATGAATGCATCTCATGGTTTAAGACCACACAATCGAAAATATTATTTTAATAGTTTCACTGATTACTTTGAGCCCATCTATTATGATGGCGATGCTAATTTTGATTTAAATTATGATGATTCTCTAAATTTTATAAGTAAATTAAAGTTTGATAAAAACTATAAATTTCATTACTTAAAAAAATTAAAAAAGCCTGAATTTTTTATAGCCTTAAAAAAAGACTTTGAATCTAGAATTCAAAAAAAATCATATGAAGAATATGATATGAATGGTACTTTAATATCTAAGAAATTTAACTTAAGAAAAAATTTTGATTCATTTATAAAAAATATTGAATACATAATAAGCGAAATTAGAAAAAGAGATGATTTTGCTATCTCTTCTAAGAGACCTATAAAAGATAGAAATGTTTTTTTAGACACAAATAAAAAATTTAATATCGAAAAATATATAGTTAAAGATTTTGAAATAAAAAATAAAAACTTTATTTTAGATTTAGAAAATGGAACTCAGAAAAATTTAGACATAGTTGAATTTAGTAAATTAATTAGTAGAAAAAAAATAGATCAAGATCTATATACATTTATTCCAGTAAGTAACAAGTATAAAAATAAAGACGAACTAGTAAAAGAATCAATACCTGAATCAAAAGCAAAAATTATTTATCCAAAAGGTGTTGTTGTTGAATATGATTCATCTGGCCAAAATAAAAAAATCACAATTTTTCAAAACAATCCATCCGATAGCGTTTTAATAAATGGAGGTAAATTAGAAAACTATTTAATTAATTTTATAGGTTCAAAAAACAATCAATTTGGCAATATAAATGAACAACGATTTAATAAAAGAGGTCTAACGGGTTGCTTGAATATTTATAATTCCAATCTAAAAGATATTGCTATAAAAGTGAATGATGGGCGATGTGAAGATAGTCTAAACATAATAGATTCAAAAGGATATATATCTTCTATTAATATAGAAAATGGATATCAAGATGCGATAGATTTAGACTTCTCAGATATTAAAATCAAAAATATAAAAGTTGAAAATGCAGGGAATGATTGCTTAGATGTTAGTGGAGGAAATTATTCTATACAACAGGTAAATCTTAAAAATTGTGGTGATAAAGCTATATCAATTGGAGAAAAATCTGATTTCTTTGCAAATGAAGTATTTGTAGAGGATTCACTAATAGGAGTTGCTATTAAAGATTCATCAAGATTTTTAAATAATAAAAGTTTTTTCTCTAATACGCCTACATGTGCGGAAATCTTCAAAAAAAAGCAAGAATTTAACGGATCGCTTGCAAATTTCAAGGAAATAAAATGTGATGGCAAATATTATGTCGATGATCAATCAATATTGATAAAGGATTAAGATGTCATTTAGAAAAGAAAAGAAATATAGATTAACTATTAGTGATATGAAGTTATTAAAGTCATTACTAATTAGTCAAGGAATGCAGATTCTTTATCCAAAACGGAAAATAAATACATGTTATTTTGATACTAATAATTTAAAGATGTTTTTTGAATCTGAAGCCGGAATTTTACCTAGAAAAAAAATAAGATTAAGATGGTATGGTAATAATTCCCCCATAAATTCGGGAATATTATCAAAAGAAAAAAAGATAACATCCTCTGAAGGTAGATTTAAAACCAATACTAATTATTATTTAAAAAACTTAGATGAATTAAATAATTTAAGTTTTTTTGAAAACTATTACGGTAAATTATATCCAAATATTATTGTGAGATATCAAAGAGAATATTTTAGCTTTAAGAATTTAAGAATTACTTTTGACTCTAATATTTTATACGAGGATTTTAGGAACTTGGCCTCAAAAAGTTATCTTGATAAAGAAAATGTAATGGAAATTAAAACCTCCATATTTACTCCCGAGGACTATATTGAAAAGTTGATTAATATTCAACCTTCAAGATTTTCAAAATATTGCAGGGGAGTTGAAAATTTTTATAATTTTTAAAACTAATTTTTTAAGTAGCAAATATCAACCTATTTATTACTATTTAGGAATATATTTTGGGATACATAACTCATTAAATCTTCTATACAAATAAATTTATCGTTTTTTTCTTAATTTATTTTTTCAACTATTATTGTTTTTATACCTAATTTGTTAGCACAGTATTCATATTTATTTTAAATATTTTATCAGGACCAAAATAAAAGCATTTATTAAATCTATGCTTTGGTAGGTAATCTTAATAATAAATAAATTTGAAATACCATAGATCTCGTTAGGAACTGGTGGAATTGCTTTTATATAATAAATTATCTTCCACTTTTAAAAAATCATTTAGATAAATTACTTGATTAATATCTATACCAAATAATTTCAAAGTTCTTTTATGATCCAATTTTCTTTTCTTTTAATTTCTTTATGATGATCTTATTCTTTCTGAAGAATAAATTAATTTAATAGAATTACTTTCATTTGTACTCATTTCTTTCAATAATGCAGTTAGAGCAAATTGATCATCTAGAGGTGGGAGTATTATAAGTGTTTTACTTTTTAGACTTAACATAATTTACCTTCTTTCAAAAATTTAAAAAATTTATTTTAAATAAATTAAGTAAAGTTTTAAATTCCATAACTATTATGGAGATATTTTAGTAGTTATATTATTGGGTTTAATATATAATAATATTTAAGAGTTTTTATTAGTAAAAAAATAAAAATGAAATTTAGATATTAAAAGGTTTTCTCTAAATAATCTAATGAAAGAATAATTTCAAAGATAATTATGCATAAGTATCTTTTTAAAAAAATAAATTATCTCGTAATAATATTTGCTCAGTTTTTTATATTTGAGGGCTTATCAGAAAATTTAAATACTAGTGGATACAATAAAAAAGATAGTGATTATGAAATTAACTCGTTAAATAAAAATTGGATTAAATTAGATGATAAACAAAATCAAGTAGAAATAATTAAGTGGGAGAAATTAGAGATAAATGATGATAATTTTTTGTTAGAGAAAGATTCAGAACATATTATTAAAAATATTAAAAATAATAAAACTATAGAGAGTTTAAATAGATCTATTATTTTTAATAACGAGGAGATCGGTCCTGATATAAGTTGGTTAGTTCCTCCGGGCTTCAAATGGAACAGAAAATACAATTGGGATTTCTCTACTAGAGGACATAATAGAAGAAAGAAAAATGATCCTTTTTGGGGCTGGAATGGAGGCGATGCTGTAGGTCAATTTTATTATCAACCAATACACTTCAATAAGACAAGTTTTGGAATAAATTTAGGTATAAGAAGTATATATTCAGGGTCTAAATTTATTGGAGGAGAAACTGCTTTTGGAGAGGGATTATCTTTAGGTTTTAGGATAGATCGAAAATTATCAAATACTTCCGGAATAGCTTTTGGTGCAGAACAATTATTACATTTTGATGGATTGACAGATACAGGTAGAGACATTTATATCACAACATCAAAAGCAAAATGGACAAAAAATACAGAAGGGAAATTTCCTTTAACTATTGGGACGCTTGGTTTGGGTACAGGAAAAATGGCAGAAGGCAATATAAAACTTTTTTGTAGTAATTTATTTGGAGGTTCTGGTACTGAAGTCGCTTATCAAAGATCTTTATGCTGGTCACCAATTTTTGCATTATCCAGAATACATACTCCTCAATTCTCGACTTTTTTTGAATACAATAGTAAATGGTTTTTACTAGGTTCTTCAATAGTTCCTTTTAAATCAAAACCATTAAGAGGTACTTTCGCAGTTCAATTATCTGATCATATAGATAATTATAAATTGAACAGTATGGATGAATTAAAATGGGTATTTAGAATAAGTTATGGATTTTAATTTTCTAAAATTATTAGATTTTCCTCCAAACCGCTAACAATCTACCTTGAAAAACTACCTCATCTAAATTTAACTCAATTGGTTCATAATTTGGATTAGCTGCTTCTAAGAATACTTTTCCACTTCTTTTAAAAAAATACTTTAATGTTGTGCCTAGGCCTGGAACAAGCGCACTTACTATCGCTCCATTTTTTAAAGAATAAATATCTTTTATTGGCTCCATCAAAACCATATCTCCATCAGCTATGCATGCCTCTATCATGGAGTCACCATTTACAGTAAGTGCAAAAACATTCTTTTTACCAAGGACATCTGAGATATCAAGATTTTCGTTCAAATCTGAATACGTCTCTATTAATCCACCAGCAGCTACTGAACCAAGGATAGGAATATTTCCAATTACATCATCAACTATTTGTAATGTCCTTGCCCTACCTTCTTGCCAAGAAATATATCCCTTACATTGAAGATGTTTTAAACGACTTTGAATTGGAGCTGGAGATTTCAATCCCATAGCTTCCATCATTTGCCTTATTGAAGGGCTATGCTGGAAATCTCTCATATAATTTTTTATCCAAACATAAAGCTCATTTTGGGCTTCAGTTAAACTTTTACTCTCAGATTGAGACACGAAACAATTACAACTAATACATTTGTACCTCTTAAATTCTATTTATGCAACTATCTTAGTTAATTAAGCAAGCTAAGAGTGCTTGCTGAATATGAAGTCTATTCTCGGCTTGAATAAAAGCTCTGCTAAATTCACCTTCAATTACTTCATTAGTAATTTCCTTACCTCTATATGCTGGAAGACAGTGCAAAACGATGACATCTTCGCTTGCATGTTTTATTAAATCCTTATTAAGTGTATAGCCCTTAAATTGCTTATCTTTCTCTTCTTTTTTCATTTCCTCACCCATAGAGGACCAAACATCTGTATATAAAACATTAGCCCCTTTTACAGCGATTTTTGGATCATTAAATATCTTTAGTAAATTCTTATCATTATTTATTCTCATAGCTTTTTCTATTATCACTGGATTTGGTTCATAACCTTTGGGGCAGGCTACTCTTACTTCTACTCCCAAAAGAGCACCGCACAAAATCAGAGAGTTTGCAACATTATTACTATCCCCAACATAAGTTAATACTACATCTTTAAAGCTTCCAAATTCTTCTTTAATAGTAAAGAAATCAGCTAAAGCTTGACATGGGTGTTCAATATCAGTGAGAGCATTAATGACAGGTATCGCAGACCATTTTGCATACTCTTCTAAATCAGACTGTTTAAATGTTCTGATAGCTAAAACATCGCAGTAATTACTCAACACTCTTGCTGTATCTTTAATTGGTTCTCCTCTTTTAATTTGTGATGTATTAGGATTTAATTCTATAGACGAACCTCCAATTCTAGATATTGCTACTTGGAAACTAACTCTAGTTCTAGTTGATGACTTATCAAAAATCATACCTAAAACCTTATCTTTAATAGTAAATTTTAGGCTTTTGGTTTTAAAATTTTTAGCTAGTAGAAATATTTCTAATATTTCTTGATGAGATATATCAAGGCTTGATAAAAAATGTTTACTATTCAGCTTTGGTGGAACATACATAATAAAGACTATTTAACTAAAATTATGCTGGCATCTTTGTTTCTGATAGAAGATTTTTAAGATCATCACCTTCAATAACTTCTTCTTGAAGAATTTTTTGAGATATTGACTCTAATAAATTTAAATTATTTTTAAGAATTTTGAGAGCCATTTCATGAGCATTATCTACTAAATCCCTAACTTCTTTATCAATAGCTTGAGCAGTAGCATCACTAACCGCTCTCCTAGGATTATTGCCATTTCCTAAGAATTGACCTCCACCTTGCTTGTCATAAGCCAAGGGACCAAGTATTTCACTCATCCCAAAAGTACCAACCATTTGTTCTGCTATATCAGTCGCTCTTTGCAAATCATTTGAGGCTCCTGTCGTAATTTTCCCAAATACAATTTCTTCAGCAGATCTTCCTCCAAGAAGTGTCGCTATTTGACCTTGAAGCTCCTCTTTTGAATTCAAAAATCTCTCTTCTGTTGGGAGCTGAAGGGTATAACCAAGTGCACTCATACCTCTTGGAACAATTGATATTTTTGCAACTTTAGAACCACCAGGCATTAGATGACCTACGATGGCATGTCCAACTTCATGATAAGCAACAACTTTCTTTTCATCATCTTGTAAGACTCTACTTTTCTTTTCTAATCCCGCCACAACCCTTTCTATTGCTTCACTTAAATCTTGCTGTTCAACGCTTTTTCTATTTGCTCTTGCAGCAAGTAAAGCAGCTTCATTAACCATATTGGCAAGATCAGCACCAGCAAATCCTGAAGTAGCCTGAGCAATAGAATCTAAATCAATTGATTCAGCTAATTTAACTTTTTTTGTATAAATTTCCAAAATAGTTTTTCTTCCAGATAAATCTGGCCTGTCAACTAAAACTTGTCTATCGAACCTACCGGGTCTTAATAGTGCTGCATCTAATACTTCAGGTTGGTTTGTAGCGGCAAGAACTATAACTGGTTTATCAGAAGCAGTGAATCCATCCATTTCTGTAAGCAATTGATTTAATGTCTGCTCTCTTTCATCATTACCTCCAACAACGCCCATTGATCCTGAACGACTTTTACCAATCGCGTCTAACTCATCTATAAATATTATACATGGCGCTTTTTTCTTAGCCTGCTCAAATAAATCCCTTACTCTTGCAGCGCCTGCTCCAACAAAAAGTTCTACAAATTCTGAACCAGAAATTATAAAAAAGGGAACTTCAGCTTCACCTGCAACTGCCTTAGAGAGAAGAGTTTTACCAGTTCCAGGAGGTCCAACTAATAAAACTCCTTTTGGAATCCTTGCCCCTATATCAGTATATCTTTCAGGCTTCTTAAGAAAATCAACAATTTCAGTAAGTTCATCTTTTGCTTCATCTACTCCAGCAACATCATCAAAAGTAATTTTTGACTCATCATCTGGGACGTACACTTTCGCTTTACTTTTAGTAAAGCTCAATGCACCTTGAGCTCCACCTCCTCCCATACTTCTTCTTGCGAAGAACTGGAGAACTAAAATAAAAATTAGTGGTGGAACAACCCAACTGAGAATAGTTGAAAATATATTAGGTTTTTTGGGAGGTGCTGCGGCAAATTCCACACCCTTATTTTCTAACCTTTGTGGCAAATCCATATCAAAAATTGGAGTGGTAGCCAAAACAGAAGGGGCTCCCTCTTCTGCTCCATTTAATTCGTATCTAATTTGCTCTTGTGTTATGTATGCCCTTTTAACTTCTCCATCATTAACTTGATCTATAAAAAGTGAATATGGAACTCTAGGTATCTGCATATTTTGATTCGGGAATAGGCTGCTAAATAAAAGTAATGCTCCTACTCCAATTAAAACAATATTAATAATCCCAAACCTTCTATTCGGTTGATTATCGTCTTGTCTTATAGGCATAATTTTGATCTAATTTAACTTATTATAAACTAAACAATTATAATTCGTATTAGCGATTTATTATTACGTGAGAACCGTAAGTATGTTCTAAATATATCTATTTGTGCATCTTTTATTTAATAAAGCTTCTTAAATAAATATCTCTACTAATCAATTTTATTTCTTGTAAATTTAAATTTATCACTTCATCCATAGATTTAAATTCAAAATCAGAAAAAGGATTCATAGCATTGTCACCTCCAAGAATTTTTGGAGCTATAAAAGTGTTAATTTCTTGAATACAGCCTGCTTTAACAGCTGCAGTTGCAAGTTCAGGTCCACATTCCCATAAGACTTTATTACACCCTTTTTCAGCTAAAATTCTTGAAAGTATTTTTGGGTCATCAGATGAAACTTTTTCTATTTGAACATTTCCTGGGATCCTTGTTAAATTCAGTTCATCGGCTGTTGAAGAATTATACACAACTAAGGTATTTGATAAATCAGTGTTCCATAATTTTGCGTTCATAGGTAAGTCTAAGGTTCTAGTAAAAACGACCCTCAGGGGTTCAATTTCTTTTAATCCACGAGTTGTCAAAATGGGGTTATCTTTTCTCAATGTATTTCCACCAATTATTATTGCATCAAAGTCAGCTCTAAGTTTATGAACTAATGAACGGGATTTTTCAGTAGTAATCCATTTACTCTCTCCATTATTCAGTCCCACCCTGCCATCAATACTCATAGCCCACTTCAAAACTCCATATGAACAACCATTTAAATTTTTATAAATAAATGATTTATTTAATTCCAATGCCTCCTTCTCACAAACACCTAAATTGACTTTGATTCCGGCATTCTCTAATGATCTAATTCCTTTTCCTGAAACTCTTAAATCTGGATCTTTTATAGAAACAAATACCTTTTTAATTCCTGAGGATATTATTCTATCTACGCATGGGGGGGTTTTTCCACTATGGCAACAAGGTTCAAGATTGACATAAAGAGTCCCACCTGAAGGATCATCTTTTAGATTGTTAAATGCCATAGCTTCAGCATGAGGCATACCAGATTTCTGATGAAAACCTTCTGAGATTAATTTACCTTTTTTATCAAGAATGATTGCTCCAACTAGTGGATTTGGACTAGTAAAACCTCTTCCAAGAGAGGCTAAACGAATTGCTCTTATCATCCATTTTTTATGAATGAAATTATCTGGCTTCATTTTAAGATTGAGTTCTTAATGACCTCCATTCTTTAACTAAAAAGGGAGGCACAGGAAGCTCAGAGAAAACTCCTTGTAAAGAAAGTCTTAAAGGTCTGTTTTGAGAAATATCTTGAAGTAAAATTTCTAAATCAAATTCTGCTGCAGCTTGCCTACTGTCTTCGGCAAGCTCAGTATTCAATAAAGTTATGTCATCTAACTTCCATTTTTTTCTTCCAGACTCTACATCTAAAGGAAGAGGATGATCAATCCTTAAATTTCCAGGATATCCAATTACCCTTAAGACTAACTTTTCATCGTTATTAGATGATTTATAAGCAACCAATTGCCAAGTTTCATAATCTAAGTCTCTTAGAAATTCTGTACTAGCATTAATTAATCCACCATTTATTTGAGTTTCTGCAACTTCTGC
>MDTA01081462.1_pt1 | contig 12704 bp, 11 predicted proteins | sample 811151 | NCBI WGS metagenome assembly MDTA01 (sample SAMN05326648, study PRJNA326480) | marine metagenome | isolation source: seawater | place: Indian Ocean: South | collected 2010
ATCGGTTACAGGACTCGGAATATCTGTTGTATTAGGTACCCAAGACCACTGACCAGTAGAATCCTGCTTCAATACCATCGAACCATCTGAACTGACAGCAGCTGCACCTGCAGATGAAACAATACCTCCTGCAATTAGTCCGAATATGCCTAGGCAGCAGCAACCTGTTCCTATTGCAGATTCGCCATATATGATCGTCTCTACAATCATGGCAACAAAACCAACTCCAATCGCCAATATACCAGCAGTAGACATAGGATTGGAAGGTTTAGGCGCCTCCGACATGATAACGCCATTGAGGATACGGTGATGAAGTTGGTGCCGTCATGGCCACTTAGGGCGAGGCCATTCTTTTGGGTCTCCATTTGTCCATGGAACCGTGCATAAAGCGGTTTCCATTTGCATCAAATTTTCATATCCTCTCTCGATTTGAATTCGGAATAACCAATCTTTCAAACGGCCTAATTTCAGCCCTGGTTCTAACCCGGTTCTTTCCATTATCCAGACCCCATCAACCAAACAGTTTATTTCAGTGGGATACTGTAATGACTTATTGATTAAATCAGTATCTTCACCGAGAGTAGATTTCAAGATTAAATGTGTTGAAACTTCATCTCCAAGAGTGTTTCTATAGAGCCTTAAATCAGTTTGTTTAGGAGAATTATGAATCAGGAAATGAAGGAATTTGATTCGAGAAAATACTGCTTTTGGTACCTTTAATCTCTCTAGTATCACCGTAATTTCTTCGGATTTAAGTCCAGAAAAAATCATTGCCATTCGGGCTTCCAAATCATTGGGTAAATCAGTGAGTAAATCAAAAATCTCTTTGGGTAACGGGAAACCAATAATCGCTGGTAATACTCCATCGTCATTCATTCTTGATAGTACAATGTTCGCATTTACTCCTTTGATTATTCTTTCGAATTCATTCCAAACCCGTTCGATTGAGACCATTGCCAGCATAGCGCGATTATCAATAAGTGCCGAGGATAATTCATTGTCTGGTAGCCAAATGCCATTCTCTTGACGATCCATGAATCGATATGCTCGCATAATTCGCAGTCCATCCTCTGAAAGTCTCTGACTGGCGTTTCCTACTGCTTTTAGGAAACCGTTCTCAAGGTCAGTTTTACCTCCAAATGGGTCATGTAATATTTCTCTTGCATAGTCATAGGCCATTGCATTCATAGTGAAATCACGCCGAGATAAATCAATACTCAAACTTGAACCCCATTCAACTTCATCAGGCCTTATTCCGTCGCCATAGCCACTCTCAGTTCGCAGTGTAGTTACTTCAAACATTGAATTCCCACTTTTGACGGTAATAGTTCCGTATTTTTTGCCAGTCGGAATAGTGTCCTCAAATGATTCAATAATTTGGTCAGGGGTCGCAGTAGTGCATATATCATATTCATGAGGTATTTTCCCCAAAATGCAATCCCGAACCGCTCCTCCAACAATCCAAGCTCCATATCCAGTGGTACAAAGAACGTCTAAAATATGTGCTAGGTTTTCATTTTCGGGAATTAAGGAAGGGATTTTTTCTCCCGGCACATCTGCTAGTAATCCCTCCTCCATGAAGGGCGTCAAGTTCGCCCTTTCCAAAGCATTATCCCATCTAACGACTTGGAATGTGCCATGTCGTGGGGGAATGATGACGTTTCATTAGTTGATTTAGATTGGCTAAAACCCCATGAAGAAATCAAAATAAAAAATCGCGATAAGCTGCTGGAGATGACTAAGAAGTGGGGTGGATTCACTAAACCGCTATTGGTTGATTCACAAACTGGTTCAATCCTAGATGGGCACCATCGCCACTCAGTTGCTGTATGTCTGAACCTGAAACGTGTACCTGCAATTCTGATTGATTATTTATCAAATGATGAGATTTCTGTCGATGTCTGGCCAGGAAGTGGGCTCGAGACGATTACTAAGCAACAAGTAATCGACATGAGCCTGAGTGGCGACCTATATCCTCCAAAAACAAGTAAGCATACAATTTCCAACCATATGCCGCCAATACATGTGCTATTGGAAGTTTTAGAGAAATCTGAGTAATTATCGCATAGTTGCTTTGATTGCATGCCATAATTTGTTGCCTTTACCTTCGACTTTAGTCAGGTGATTCGGATTAGGAACTGGCGTAATCTTGACATCATGCAATACTCCTTCTCTAGCAATTGTGAATGTGGTTTCAACATTTGCGTTACCATGTACGGCTGCAGATATATCGCTTGCAGATTTTACACGTAATCCATCGATTGCAATTATTTCATCGCCAGTATGGATCATTTCTCGGCAAGGTGAACCTGTCAAATGGGTTCGAACTTTGACGCAGTTAGCATTACTCGTGAGATTTAATCCGACCCAAGCGCCTTTTTCTTTCTTATCTGGAACCATTTCTAGTCCGAGTACTTTCATTGCTGAAATGACATCAGGGACCTTCCTCTCACCCACTAGTGAATCGAGCATTGTTCCTAGTCTCCTTCCTCCAGGTGTATTCACTAATGCTTTCTTGATGTCAGCATGAGTTATCCCAGGATTTTCAGAATTTAGTCTGTGATTGTGATACAGCGTGGCCATCACGTCATCCATTCCGTGCTTGCCCTTCGAACGCTTTCGCAATTCAACATCAAGGCAGAAGATAGCCATCTCTCCTTCGAGGTAGTATGAGATTTGTACTTCCCTGCTGTATGAATTCGGCCTATACAGGTGAATCCATGCATCGTGACTGCTTTCTTGCAAAGATTCGTTATGCATTCCATTTCTATCGGTATGCCTTTTCATTTTTCGAGTCCAGTCTTTGCGCCAATCTTCTTCACTCCAAGCTCCACTGCGCAAACATAAGATGTCACCAAGCCAAGACGTGAGTCCTTCAAACCACCACAAAAGGTCTGAATGTACTTCTTTTTGAAGTTCATAATCTAGGAAATTCTTCGGCCTCAATTGCTTAACGTTCCATTGATGTAAGAATTCGTGACTGAATAATGAAACCAGGTCTCTCCATTGTTCTTCATTTCCTTCTTGTAGGCATTTTCTAGGCATCATCGATGTCTGGCTGCGAAGATGTTCAAGTCCTCCTCTTCCAGATTCTGTGAGGTGTAGTACTGTCCAGTAATCCTTCCATTCAGGGATTCCAAATAATGCAAAGTGTTCTTCAATAACAAGTTTCATCGCTTCAATGAATCGATCTAGGCCCTTTTTCGGAATTGGTAATCCTCCAGAATCCCACAATTTCAGGTATTGAGTAGTTCCCATTACATCGAAAGAAATGATTGGATTAGCGTTCGATTCCATTATTGCATCTAGGAACTCATCTCTACCTTCAGCGAACCATTCACCTTCTTTACCAGCCAATTGAGTAGCGGTTTGCCATCCCTTCGGAGCGTCTAAGGTAACTTTGTGGCTTTGTTCCAGCCTTGATTTTTCTATTCCTCTTGTAGGCATCATCCAAGTATATGGAGGCATAATGTGGACATGAGTTTCATCCAAGTGATTTGCTCGGCAAGTCATTTCTGCTGCTAGTAATTTGTAAGTGATTACTATCTTACTCGCATTGCTAATCCCTGTTATACGTGCTCCATCAACATCAATTCTTTTGATTTGAATTTCTTTGTTGTCACAGGTTGCCTCGAGATTAGACATGTGTTGAATAGGTTCGCGGATAAAGTAAGAGCCAGGGACCCAGCGCGGGAATCTTAGTTCCAAGATATTCTCGTTGAACGGGCCATCGATCTCAATTTTTACGCCGAGTCGCCTACTAGCTCCATTAGTCGCATCAACATGATATGAAATTCCCGAATTCATTTTTCTCCCCCCAGTTCTTCCAGCGATGTGGATAGATTTTCTGCAGCAATCTTGACCAAAACCGATTCGTCTTCAGAAATGATTGCTAGCCTTTGCTTGTCGACATCACTTCTACCTTCCATCTGCTCAATTAACTTTGAGCGTATTCTAGAATTTAGTGAAGCGTTTTCTATCAATGACCATCGAAGTGATGATGATCTAGGGTCATATCTTGAACGTAACCATCGCAGGATAATCTCGGGGCTAATGCTTGCAATCAAACTAATTCTCTCATCTACTTCAGTAACTTCACTACGTAGAGTGTCAGCAATCGCCTTACGTACCTTTGGATTGATATCTCTACAGGCCTTTTCAAGAATTTCTCCACCAGAATTTACAGCTAAAGTTGCTACCAATGAACGAAGAGAAGGGTCACTAGAAGACAAACCAGAATCTAGAACGCCCGAATCAATTTTCAATTTATGCTTGGCAGCATTCGATATTGCCGCTCTGCGAACTGCTGAATGCTTGTCCTCAATCAATGAAGAAATGAGATTTTCATCACTAGAAAATTCTGCTGCGACAATTCGGACAGAATGATGCTCATCTTTGGTAAATCTTGAATGTAATTCCTCTGAATTTGCCAAACTTTTTGCAGCAAAACTTCGGGTTATGTGGTCTTCTTCTTCTAGTAATGTTAATGCTATATCTGGAGCATCTACTCTTTGCAATAACTCAGCAGCTAATCGTTTGTGATTTTCCAATAAAGGTAGTAAGTCGTCTGCTGTATTAGCCCATTTACGATGAGCATCAAGTGATTTGTTTCGGAACCAAAAATCCGTATCATCAAGCAATTTTACAAAACCTGAAAGCGCCCTTGGGTTATCTTCTTCGAATAGCATTCTGACCGCTTTTCTGCGAATCTTCACGTCCTTGTTAGATAAACGAGAAATTTCACCATCGATATTTGTCAATTTACCACCTCAAGGAATGAAATCGGAGTGGCTACTTCCTTCTTCGAACTCTTTGGGAGAATCATATGAAGCGATTCTAGTCTCTGCTATGGACTGAATTATTGGCCATAAATGAATGAACCATTCGCCTTTTTCGAACATTAATTTGAACAGTGGATGTTCCTCTGGGTTGTCTACTTCTTCAGGAGGGGGAAGATCATCTGGTAATTGTCTTAATTCAGCGACTAAATCGTACAATTTTGTTTTGTCTTCTTCTTGAATAATTTCGGCCTCTTTCATCAATTCAATTACTTGTTCAATCAATTCTGCCATCTCGGTAGGTGAAGGTGTTTCAATAACAGAGTCGGCAATATTCAGTGGGCCAAATACCACACTACCGAGGTCTGTTTCAAATAATTCATCAGCTTGCTTTTCGATTTTAAGTAATCTCTGAGAGTTTCTATTTCCTATTGGGGCAATGGCAAAGCCGCCATCTTCCAATCCTTCAGTTAGCCATTCTGGCAATTCTTCAAGTTGTCCAGTAACCAAAACTCGATTCAATTTGGGGATTTTTATTTCGCTCAAATCCTCAACCCTTTGACAGTTAACAGTTGGATATCCTCTCAGATTATTCGAAATGTGCTCGATCACATCTCTAGACGGGTCCAAAACCGTGACTAATCCCTCTTCTCCAACAATGTGGGCAATTAACGCGCTGATATATCCTCCTTTAGCGCCATAAATCACAATGTGTTGTCCTTTCTCTAATTCCAAATTATGGAGTAGTGTTACGACCATGTGTGGTGCTGAAATGGTTTTTACACCTCCATCTGGAGTTTCGAAGAACACTACAGGCCTGTCATGGTAGAATCCGGATGAATCATATCCGGTAAAATCTTCAATCTCGATTTTACGAATCGCTTTCTCGACATGTGCAGGGACAATAATTCCCGAACCCTTGAGGTTGCGTAATAGGTTGTCTAGGTTACTCATGACTCCCACTATATCCTCGTCTATTGTAAAGTTTACAATTGCTCGGTTTCTAAATTTTCATCTTCTGGGACGCCTTCAGATTCCATTGCAGTATACATATTTTGAAGTAACTTCTTGAACTGTTCATCCTCGCCAAATCCTAGATTTTCTGAGTCTTCTACCGCCATGTCCTTGAACAATTCAAATTCATCAGGACTAATTTTGAAATTTGTATATGAACCGAACAAATCGTCCATAATTACGCTTTCAATTCTGGATAAATGTTCAGCTAATGTTGCTCTAGCAATCTTCAATTCTTCTGCCATTTCTGAAATCCTAATTCCCTTGTTGACATCGTACCATCCTTTGTCATATGCGAACTTGGCTAATTTCAGTTGCTTGGCACTCAAAGGGCCGGTATTAATCGCTGACGTAAGGTTAAGGGTACGAGCCGATATACGATCTGGTTTTGCCACTAATTTAGCCATGGCAGCGACTAGTCTTAGCCGTATGTTTCCTCCCTGGATAGTATAAGTCATACCTTCGCCGTCTAATCTGCACCCAGGTGCAGCGGTTGTTCCTCCAGTTCGAGCATTGAAATTTGACAATGGATGAGATAATTTCAGATTTAGGACATAACTTTCATCACTACTCTCAGGGGTATGATGAACATCTACAACTTCTAGGAAATATAACGAGTTCAAGTCCTTTGGTCCCTTGCCCGGTTTGAAATTGGCTTTCATCAGCATTCGTATATCTCTTGGCGTTCTTTTGATATAAGCAAGAAATTCTAGGGAAGTAACGATATCCAGCAAGGGAGCAATATCGGTTTCTTCCAAGCGAGCCCTTTTCCAAAACAAAGTAATTTCTCGCATGGTTGCACTATTTGGTTGTCATTTATAAATCTGGTTTTAGGGGGCCCCAAAACATCTAACGGCCCTTGTTTGTGATTATCATCATTCCAAGTATTGCGCCAGCTAAAGCGCCAAGGATGGTGAGTGATGGCTGTTCTGGAGAAACCGAATAGAATGCAATGGAACCCGCTACCATTAATGGTGGGCAGAGCATCATCATCCGAGTGATAATGACAGAGCGGTCAATTACTACCTCGGGAACAACCGTCAGAGATTTTGTCCTTCTTTGGATTCTAGAAGTACCGACTTTTTCTTCCAGTATCGGAAGTGTTCGGTCACGCAAAGTTGGGTCGTTTTTTGGAAATCGAAAAATCAGTTTACAATCGGTTGCAATCTGAAGTGCTTTTTCGATTATAGTCAGTGGGTTCGAGGCATGCGAAAGAGAAACTGATGCCCCCATGCCTTCTCCCCTAACATGGGAAAGCGCTCTCCATCCTCCTACGCCTTCATTGAATTCACTAAGACCCTCACGTAGTGTTTTTACCGTTGCATCAGTCTCTGGAAGACCCCTCTTCCTTCCAACCGCAAGAAATGGTGTCAAAATTAATGCACATAGCACTATGGTTAGGCCCCATAGAAATGCGGCAGTCATCAGGCCCTTGTTCCCTAAAACCATAGCAATAGCGACAGCTAGCATAAATCCAGAATATAGCCCTAATACGATTGCAGCGGAGAGGGCCTTTCTGAAACCGACCTTCTCCTCCATGACTGTCCCAGCACAGTTCAGGCGAAAACATATCCGCTACCGACTTTTGGGATTTAATATGCAGAAGAATGGTCTGGAAGATCGTTCTCGGGAAAAAAAGGTTGGATATTGGGTTGGAGGAGTGTCGACTTTCTTCTTGGTATCTTTCTTCTTGGTTCCCTTTTACTTACCTACAGATTCGGTTCCAGAATTATCTGGTCGCGCTAATGCATTTGATTATCATTCAGACGATGCTTGGGGAAATGTCCAGACAGATTCGGGCGGACAAATGGGTCATAATCAGAGCGAACATGGAGCATTTGTTTGGAGCGATTTAGACCCTTATGCAGCATTTATCTATGCATTTGGCGATTTAAACTGCCATACTAAGGCCGAAAGGTCTTGGGAAATAAACGGCAACCAAATGCCAGTTTGTGTAAGGGATGTGGGAATTTTCTTAGGATTGGCAATCGGTGGATTTTTGTTTTCTAGAAGAGGATTTAATCGCTGGACAATACGAGATACTTTCCTCTCATTACTTCCTGATAATAGTCTGTTATCCGTATACAGAAACGACCGTAGAATGTTTGCATTACTTGCAATCGCTGCAATAGCAGCGGTACCAATGGCTATTGATGGATTTACTCAGATGCTTACGTCGTATGAGTCAAATGCTATGATGCGATTGTTGACAGGTACGCCATTTGGGGCTCTTATTGGAGCTTTTATGGCCGCATCCTTTAGCGCAAGGCCAGCATATTTCGGATTAGACCCATCTAGGGTTGTTCTTCCATCTGGAAGCAGGTTTAGTATGAAGGCAGAAGAAGAGTGATCACTCTGGAGGCTCTGTCGCCCACCAAACTAACAACTCTTCTTCATTTTGAGGAACAGGGCATTCTGCATGACCGCTAGAGATAAGATGTAATCTTTGGATTACATTTTGCACAGCCTTGCGAATTTGAAGTGGAACCTTTTTCTCATCGGTTTCAAGAATAATTTCGCCCAACGAATCTTCCCATTTTCCATCGGGGTTAGCCCTTCGCCAACTGGATAATGCTGCTCTCAATGGCCACATTGCTAAGCACAAGCGCCCGTAGCCTAGTCGGCTATTCCTCAATTTGAACATTTGAGCTTCAGCGAAAGGAACATGGCTTTGCTGGCGGTGAATCCACCTTTCTTGTTCTAACCACTTTACCAGTCTCTGAGTATGTCTCTTCGTCAGAGACCTAACCGGGCCCAGTTGTTTGTGCAAGGCGGGAACATCGGTTGTATCAGTTAGTGACAATGTTCCTAGAATCGCCCATGAAGAATGAGCGATAGGCCTGGCTGGAACATCTGAATCCTTGGCACGAGTCTCGTCCCATTCTTGTTCTGCAAGATTCATCCATTGTGAAGGAGATTTACCGTCCAGCCAATCTTCCAACAATGAAACATGCTGTACGGGGGCGCCAGGCAATCTTTGCTGGGTTTGAACTCCAGTTGAGAGCGTTTTGAGAAGGTGTCTGTCTACTTCATCACGGCTGACATTTAGTGGTTCAGGTCTACGATTGAAGAATGTGCTAAGGACTTGAGATAGTTGTTTTTCCAAATCATCTAAGCCACTTTCATTTAGAACTGGGCCCATAACTAAACACTTACTGAATGGAGGAGGTGTTTCGATTTCACCCGATAAAATTCCACTAAATCCTGCCCTAATTTTAGTTTGTATTTCGGTTGTTTCGAAATATTCATGCTTTTCTCCAGCCATTCTCAGTGTGCCTGAATTTATTCTTTTCATCGCTTTACTGGGGTCGCAATCAATCCAAATTACCAAATCAGGAATCATTGCAGCAGCATTCATTTTTGCAACCTGTTCAAGTCCTAAATCACCAACAACGCCTTGGTATACTAGACTAGAATGTATATTTCTATCAGAAATGACAAGGTCGCCTTTGAGTAATCGCGGCCTTATCCATGTGTGCGAATGATCTACTCTATCCGCTGCAAATAGCCCGGCTTCTTCTAACGGAGTATTTTCTCCCTTACTAACTGCACTGAGCGCTAGTTTTCCTAATTCACTATGCCTTCTGGGCTCGTGGGTAACGTGAACATTTGGAAATGCTAACCTGTTAGCTAATGATGCCAAAATTCTCACTGCTTCGCCCTTTCCAGAACCGTCACCGCCTTCGACGGTAATGAGGTACATTTCACAAGACCTCCTCTACCTGTTGATCTGCGAAATCCTCTTTATTGAACATAATCAAAATCATACCAACCAAAATTAATGTTGGTCCAAAAATTATCATTCCTCGACTAAATAAGCCGACCCAACACAAAGCCTGGGTCCTTCGATATCTCTTCTTTCTCTTGATTTCAAATGAAGCGTGAACTCCAACTAGGGCACAGCCTAGTGTGAACAATCCTTCGAATGTAGCCAGAGCCACTGCATTATCTAGAGACCATCCCTCAGTCTTTGTGTAATCATCAACTACTCTCTTTCCATCTCCGGCAACCATGGTTATGGGTGAAATTCCAATAGGTTCTGGAACGAACAATAAAATCACAGTTTCGTATCCATCTTTCTCTAGATGTAATTCGTATTCTTGGACTAACACAGCATCAATTACATATCGGCCATTTTCATCTGAAAAAATATTTTGCTTTATTGCAGAACCAGAATCAATGTCGACTAATTCGATAGAAACATTTGCCACAGGATCTCCAGCTTCATCTAAGACAAAACCATGAATGTCAAGAGAATTCGTCGATTGGAAAATTGATGAATTTAGTAACCCTGATGGGTTACCTTGTAAGATTAAAGTTCCAGATAATATCCCCATCATTGCTCCAATCATAACTAGGGCTGAAGCAATCCTTCTGCGTCTCTCCCCATCTGTTAATTCTTGTTCATTGAGTTCAAGAAATCCAACTTCTTCTAATTGTGGTGCTTGAACAACTATTTCCACTTCAGCCTGCTGTTCTCTCTTACGAGAAGCCATCCTAGAGTCAATTAACTTCGAGCGAACCCTTTGGCGCAATGCTGCAAGCCGATTTTGTTTATCGCCGCTAATATTTGCACCTCCGGTTAAGTCACCCGAGGCCGTGCGCGGATTTCACCCCTCCCCTCTATTATCCGCGAAAATTAGCCAGGCGAAATTACTCCACACCAATACAATACACAGAACCAGTAGTACTCCTACTGTGATATCATCACCGTCTTGAGAAATTGTGGTTTCTTCTGCAGATTCTTGTGGGCAACCAGATGTATCATCTCCTGGGATTTGGGGGCAAGAATCTACGTCATCTGCAATTCCATCGCCATCTGAGTCTTTGCTAACTTCCGTTTCACGTACATCTAGCCACGCACCATCAATAAGGCCTAATTCTAAGATGTATCCTACCTTCTGCAATGATTCAGCACTAACTTTGTCAGCAGTATCGTTATGAGTGTGCCAATGGCCTCCAAGGTAAGATGCATTCTCGCCAAATCTAGTATCGATGATGTCTATCGCGGGTATACCTAATTCATGTGCAGGAACATGGTCATCATATATTCCATCAAATCTTTCGAAATCGAAGTATGAAGAATCGTTTAGTTGACATACATCATCTATGTATCTGATTATGTCTTCAGTCCGATTCCATAATTCCATATTTCCTGGAGTGGTTTTTTGAAGAGTCAGATATGAATCTCCGACCATATCGACTAGAATGAATGATTCTATACTATCTGCCTCCTCTTGCGATAGATTTTCTGCCCAAGCTTTAGCTCCCAAAACATATGTTGAATGATTATCACCTTGATCTTCACCATCTGTGAAGAATAGAGTAACTTCATGTGTCAAATTTAAGTTCGGAATAAGTCTTGCGATTTCAAGTAAAACAGCGACTCCGCTAGCACCATCATTAGCGCCGTCGATAGGGTCGCCTCTACGGCTTTCGTTCCAATCTTGGTCACCTTTGTGTCGTGTGTCATAATGTGCCGCTAGCATAACATTGGAACCTGCTCCTTTGTTCCATGTTGCGAACAGATTTGTTAGCGTCATACCATTTGAATGATGGGTTGATTCCGTAATGTGCCATCCTGTGAGATTACTCTTAATCGAATCACGTAGAGCAGAACTTGCTAACGAACCAGGGATTCTTGGTCCTAAATCAGTTTGGAAATGAACAGATTCATTTGCTAACTCTCCATTGAAATTTAATGAGCAATTTATGGGTGTTTCTTCACTATCTTGGCCGGTCACGGAAATCGTTGAAGGCATAATAAAAAGAAACGCCAGAATCGCAATAAATCCCTTGCGCATTGATGATGCCACACTCGCTGAGTATTAAATACCTCATTTGCACTCGGTGATTTGGAATGCAGTACTGCGATTCTATGGAGGTCACACAAATGTCCGAACGATGCTCTACTCGCGCATGCTCTTTACTCCTTATTTTCCTAGTTTCCATCATGTCGCCTCTTGCTTCCGCGGACCCGGTAGAAAGTTCGGAAAATCAATCATTTGAATTCACTCCTGTGTTCGCAGATTTGGATAATTTTGTACCTTCCGATTCCCATCCATATATGCTTCCAGATAGCGATGAGGCACTGTATAGTGCTACACGCATGATGAAAAATACTTGGATAGATGAAGGAATGCCGGGTGTTGATATTGCGACATCCCCGCAGTCTATGACTAGTGGGCGTGCATGTACGCCTTACAACGAAGGTGATACAGCAACGGTACCTACTTCCGGTGGCTCAATAGATGTCACAGTTGAGAAGACGACTTCGACCGCTGCATTCATGGTACAAAGCGGAAGAACACTTTCTTCTACAGTTCTAAACAATTGGGCGAGTACTTGGGATAGCACAGTATATCCTACATTGATGACATACTTTGGTAAAGATTACTTTGATGGTAGAGGTATTGCCGCTCCAGATGTTGACAATAATTGTCAGATTGAGGTAATCATTTACGCAATAGATGGAGCATACAATATTGGAGGATACTTTTCACCAGGTATGTCTGCATCAAGAGAAGCCATTTTCATAGATATTGATGATGCACCATTGACGTGGTCAAAGGTCATCTTGGCTCACGAATTACAACACTTGATGCACAATGCACTAGATCCGTATGAGAATTTGTGGATTGATGAAGGTGCAGCAGATATGGCTGCATTCCTTTGTTTTGGAGGTTCTTCTACATTGTATGGACACGTTAACGCATGGACAACTGCTAGTCATTATTCTGTACGATGGTGGAATCAGAGGACAGCAGATTACGGTGGCGGATTCATCTTCCTTCTTTACTTAGCAGACCACTTAGGAGGCGGACCTGCGATTCGTAAACTTGCTCAAGATTCATCAACAGGGGCTGCAGGAATAGAAGATTTAGCTCGCAATCCAATAGGTGCAACCCCCGG
>MDTA01107861.1_pt1 | contig 12703 bp, 15 predicted proteins | sample 811151 | NCBI WGS metagenome assembly MDTA01 (sample SAMN05326648, study PRJNA326480) | marine metagenome | isolation source: seawater | place: Indian Ocean: South | collected 2010
AAATGGCGGAGAGGGTGGGATTCGAACCCACGAACGAGTTGCCCCGTTGCTGGTTTTCAAGACCAGTGCTTTCAACCGCTCAGCCACCTCTCCATTTTTTTTATTATACAAATTAATAAACCTTTGTTGATAAGACTACAACAGTCTTTCTTTTATGCTGATCCTATGTAATTTACAATTTTAGTTAAGCTAGTTTATAAGTTTTTTTTATGTTAATTAGATAAATGCTTAAAATTGTAAAATCCTTATTTTTTTTAATTGTCTTTATTTTAAACACCAATATTTTAAAGTCAGATACAAATTTTCAATTATGGCTAAACGACTTTAAGACTAAGGCTATAGCACAAGGCGTTTCAAAACAAACTGTAGAGGTAGCTTTACAAAATGCAAAATTTCTTCCAAAAGTTATCGAATATGACAGATATCAGCCTGAATTTTATGAAGACACTTTCACGTACATTAAAAAAAGAGCAAATAAAGATAGAACTAAAAAAGGTGTAATGCTCTACAAAAGAGAAAAATCTATAATAAATACAATTGAAAAAAGATTTTTTGTCGAAAAAGAGTTATTGCTTGCCTTAATGGGAATTGAAACTAATTTTGGAAAACATTTGGGAAAAATGGATATTATATCCTCATTAGCAACATTAAGTTATGATAAAAGAAGAAGTGAATTTTTTTCAGCAGAATTAATTACTTTATTAAAATTAATTGATATTAAAGTGATTGACAAAGATATTCTCTATGGATCTTGGGCAGGTGCTTTTGGAAATTTTCAATTTATGCCATCAACTATTAAAAATTACGCGATTGATTATGATAAAGATACAAATATAGAATTAAAAAAAATTGAGGATTCTTTTGCATCTGCAGCAAATTATCTCAATAAAATCGGATGGAAAAAAAATCAACCTTGTTATATTAAGATAGAATTAAAAAATAACATTCCATCAAAATATTTAAATACATCAGCAAAAAAACTTATCAATAAAAGAAATTTAAGATTTTTTAAAAGATATATTAATAATGCAGATAATGTAGTTTTTGAGGATAACTTAAAAGCTGCAATTATTACCCCAGATAAAGATATTATCCCTGGTGCCCAAACTCTTACTCCTGCTTATCTAGTTTTTAGTAATTATGAACGTATACTTAAATGGAATAGATCATTAAGATTCGCACTGGCAGTATGTACACTTAAAGATAAAATAAAGAATGAAATTTAAATACTTTATAATATTTTCTTTTTTATTATCATGCGCAGGTAGTAACTTTACTAAAAAGAGTATAATTCCATATAATGCAAAAGGCTTTGCGTTAATTTTTAATGAAAATGATTACCAGGATAAAATAGTATCTATAAGATTAAAAAATGATAAACCTTATGCCTCTACCAACATGATTAATGCAGGTAAAACTTTACGTTTAACCAATCCGGAAAATAAAAAAACAATTGAAATTAAAAATTACAGAAAGTCAAAATATCCTCTTTTTTACAAAATTCTTATAAACGAAAATATAGCGAGTCAACTTTCGCTTGACAGAGATGTTCCTTTTATTGAGATACAAGAGATAAAAAAAAATAAATCTTTTGTAGCAAAAGAAACTACTACGTTTTCTGAAGAAAAAAAGATTAGTAACAAAGCACCTGTAACAAAAGTAAGAATAGATAATATCTCAAAAGATAAAATCATAAACAAGATGAAAAAAACAAAAAAATTTGATATCATTTTAGGTGAGTTTTACTCAATAAATTCAGCAAAATTATTAGAAAAAAGACTTAAAACTGAATTAAGAAATTTTAATTTAAAAATGTTAAGAATTAATATAAAAACAGCTAATAAAATTGAGTTAATATCAGGACCTTATAAAAACATTAATAAACTAAAAAAAGATTTTATCAGTTTGACTAATTTTGGTTTTGAAGATTTGGACATAAAAATTTATGAATAAAATATTAATTATTATTATTACTTGGCTATCATTCTTTTTAAGTCCAGTTTTAAGTAATCCAAAGATGAATGTAAAAACAGCAATCTTAATTGACTATGATTCTGAAAAGGTGCTCTATGAAAAAGATCCTGATTTAACAATATATCCAGCTTCTATGACGAAAATTATGACAAGTATAATTGCTTTTGATCTTTTAAAAGAAGGTAAAATTTCATTAGATGATAAATATATTGTTTCTGAAAATGCATGGAGAATGTCACAAAGTGGTTATTCCTCAATGTTTATAATGGTAAATGATGAAATTTCAGTTGAGAACTTGTTAAAAGGAATAATTATCGCCTCTGGCAATGATTCTTGTGTTGCGTTAGCTGAGGGAATAGCAGGTTCAGAAGAAAACTTTGCAGATATGATGAACGAAAAAGCTGCGGAGATAGGGATGGAGTCAACGAACTTTGCAAATTCATCTGGTTTAAATGATCCTGATAATTATTCTACTGTAAGAGATATAGCTTTAATGTCAAAATATCTTATTAAAAACTATCCTGAGTATTACGAAATTTACAAAGAAAAAGAATTCACTTGGGATAGAACAGGAGGCGACCCGATCACTAAAGGAAATAGGAATCCACTTTTATATAAAAATATAGGTGTTGATGGAATTAAAACTGGATATTTGGCGGTTGAAAAATATTCTCTAGCTAGCACAATGAAAAAAATTGAGAGAAGATTGATATCAGTTGTATCAGGTTTTGATAATAAAAATTCTAGATCTAAGGATAGTCGCAAATTGTTAAATTGGGGTTATAGAAACACAGAAACTTATGAAATCTCAAAAAAAGAAAGTTCTATTTTTGAAATAAAATCTTGGTTAGGAAAAGAAAATTTTATTAAAGGTATAACTAAAGACGATGTTTTTGTTACAATTAATAAAAAGAGCAGGCGTAATTTTAGAGTAGAGCTCGAATATGATGGGCCTATTAAAGCTCCAATTGATAAAGGTGAAAAAATTGCCAAATTAAATGTTTTTCAAAAAGATGAACTAATCAAAAGTGTGCCTGTTTTTTCTCTAGAAGAAGTTAAAAAAGTAAATTTTATTAAAAGTTTATTTTTATCTTTAAATTATCTAGTTTGGGGTGATGCTTAAAAAAGCACTTTTTATAGTCTTTGAAGGAATTGAAGGGTGTGGAAAATCTTTTCAAAGCAAAAGACTTTATAGAAATCTAAAAAACAAAAAATATCCCGTTATTTTAACCAGGGAACCTGGCGGAACTAAAAGTGCTGAGCTAATTAGAGATCTAATTTTAAAAGACTATTTCAATAAAAAGAACGACGAAAAATTTGATCGATATACGGATACGCTTCTGTATTTAGCATCTAGAAATGAACACGTTAAAAATAAAATTATACCAGCTATAAAATCAAGAAAAATAATCATTTGTGATAGATTCATAGATTCTACAATTGCTTACCAAGTTTTTGGAAAAAAAATCAGTAAGAAATTTATAGATGTTATTCATAATTTGATTTTAAGAAAAATTAAACCAGATTTAACATTTGTTTTAAAAGTGAGTATAAATAAATCTATTAAGAGGCTTAAAGCTAGAAAAATCAAAAATAGATATGACAAATTTCCCAAAAAATTTTATGAAAAAGCTCAAAAAGCATTTTTAAAAATATCTAAAAAATCAAAAAGACATAAAATTTTAGACTCATCCAAAGACACACCAGATTTAGAAAAAAAAATTATGGATATTGTTTTAAAAAAAATAAAAAAATGTTGAAAAATATCTCAAAAGAATTAATCGGTTATGATGAGCATTTTAATAATTTTGTAGCCTTAAACCATAAAAAAAAAGTACCAAAAGTTATTATGCTAACAGGAAAAAAGGGTATAGGAAAATCAACACTTATTTTTCATTTTTTATGCTATTTGAACAATTCGAATGATTACGATGTAAATAAAAAAAATATTCTTAATGAGGATTTTATTAAAAATACTTATCAAAATTTAAATCCTAATATTCTTTACATAAATTGTGAAAATCAAAACGAGAGAAAAATTGATTTTATAAGGAAAATTAAAAGTCAAATAAGTAATTCTGTAATAAAAGGATTCTCGAGATTTATTCTAATTGATGATGTTGAACTTTTAAATGTAAATAGTTCTAATGCATTGTTAAAAATTATAGAAGAACCGTCTATTTCAAATTTTTTTATTTTGATAAATAATAACTCTCAAAAAATATTAGAAACTATAAAATCACGATGTATTGAGTTCAAATTTTTTTTAAATGAAAGTTCTAAAAATAAGATTATTGATCGAATAATTGAAGAAGAGAGAATTAAAAACAATTTACAGTATAAAGAATTGGATATATCTCCTGGTAATTTCTTATTCTTTAGTAAAATTTTCTCCAATAATGATATTGATGTAAATGAAAATCTTGTATCAAATACTGATTTACTTTTACAAAAATATAGATTAACCAAAACAGAAAGCTTTTTTAATTGTGCAAAGTATTTGATAGAATCACATTTTTTTTTGTTGTCAAAATCTAATATGGCTAAAGTTGAATTTTTAAATAATTTAAGATCATTAATTATTCATGATTTAATAAAATATAAAATTTTAAATTTAAATCATAAAAACTTCATAGATACACTCAATATTCAATTAAAAAATGTCGGATAATAATTTTTATATAACCACACCAATCTACTATCCATCAGGGAAACCTCACATGGGTCATGCTTACTCAAGCATAATCGCCGATGTGATAGCTAGGTTTAAAAGAATTGAAGGCCTTAATGTTTATTACTTAACGGGGACAGATGAACATGGTTTAAAAATTCAAAGAGAGGCTAAAAAAAACAATAAAGATCCAAAGATATTTTGTGATGAGATTTCAAAAAAGTTTAAAGATTTAACAAAGACTCTTAATCTATCTAATAATGATTTCATTAGAACTACTGAGAATAGACACTTAAAATCAGTTACAGAAATATGGAGCAGACTTGTCAAATCTGGGGACATATACCTTGATAAGTATAGCGGGTGGTACTCTGTTTCTGATGAAGCTTATTATGATGAAGACGAAATAGAAAAAAATGATAAAGGTGAAAATACTTCTAAAAGTTCAGGATCAAAAGTAGAGTGGGTAGAGGAGGAGTCTTATTTTTTTAAACTATCGTCATGGGAAAAAAAATTACTTAAATTTTATGAGGAAAATTCAAATTTTATTCTTCCCCAATCAAGAAAAAATGAAGTTGTGAGTTTTGTAAAAAGAGGTTTGAAGGATTTATCAGTAAGTAGAACCTCATTCACTTGGGGAATAAAAGTTCCAAAAAATGAAAAACACGTAATATATGTATGGTTGGATGCCTTAACAAATTACCTAAGTGCATTAAATTTCCCAGATGAACAAAATAAATTATATAAAGATTTTTGGCCTGCAAGCGTACACATAATTGGGAAGGATATTTTAAGATTTCATGCTGTTTATTGGCCAGCATTTTTAATGGCTGCCGGATTAAAATGCCCCCAAAGAGTTTTTGGTCATGGTTGGATACTTTCAGACGATAAAAAAATGTCTAAATCGATTGGAAATATATTGGATCCCCTAGAGATAATAGATAAATTTGGGATTGATCAACTGAGATATTACTTGATTAAAGAAGTTTCTTTAGGAAATGATGGTAATATTTCTATGTATAATCTTAAAAACTGTATCAATAATGATTTGGCCAACAACTACGGCAACCTTTGTCAAAGGGTATTAACTTTTGTTGAAAAAAATTGTGATAACGAAATTCCTAGACCAGAAGCTCTAAATGAAAAAGATAAGAAACTTATTAAAAGATTAAAAGATGAGGTTAAAAATATGATAGATTTGATAAATAGACAAGATTTAAATACTTATGTAAAAAAAGTGGTGGATTTTTCATTTGAGTCTAATAAATATTTTAATGACTCAGAACCATGGAAAGTTATGAGATCAGATCCTAAACGGATGCAATCAATCATTTACACAATTCTTGAACAGATAAAAAACATAAGTATTCTTTTAAATCCAATTATCCCTATTGCGACAAATAAGATTTTATATGCATTAAACATTGAAGAAAAAGAGATTTCTTTGAAAACTATATCTAATGAAAAAATTTTCAAATACAATAAAAAATTAAAAAAACCCGGCATACTCTTTAGGAAAATAGAAAATGATAATTGATTCTCACTGTCATTTAAATTATCCACCTATGTCAGATAATTTAAATAATGTTATTAAAAGGGCAAAAGACAGTGGTGTAGATTATATGTTAACTATTTCAACAGAGCACAAAAGTTTTAATAAAATATTAGACATAATAAATAAATACAAAGAAGTTTATGGAACTTATGGCATACACCCTCATGAAGCAAAAAATCATATGGATATTAAGAAAGATGATATCATAAAATCTATTAAACTAAGCAAAAAAATAATTGGAATTGGTGAGACAGGTCTAGATTTTTTTTATAATCATTCTGAAAAAAAAGATCAATGTGAATTATTCGAACAACATATATATGCGGCTCAATCTACTGGATTGCCATTAGTTATACATAGTAGAAATGCTGAAAAAGAAACTTTAAATATTTTAGAAAGAAACCTAAAAATTAAAGATTTTAAATATGTCATTCACTGTTTTACAGGTTCATATGAATTCTCAAAAAAATTAATAGATTTAAATGCCTTTATATCAGCAAGTGGTGTTATTACTTTTAAAAAATCACAAGAATTAGCTGAAATTTTTAAAAGAATACCAAATAACAGAATTTTAATAGAAACAGACTCACCATATCTCGCACCTGAGCCTAAAAGAGGAAAATCAAATGAGCCATCTTATTTGGTCTTTACTCTGTCATTTATTTCAAAAATAAAAAATTTACCTGATACCGAATTTGCAAAAATTACTACCAATAATTTCTATAATCTTTTTGGAAAGATATTTTGAAAAATAAATTTACAATATTGGGTTGTGGAAGTTCCCTTGGTGCGCCGTGGATCAATAATTACTGGGGGAGTTTAAACCAAAAAAATGTTAAGAATATCAGAACTAGATGCTGTGCACATATTTTTTATAATAATTTATCTATTTTAATTGATACCTCACCGGATATTAAAAAACAAATCATAGATAATAAAATTAAGAATGTTGATGCAATAGTTTATACACATGAACATGCTGATCAAACTGTAGGTATTTTTGAGTTGAGACCTTTTTTTTGGAAAAATCAGAAAAAAATAGATGTTTTTGGAAGTAAAAGAACCATAAAAGCTTTGCATCAAAAGTATACTTTTTGTTTTTTCCCAAGGCACGGATATAGACCAATTATGAAATCAAATATAGTAAAAAATAAATTTAGAATACAAAAAAAATCAAATTTCATAGATATTATGCCTTTCGATGTGGGACATGGATTAATTAATGCAACAGGTTTTTTGTTTGAAAAAATTGCATACATAAGTGATTGCAACAAAGTCCCGGTTAAATCGATAAAATTTCTTTCTAATCTGAACTATTTAATTATTGATTGTTTAAGAAAAGATAAACATCCTTCTCACTTTAATCTTTCGGAAGCTTTAAGCTTAATCAAGAAAACAAAACCTAAAAAAGCTATACTTACTAACTTACATGTCGATTTAGACTACGATCTTTTAAAAAAAAAATTACCAAAAAATATCATCCCGGCTTATGATGGACTCTTTTTTAACTTTTAATTTCACGTTCTATCAATTTTAAAAATTTTTTTGAAGTTGGATTTGTAAAAGATGCGAATGTATCAACGACTTTTCCATTCTTGCCAATTATAATTTTATGGAAATTCCACTTGGGAATTGCAGCTATTCCATGATTTTTCCTTGCCCATTTAAAAAAAGGGTGGGCATTATTTCCAATGACATCAACTTTTTCAGTCATAGGAAAATTTATACCAAAATTTGTTTCACAAAAATCTTTAATTTGTTTGTTGTTACCTGGCTCTTGCTTGAAGTTATTTGTTGGTACACCGATGACAACTAAATTTTGATTTTCATATTTCTCCCAAATGGTCTGCAGATCCTCATATTGAGGAGTATAACCACATCTGCTTGCAACATTTACTACTAATATAACTTTATCTTTATAGTTCTTTAAGTCTATTGCTTCTCCATCTAAGCTTTTAAAAGAAAAATCATAAGCTAATTTATCGTACTTAGCTAATACATTTGAAAAAAAACTAAACATAATTAATATAATAAATAAATATTTTTTCATAATATTTTACATGCTTTTAAAAGTGCATTAAAGGGCAATAGTACACAATCAATACGATTTTTGTTACTAAAAAGAAACTCAAATTTTTTATACTTTTTTGGAGTTGATTTATTATAAGCAATCTCTTTCATTGAAAGAAATATTCTTTTAAAATCAGATATAGAAAATTGTTTTATTGAATAAGCCAAAAAACTTGCTGAAGCCTGACAATAAATACACGACTCTGTTTCATATCTCATTGATTTAAATTTTTGGTTTTTTATTATAACTTCTAAATTAATTATGTCTCCACAGTTTTTATTTTTCATTTTATACTTATGTGTATATTTTTTTTTTAAACCGTAAAAATTAGTTTTGGATGCCTGTGATATAATCTTATTATTTATCATTGTTTTTTAGAAAAAGTTAAGAGTAAAAAATATCCAAAAATTGTTGAAAGCAACGATCCAACTAACACGCCTATTTTAACATCATCTAAATACTCCAAATCATTTATAAACGCTAAATTGCCAACAAATAGACTCATTGTAAATCCTATACCAGTTAAAATTCCAACAGCATAAAAAGTTCCCCAATTTGATTTTGTTGGCATTTCTGCAAATTTTAATTTTATTGCTATATAAGAAAAAATAAAAACTCCAACTTGTTTTCCAAAAAATAAACCGCAAACTATTCCAAGAGGAACTTTATTAAAAATAGTCTCGATACCTAAACCTGATAGAGATACACCTGCATTTGCAAATGCAAAAATTGGCATTATTCCATAAGCCACATAAGGAGATATAGCATGTTCAATTTTTAGCAACATTGATTTGGAATGACTTTTGTTATTATCCTTATGAGGAATAGTTAAAGCTAGTAGAACACCAGCAATTGTTGCATGTATACCTGAAGCGTGTGTAAACTCCCATAATAAAATACCTACAATTAGATAAGGAATAAAATTTCTGATATTTAATTTATTAAACAAGATTAAAACAACAACTGCTCCAAACATTAAAATTAAATACATAATTTTCACCTCTTCCGAATAAAAAAAAGCAATTATTAGAATTGCACCAAGATCATCGATAATTGCTAGAGCAGTTAAAAAAACTTTCAACGATAATGGCACTCTAGTACCTAACAAGGATAGAACTCCTAAAGAAAAAGCTATATCAGTAGCAGATGGTATTGCCCAACCTTTTAATGTTGTAGGATCATCCAGGTTGATTATTATATAAACTAGCGCAGGAATTAACATGCCTCCCACTGCTCCAATAATTGGTAAGAATGCTTGTTTAGGATTTGAAAGTTCACCTTGAATAAACTCACGTTTTATTTCAAGAGATACTAAAAAAAAGAAAATTGCCATTAAAACATCATTTATCCAATGAAGAATAGAAAGTTTTAATTTATACTGCCCTAAATGAAATCCAATTTTTGTTTCTAATATACTGTTATAATAAGGTGCTAGGTATGAATTACTTACCATTAAAGCAATAATAGCTGCGAATAATAAAACAAGTCCTGATGAGGCTTCCAGTTTAAAAAACCATTTAAAAGGTTTAGAAATGTATTGAATCATAATTATTATTTACTTCCATAATCCTCATCTTTCAATTGCCAAATAGGCTTATTTAACCTATATAAAGATTAATTGCGGGGCGTAGCGCAGCCTGGTAGCGCATCTGGTTTGGGACCAGAGGGTCGCAGGTTCAAATCCTGCCGCCCCGACCATATTTATTATGAAAAAAGCAAAAATTTATATCCCATCTAAAACAGCCATGCAATCGGGCAGGGGAAAGGTAAAAGATTGGATTTTAGAGTATTATTCTGATGATACTTACATAAATCCATTAATGGGGTGGGAGGCATCTAATGATACATCTGGTGAGGTTAAGCTCAAATTTGCTAGTAAACAAAGCGCGATTAATTTTGCAAAAAAAAATAATATTAAGTATGAAATTATAGAGCCTAAGAAAAGAAAATTTGTAATAAAATCTTACGCAGATAATTTTACCAAGTAAATGAATAAATATCTTTTTTTTAGAACTGATAGAATTGGTGACTTTTTGCTAAGTGCTGTTTTACTAAGATCTATAAAAAGAAATGATAAAAGTTCTCATATCACAATAGTTGCCTCAGAAAAAAATTACGATTATATAAAAAATATAAGCTTTATTGATAAAACTATACTTTATCCTAAATCGACTCTAAAGAAAATTTTTTTTTTTTTAAATATATTTAAAGATGATTTTTATTGTTGTGCTTCTTTGGATGGTAAAAAAAAATCTATTTATGCTTGTCTTCTAGTAAAAGCACGTTGTAAAATAATTTTTACAACTAAATATATTTATCAATTTTTTTTGCGACTGATTACTAAAAATGTTCTTTACTCAATAGATTTCAGTACTAAAATTGCAGAGATTCAATTTATATTGAAAATATTAAATTTTAATTTTAAAGAAACTGATTTAAATATTTTTGATAATGAACAAATAAAAAGTTTGAGAGAAAAATCTATTATAAAAAATATAAATATTAGAAATTACATCATCCTTCATTTTGACGAGAAGTGGATACAAGAGCTTTACATATCGAAATACGACACTATTGAACCAAACGTAAGTCAATTAGAATTATTTTTCAATAATATTGTAAAATCATCCTCTAAAAATTTAGTAGTTACAACTGGTAATATTAAATTAAATATTCTTCAAAAAATTAAAGAAAATTTTGAGAATGTGTCAAAAAATGTTTTTAAAAAGAAAATTGGTGATAATGGTATTTATATTATTGAAAATTTAGATTTTTTTGAATTAAAAGAATTAATTTTTTCATGCTTTATATTTATTTCCTGTCACGGAGCACCAACTCATGTTGCTTCAGCATTAAATAAAAAAATTATTGATATTTTTAATAAAAATGACGAAAAATGGTATAAGAAATGGAATTCTCATCTAAGAAATTATGATTATTTGTACAGAGAAAAATTTGAATTTCTATCTGAAAAAATATTAAAAAAATTATAATTTTTAAATTTATATCTTTATATTTTTAAGAGCATTATTCTTGAATAGATTTGCCTCCTTTATGTATCGCCTTACCATTTGACTAGTTTTATGACCTGTCATAGCCATAATATTTCTTTCCTCAGCTCCAGCTTGGGCAGTAGAAGTTGCAAAACCTGATCTTAAACTGTGTCCAGCATACTTTGAAGGGTCAAAGCCTGCTAGAGTAGCAAACTTTTTAATTAATAAAGCTACACTTTTGTCAGAGATATTGAATATTTTACCTTTTTTTAAATCGCAAACATTAATGTATTTTTTTAAACTTTTTACAGGACAATAATTTTCATTATTGAAATAGGGGATGCCTTTTACCATACCAGCCCCTGATTGATCGGTTTTTGATCTTTTTACTAGTATTTTTACTCCTTCATTAACAAATTCTAAATCTTCTACATCTATTGAAACTAACTCAGATCTTCTAAAACCGCCCGCAAAACCTAATAATAATAGGGTTCTATCTCTTAATTTTTTAAGATTTTTACTTTTTTCTTTATCTATAACATCAATTATTAATTTTAAATCATTGATTAACATAGGTTTTTTTGATCTTTGTATGGTTCCTTTAGTCCTTTTAATCCCTAACAAGTTCTCCATAATGAGAGGATGTTTAGTGTCTATATAGTGGCCTTTAATTTTATGAATAACACTGATTGAGGCTAAACGCCTTTTTAAAGTGCTATATTTTGAGCTTTTTGACAAATCAGTTAAATATAGAGCTAAAATTTTTGGTTGCGTGGGAAGCGATTCAAAATTATGTTTTTTGCAAAATTGCGAGAAATCATTAAAATCAGCTTTATAAGCCCTTATTGTGTTTAAAGACTTTGAATTTCTTAAATTCTTGAGAGTTTCAATTTCGAGACTTTTTATATCAACCACTAGTTTATTCATAATAATTTCCGATAACCATTAATTATCGGAAATAATATATTAGTTCAAAATGGATGTCAATATATTAAATTACAATCTAATCATGAAAATAAAATTTAAAATTTCTAATTTTGTTTTTTCCTGTAAAGTTAAAAACAATCAAACTGGAAAGAAAATTTTTGCAATGCTTCCCATCAAGTCAAAAATAAATACCTGGGGTAAAGAAATTTATTTTGATATTCCAAAAAATGATATATTGCCCGAAAAAGACGCAAAAGAGGTTTTTAATTTGGGTGAGATAGCTTTCTGGAATCAGGGAAGTGCTATTGCAATAGGATTTGGACCAACACCCGTCAGCATAAAAGATGAGATAAGACTGGTTTCTTCAGCTAATCACTGGGCAGATGCTGTAAACCCAAGTGAATTAAAGAAATTGAATGATTTCAAAAATGGCCAAAATATTGAGGTTTTAAAAGAGTAAAAGGAATGATCAAATATTTATTATTAGCTGCTTTATTTGTCGTTTTTGTATT
>MDTA01146392.1_pt1 | contig 12701 bp, 1 predicted proteins | sample 811151 | NCBI WGS metagenome assembly MDTA01 (sample SAMN05326648, study PRJNA326480) | marine metagenome | isolation source: seawater | place: Indian Ocean: South | collected 2010
GCCATTAATTAAAGTGACGCTATCGCCAGCAGCTTTAAAAATTTGTGCTACTTCGTCAGCAGTTCTTTCTTCCATGATGTTAAAAAAGGTAGTTGTTTACAGTTTACCCTGCTTCGAGGGCTTTGACTTTTACGGATAACTCCTGTATAGCTTTTACTAAAATAGGAACTAATTTTCCATAACTGGCTTCTAACCTGTCAGGGTTTTCATCCATAACCATTTTTAGATAATCTGCATCATATTCTTTTTGTGCAGCTTGTAAATCTTGAGCAATAAAACCATGTTCATATGATCCATCTTTACCGTTACCATCTCTGGTAGCCCATTCAAATTTGACAGGTCTTAGTTTGGTTATAAAGTCTAAACCTTCTGGTAAGTCAATTACGTTTGTTTTATCTCTACCATCTGATAATGAAGATATTGTTTGAACATTGCATCTAAGCCCACTAATGGATGAACTTCCAAGTGTTATTTCTCCACTAACAGTAGCACTAGAAGGTTGTGCTTGGTGTCCAAGGCACATTACTTGGTTACCTGTTGTTGAGGTATTACCAGCAATATTACCAATCATTGTATTGCCAGAAGAAGTATTATTTCCACCAGCACCATTACCAATGTATGTATTAAATAAACCGCCAGTGTTTCCGCTTGCACTTCCAGCATTATTACCAACAGCTACGTTACTATAGCCAGTTGTAATATTTAATAAAGCACTATTACCAACTGCTGTATTACTATTTCCAGTTGTACAAGCATGTAATGCTTGGTAACCTACTGCAGTAACTCCACTACCAGTTGTGCTGGCTTTTGCAGCTTGATAACCGATTGCTGTTTTGCCATCTTGTGTAGTGTTGGATTGTAAAGCTTGTCTACCAACTGCTACGTGCTTTTCACCTTCGGTGTTAAATTGCATAGCACTAGTACCAACAGCAGTATTTTCATCAGCTGTAGTGTTCTGTTGTAATGCAGCATAACCCATAGCTACGTTTGTTTCTCCAGTAGTGTTGCTCTTCATAGATTCAGAGCCAACAGCAGTATTATTATTTGCAGCAGTAACTGCAGTTAAAGATTTTCTACCAATAGCAACAGTGTTGTACATTGGATTGGCAACTTTTGCAGCTTCGTGACCAATAACAACGTTATGTGAACCATAAGTATTAGCTGCTAAAGCGTCAAAACCTATAGCTACTTGATTTTCTCCAGTAGTATTTGCCTTACCAGCATTTTTACCAACGGCTGTATTACCACTTTTAGTATCATTGCGTAAAGCATCAAAACCTATTGCAGTAGTATTGTCTGTTGTTGTAATGTTTCTTGCTGCATTACCTCCTATACCAGTGTTATAAGATCCACTAGTAACTTCTAGTAATGCAAAAGCTCCGTCTGCTGTATTGTACTCACCATCAACATTATCTTTTAATGCAAAAATACCTGTAGCAGTGTTTTGAGCCCCAGTTGTATTACTTTCTAAAGCTTGTAAACCCACAGCAACATTGTTGTTTGCTGAAGTGTTTGCTTTTAATGCTTCAAATCCAACAGCTACGTTGCTAGTTCCAGTTGTATTTTGATTTAAAGCACTTCTTCCAAATGCTGAGTTATTATTAGCAGTGTTTAAAGCTAAAGCTGCTGATCCAACTGCAGTGCAATCATTTGCTGTAGTAATTTTTGACAGGGCATTTGACCCCATAGCTACGTTATAATCACCTTGAGTATTATCGTTTAACGCATCATGTCCTACGGCAGTGTTTTGTGTACCAACTGTATTTGCTACTAAACAGTTATTACCTACTGCAGTGTTGTAATGTGCAGTTGTATTATTGCCTAAAGCACTGCTTCCTACAGCAGTGTTAGATTGACCAACTGTGTTTGATGATAAAGCATATGTACCAAAAGCAGTATTAGCTGGGCCAGTAGTGTTTGCTCCTAAAGCATGATAACCTACTGCTGTTACACCAGTTGTAGTAGAATCTGCAGCTTGGAATCCAATAGCTACACTATTGCTTGCAGTATTAAGACGTAATGCTTCATGTCCAAGGGCAACATTATTACTACCAGTTGAGTTGGTGTATAAAGATTTATGTCCAAGACTTACGTTATTACCACCAGTACTATTTAAAAGTTGAGAATAAAAACCTCCAGCTACGTTATTACTTCCATTGGTTCCGCCTAAAGCTGCAGTACCTATAGCAGTGTTTTGTTGTCCTGTAGAAACACCACCTAAAGCACTATGACCTACAGCAACGTTTCCATCAGCAGTAGTATTTGCATCTAATGCTAAAGAACCTACGGCTACGTTCTGCGTTCCACTTGTATTACTTAATAAAGCGTGAAGACCTACAGCAGTGTTATCATTTGCTGTATTTGATCCTAATGCTGATTTACCTACTGCTACGTTGCTAGTAGCACTAGTAGCTAATACTAAAGTGTCGTGACCAATCGCTATATTATCAGAACCAGATATGTTGTTTGCTAATGAATTATGACCAATAGCTACATTTCTAAAACCAGTTGTGTTGTCTGTTAGTGTACTACTACCAATAGATACGTTTGAATAACCAGTTGTGTTTCTATATAATGCTTGATAACCAGTTGCTGTATTATTACTACCTGTAAGAAAAGCTGAACCCTGTGCGCCTAAACATCTAGTACCAATTCCAGTGTTATTACTTGCAGTTGTACTGTAAGCAACAGCGTTATGTCCTAATCCAACATTATTAACACCTGTTGTATTATGGTACAGAGCTGCAGTACCCATAGCTGTGTTGTTAGAAGCAGTTGTTAATACATATAATGAGTGTTTACCTACAGCTACGTTTGAATAACCAGTTTGGTTGCCTACTAAGGTATTTCTACCAACAGCAACATTATCATATCCTGTAGTATTGGCTGCTAATGCTGAAACACCTACAGCAGTGTTTCTAAGTCCACTGGTATTAGTTTGTAATGCACCTGCACCAAGACCTACGTTTTCATCTCCAGTGTTAGCTCCACTTAGTGCTAAATAACCAATTGCAGTATTAAGGCTACCAGTCGTATTACCATCTAATGCTACAGAACCGACAGCAGTGTTTTTTTCGCCAGTTTGGTTACTGTATAAGGCGTGGTAACCTATACCAGTGTTTTGATCTGCTGTAGTATTGCTTCTTAAAGCTTCACGGCCTATTGCAATATTTTTTTCTCCACTAGTGTTGGTATAAAGTGTTGATAAACCTACGGCAACATTACTGCCAGCACTATTATTCCGTAAAGCATCCTTTCCTACAGCTACGTTAGCTGATCCACCACCTGATGATGACACTAATGCACTATGTCCTACAGCAGTGTTGTTTTGACCTGTAGTGTTTTGACTCATAGCACCTTGACCTAGTGCTGTGTTACTGCTTCCACTTGTATTACTTAATAAAGCGTTAGCACCCAGTGCAGAGTTTTGACCTCCAGTTGTGGCTGCTGAAAGACTTGCATAACCAACCGCAGTATTATTATTTGTATCTATATTTCCATCTAAGGCTAAAGCACCAACTGCTGTGTTTCTTGATCCAGTAGTTTGAAGATTTGCAGCATTATATCCTACTGCAACATTATTGTCTCCAGTAGTAGTAGCACCAAGAGTCCAAGAACCAAGACCAGTATTATAATCTCCAGTAGTATTAGCATCTAATGATTTAACACCAAAAGCTACGTTGTCTACTCCGTGTGTGTTAGACAGTAAAGCGTGATATCCAACCGCTGTGCAGTTTCCAACTGTAGTATTTTTTAAGGCTTCATAACCAACTGCAGTTCCTTGACTTCCTGTTGTATTTGATCTTAATGCGTTAGCTCCAATACCTGTGTTGTAATCTCCTGTTGTGTTGAAAATTAAGGCAAAAGCTCCAAAACCACTATTATATTCTCCATCAATACTGTTTTTTAATGTCTGACAACCTACGCTAGTGTTTTGTTGACCAGTGGTGTTATTTTCTAAAGCGTGTAAACCTACAGCAACATTATTATTAGCTGTAGTGTTAGCTTGTAATGCATCAAGACCTATGGCTACATTATTATTTCCAGTTGTATTAGAAAAGAAAGCATCTTTACCAACTGATGTGTTACCGTGTCCAGTTGTAGTTGAGTATGCAGCAGTTTTCCCTACCGCAGTGTTGTTAGTTGCACTAGATAGAACAGCTAAAGCTGAACTTCCAACTGCAGTATTGTCAATTCCAGCATTACAAAGACGTAAACTATGATAACCAACTCCAGTGTTATCATTACCATTTGTAGTAGTTATAGACTCATATCCTATTGCTGTTATTCTTGCACCAGTTGTAACAGCGTCTGCTGCATAAGCACCGACAGCTACGTTTCCAGAACCATTAGTGTTTTGTCTTAATGCGTCATAACCAACAGCTACGTTATTGTTTTGTAGGTTTTCTCTTAAAGCTCTATGACCAACAGCAGTATTGTTATTTCCAGTTAAGTTAGCAAATCCAGCTTGATGTCCAATTCCTGTGTTAGAACTACCATTACCACTACCAAGACTATGTACCCCTACAGCTACGTTTGTTTGTCCAGAAGTATTATCATCTAAAGCAGCATGACCTATTGCTATATTATTTCCACCACTTTGGTTTGCTTTTAAAGTAGTATCACCTAAAGCTGTGTTATAACCACCAGTGGTATTAGAGAATAGTGATTCGTGACCAAGAGCTACGTTTCTTGTACCAGTAGTATTATTTTCTAAAGCATTATTACCAAAAGCATAGTTATAAGCACCGTTAGTACTGTAACGCAATGCTTCATATCCTATAGCTATATTATTACCAGCAGTTTGGTTAGCTCCTAAAGCATCTTTACCAATACCAATATTGTAACTACCAGAGGTGTTAGCATCTACAGCACTAGTTCCTATACCAATGTTATGTGAACCAGTTGTATTTGATCTTAATGCTTGATATCCGAAAGCGTTATTATTAGACGCTAAGTCACTATATAAAGCTTGAAATCCAATAGCATTATTTTTAGATCCACTACTATTACTGTGTGAAGCTCCTTCTCCTATAGCTACGCTGTCAAAACCAGAAGTATTATTTTCTAAAGCAAGAGAGCCGATTGCTACGTTTCTATATCCAGAAGTATTACTATCTAGTGCTTGAAAACCAACGGCTGTATTAGAATGACCATCAGTGGTGTGGTCTAAGGCAAAATTTCCTACAGCTACGTTTTTAGCTCCACTTGTAGCTCGTTTTAAAGCCATATAACCAACAGCAGTATTTTGCGAACCAGTATAAGTATCTAATGCTTCATAACCGACTGCTGTATTTTGACTTCCAGAACCATTAGTCGATAAAGCTGATTTACCTATTGCTACGTTTCTAAAACCAGATGTGTTAGTGCTTAAAGTACTATCTCCAACTGCAACGTTATCATAACCAGTTGTATTTGCATCCATACTTCCATAACCAACAGCTACGTTGTCATTACCTGTTGTGTTTGTTAGTAAAGCATTTGTTCCTACAGCTACGTTGCTAGATCCAGTATTAAAACTTCCTGTTCCATTTAAACTATTTTTACCAACTGCAACGTTATTAGTACCACTAGTATTACGCCCTAATGCTGAATAACCTAAACTTGTGTTGTTAGATCCAGTTGTGTGGTATTGACTTGCATAACCTACAGCTACGTTAGCTGATGCAGTTTGGTTAGATTTTAAAGCTTCTTTACCAACTGCAACGTTGGTACTACCTGATGTATTTGCTTGTAAAGCCCAATGACCAAAAGCTGTATTATTATTAGCAGTGTTTAATTGTAAAGCTCCAACACCAGCAGCAGTGTTATTAGATCCTGTTTGGTTTGTAGTTAAACTATAAGCTCCAAGAGCCGTATTACTTCCTCCTGTTGTATTAGCTAAACCAGCAAGGTAACCAATCGCAGCGTTAGCACCACCAGTTGTATTTAATTTTAATGCATTACTTCCTATAGCAGTGTTTTGTTGTCCAGTTGTATTTGTTTGAAGAGCAACATATCCAATACCAGTATTGTGACTAACTGTGTTGCCCCAAAGAGCTAAATGACCAAGTGCTGTGTTTGCAGATCCTGTTTGATTTGAGTAAGAAGCTTTCCATCCTACACCTACGTTATTACTAGCAGTTGTATTTAAACCTAAAGCTTGGACACCAACACCAACGTTATAAATACCAGAAGTATTTTCAGCAATTGCTGCTCTTCCAACACCAGTGTTATTACCTCCAGTGGTATTTCTTAAAGTATAAAAACCAATTGCTGTATTATCAGAGCCAGTTTGATTTAAAACTAATGCATCAGCACCAACTGCAACATTGTCACCACCAGATTGGTTATAAAATAAAGCTTCTGCACCAATAGCTACATTTCTAATACCAGTTGTATTAGATTTCAAAGCATCTGTACCAAAAGCAGCGTTGTTATTTCCACTAGTATTAGCTTCTAAAGTATCAGTACCAACTGCAGTATTGTAAATTCCAGTAACAGCCCCACTTAAAGCATTTAATCCAAGAGCAGTGTTACCATTTACAGAGTTTGCACCTTTACCAACAGTAACTCCATTTATGGTTGCGTCTGCCGTTCCAGTAATAGCTCCTGTTACGTCTATACCACCACTAAGAAAATCAACATTTCCTACAAATTCAATATTACCAGCAGATGTAATTTCAAATTTATTTACAGCATTTGTAATATCGTGAAGAGTAAAATTTCCTCCATTAACTTCTATTCTAAAATCAGGGTTATTGTCAGTATCTGTCCAAGTAATTGTTGGGTTATTATCTGTAAGAGTTAAATTTTTTGCACTAATATCTCCTGTTACATTTAATCCACCACTTGAAATTGCTAAATTTCCAGTTAACGTACCACCAGCTAGAGGTAGTTTTGTTGCTATTGAATTGGTTACAGTTGTTGAAAAATTAGCGTCCGAACCAAGTGCATCAGATAATTCTTTTAATGTATCTAAAGTACTTGGTGCTGAATTAACTAGATTTGATACTGCTGTTCTTACATAAGCAGTTGTACTAACTTTAGTTGAATTGTCAGATTGAGCCTGAGTTGTTGCTGTTACTCCGTTGGTCAACACCCCAGAGCTAGAAGTCAAGCCACCAAACAAAGTATCTCTATTTGCAATATCAACCCCATCTACAGTTCCTGATACACTGATAGAACCTGTAACTGTTAATGGCCCTGTTGCAGCAGATCCACTTGTTGCTATATTTTGCGATCCAAAGTTGGGAGAAATTTTTGTTCCCTGTATGGCAGCACTTGCATCTACTTGTGCATCAACAATTCCATTGCTATTTAATAAGCCTTTAATTTCTGCTGCAGTTTGATCGTCTTTGGCATTAGTTTCAATGGTATCTAATTTTGCACCGTCAACACTTACATCCCTACCATCAACTGTTGCAGATACACTAAGATCACCAGAACCATCAAATACTAAAGTTTTGTTAGCACGGTTAGCTGCATTTTCTGTTATTTGTAAACCACCAACAGTTTGTGTTAATGGAAATCTTATAGTTTTATCAAGTACACTTTGTTGTTGTTGATTTAAAATTACGGCTTTATCAAATACATCATTAATAACTTCTGGAAAAAACCCACCTTGGTTTGTAATTTCTGTTTGTTGTTTAGCTTCTACTTTTGATGTAATAACAATATTGTATCCACTAGCTAAATCTTGTGGACTACCGCTAGATACTAAAGTAACAGTACCACCGGGGTTTGCGTCCTGATCATCGTTAAGAGCAACAGTATAATTAGTAGTTATAGTTAATTCTGTTTCTGCACCATTACTTGTTTGTATTTGTATAACCTTTACATCGCCTTCTTCATAAACTTTAAAAGCAAAAGCAAAACCATTACCACTAGTAAACGCAGTAGTCTGGCGTGTCGTAGTATTTATTGCCATAAAATAAAACTGTTTTACCTATTTATTAAGGTTACAAGTAACTTTCTATATTACGGTCACACCTTTATTTTTGTCCTACCCCTGCTTTACCTGTAATTAATCCTCTAACAAAATCAATTGGTCCTTTAGGTGCAACATAACCACGTTGAACATCTCTTAAATATCCAAGTGTTTTACCTAATGGTGTTATTGGCAAACCAGAAGCTATTGTGACCATTGTAGATATATCTCTAATATCTTTACCTGATAAATCACCGTCTGTAAAAATTGTTTCTACTAGTTTTGGAACAGATCTTAATGAATCTTGCAACGCTTCAATACCGGGGCTTGAAACTATATCGTCATCCCAAGGCTTATCATTAAATTGATTTAATGGTATTAATAATACTTGACCTGCAATAGGCACTAAACCTGCTGTGTAATTTACAACATCACCAAAAGCTGCAGATGCCATATCGTCAATAATATATCCATCTTCATCTTCGTCATCTATTCTGCCACCTAAACCTCTCATAATAATACCTGCTAAAACTGCTGGCATAACTGTTGTATATAAAAACATATAAACTAATTGCTCTGTATTTTTGCCTTTATTGTTAAAACCTAAATCCTCTTTAACAAGTTTTTGATGCTGTGTAAAACTTAAGTTAGCAATCATATTAAAATACCCAGTAAATTGAGTTAATGATTGAACTATTGGATTCATATTTTGAAAAGCTGCTCTATCTTCTGGTAATAGACTATCTTGTGTTAAACGTACATTGGCATCAGCCTGCTTTATTGCTTCATTCATAACTTCTTCTGAACTCATGTTTTTAGGCATAGTTTCATGTACTTGATTGTAAGTACCCATCCAAACAATAGAATCTGTTATACCTTGAAAAGTTTGTTGTAAAAAATATCCGTGATGTTTACCCCAACTTTCTAATTTTTGGAAATTATTTGGATTTATAATTAATTCATTTAATCTGTCTTGTATGTCAAATATTAAATTTTTTTGTCTATCTGCCATAAACAATGACATTTCTGCAATTTTTTGATTTGTGCCCTCTCTATCTTTCATGTATGTAATCAAACCATCTTTTAAATATTTAGGCTTGACTTTTATAAGAGCAGGAAATAAACCTGTAAGCTGTTGGAATGCGTTACCAATATTTGCAAACATAATTCCAATACCTGTTCTACGTTTTATAGTGGCCAGAATTCTGTCAAACCTTGCACCAAATCCAGTTGGAGCATAAGTTTTTTGACTAGCTGCTGCTTTTAACCAAGGCATTATCATTTCATCTAATATAGTTGGATCAATAACTCCTAATTTCTTTTTAAAATCTTTATTGTTTAATACTTTTAACGTATCTTGTAACACTGGTTGTATGTAGGCATAACGCAATGTGTCATCAATATGTTTAGTCATGAAACCTAAATGCAACGATAAAGGTTGTGCAAACCTTTCTATACGTTCTTTAGTCATCCCACTTTCTACTTTTGGCAATGAATTTTTAAATTCACTTTTTAAAATACTTATTTCTTCTTTTATATCCACATCTGTCATATAAGGATCACCTTTTGCAGGTACATACCCACCTCTAAATTCACCAAATCTATTTAATATAGGTGTAGCTTGTACAGTTTTAAAATAATATCCTTCTGTATCTTTGTGTGCTCTTTGTAATAAAGGTAGCATTTTTTCGTTTAAATCCCAAACTGATTGCAAAAAGTCATAATCTTGTTTTGTTAAATATCCTTCATCTTTCATGCGTGTTTCAAATGCATCCCAAGCACTTCTATCTAACGATCCGTCTTTATTAAGCTTGCCCCATTTTCTGCCTAACAATAATTTTCTTAAATTGCTTTCATTACCTGTATGTAACATAGCTCCTAATAATTCAACTTTACCTCTACCATTGCTTTCTGATCCAAATGTATAAGCTTCTGATTCTTCGCTTACAAATGTAAATTCGTTTGCAATAATTTCTGTATTTCCAAAATCTACAGATGCAATTAAATCTGAATATTGTTTTGTAAATATTTGCTGTTGTGCTCTATATTCATCTAATGCTGATTTCATTGGAAACCATAAAGTATTATAAAAATCACCTAATTTACCGCCTTCAAGTTCTAATACTGCTGATCCAAGTCCTTTTTTAATTCCAGACGCACCATCCATAGAGTCAACCCAACTTTCCATTCTTCTAAGTTTTGCTCCAAAACCTAAAATATCTTTATTGCGTAAATATGATTTTGGCACTGCTTTAGTAGTTCCAATAGGTACTGCTTCTAATGCTTTTAATCTTTCACTTCTTTGTATCATTACATTCATGCGATTAACTAAAGTATCAATAACAGGTTGTAAATCTAATAATTTACCTGCTATTTTTATTTGTTGTGCTCGTCTTGATTGATGCCATAAAGATTCTGTTAAATCATATAAATTTTGAAATTCTTCATATGTTAAATCTGTTATATCTTTACGACCATTACTTGCTTGTGCGTCTAAAATCATAGGCTCTAACTCTGCATACAATTGTTCGTCATATTTTCTTAAATTTTCTGTAAATACATTTATGTCTTTTACTTTTGGCCCAATATTATAAGAAGCTAAAATAACTCTACCTGCACTAATAATATCCATATTTCTAGGCGAACTTTTTTTTGTTAATTCTTTGTCTGTTTTAAAAAATTTAATAAAATCTACTTTGATTGCGTTGTTATATTCTTTGTGTATTTCTATGGCTTCTTTTGCTAATTGATTATTAATAAGTTGTGAACGTTTAGCTCTAATAGCTTCTTTTGTATCCCCTTTCTTCATTGCAGATTCTGCTTCTTTTAATGCTCTTGCTTCTGCACGAGTAAATTCTGATGGTTTAATTTCTGAAAGTTTTTTATCTGCCAATATGTCTTGGGCTACTTGCCTAGCAGCAGCAACTTGATAGCGTACAGGTCGCATTACTTTAGACAAAGTATTTAATTCTACAGCTACAAACCTAGCTCTTGCTTCATTATGAATTGCTTCTTGTACTTGTAGCTCTAATTGTTTAGGATCAACTAAATCACTGTATTCTTCTAACATACGTTGATCTGTACGTTCTGTTATTACGTCTTCTATAGGTGGTAATTCTAGTAATGCATCTATCATTGCTAATGGATTTTTAAAATCAAACATATCTGCAACAAGTTTTACGTCTAATCCTTGTTTACCAACCATGCCATATTGACCAGTGCCTAACTGTTTAATTTCTGCTTTTTGTGCATCTTCATCATAAAATGGTGTTAAATCTTTAATGCTTTTAATTGATATTTTATGAATGCCTTCAACTTTAACTGTTTCACCTTTATCGTTAGTAGTTTTACCACGTTTCAAATAATTTTCTAATTTATATCTTTTATCTTGATTTACTTCTTTAGTTACTTCTGCTTCAACTTTTTTGCGTATTTTTAAAATCTTTTTATCTAATTCTTTTTTTACTTTATCTCTTTTATTATTTATCCAACGTACTTGTTTCATGCTTTGTTGCGTCATTATTTCAAGTGATTCATCTTCTGCTTCTTGCAATGCTGCTGTGTACTGTGCCCATTCTGCATCATTCATTCCACTACTTTCTTGTGTTTCAAACATTGCTTTTAAATCGTACATTAAATTTGCTTGTACAATTTGTTCATCAGTAGCTAACATACGATCCATTACATCTCTTACTTCTTTAGTAAGCATTGGTAAATCTTTACCTGTTTCTCTTTTATATAATTGATTTAACCTTGTAGTTACATCGTCATATACATTTTTTATATATCTTGCAAATTTTCTAAATAATGAAATCATGCCTTTATCCATATTTGGTGACTTACCTTCAGACAAATAAAGTTCAAAATTATATGCAAACGCTTCGTGATATTCTCTTTTTTGTTCTAAATCAAAATTTTTCCACGTTTCAATATCTTTTACATTCCAAAATTTTAATAACGTATTAAAATCAGCAGTTAATTCTTGTGGTGCACTATCTGCAGTAACTATATTCTCTAAGACAGTTAACATATAATGTGCTGTCTCATGTGCAAACGTAGAAAAATCAGCCTTACTAGTTAGTATTGTTGTTAATGTTGTTGGCTCAAACCTACCTCTTGCACCATCTGAAGCTTGTTGTTCGTAATATTCTCCTACTTTTACTTGAATAGATCCTCTAGGCTTTCCAACTGAGAGTCGGAAATCTCTTCGTCCGTTAGGGAATTCATCATCGAGACTAAGTCGAGAAGGTTCGACCCTGATTGCAACTGCGGTATCGCCATAGCCAATATCTGCGATAGCTCTGGTGGTAACGTAGACATCAGGTTCTCCAGCACTTCTGAGTTGACCTGTAGCCCTAATTCTTTCTGCTGCTCCTCTATTGGTGTGATGGTAGACGGTAACAGTTCCATCTGGGTTGAGGGGAAGTCCTGTGGATTCGTCAATGTTTGGTTGCTGTTTAAAAGCACTAACCTCTCGTATTCCTCCTGTTCTTCCTTCTCCAAATTCACTTCCTCTTGTGCCGATAGTGGCCTGACGTTTGAGTTCATTGTCTACCTCCTGTAATGTGGTTTGTATGTCAGCGTCTAATACGCCTTGTTGCCTAGCCAAAGCTTCAGCAGCATTTGCGTAATCAGGTGCTTCGTTGTCTTCGTAACCTGTGTTTGTTTCTTGTGAATCAAGCTTAGCAGCATCATACAAGCGTCTTTCTGGATACCAAAGCAATGCTTGTAGATCTGCCATTGTAAGATCTTTTTCGGTTTGTTGCAACTCTGTCAACACTTGGCTAAAAAC
>MDTA01155887.1_pt1 | contig 12701 bp, 12 predicted proteins | sample 811151 | NCBI WGS metagenome assembly MDTA01 (sample SAMN05326648, study PRJNA326480) | marine metagenome | isolation source: seawater | place: Indian Ocean: South | collected 2010
AGTAAAATGTCATCGCGATCACGAGGGACGCGGGGTTCGACGTGCGATCGATCCTCCAAGCACGAGTACTTACTACCGCAAAGTTGACCGCGACGATTACAGACGATGGAAAATCTGTCACTCAGCGTGCCGGACCTCCTTCAGGCACGCGCTCTCCTTGTTTCACCACCCCCATGCGTAGTCGACGGCGGTCTGCGCTCTCGTAAGCAGACGGTCAAGAACTTTGTCACTCCCGACAAGCATGAAGCACTCGATGAGATGTTGAAGCGGTGAGTAGCACTTGTTGTGCTGGCACTCCTCAGCGTGTGCCACTTATGACGACGCCCCTCTCCTCACGGCAGCTACACGTCAAAGGAGCTTGGTAAGCAACAGGTAGGCGTGAGCTGCTGTCTGCTCTTCTCTACAGCCAATGACACTTAGCCTGACTCTCTTGTGTTGGTAGCTACAATTCGAGCTGCGCGTTGTGGCCGGACGCGACGCGCTGCGGAAAGCGTTGTTGGCAATGGTGCCCCAGGTTGCTTGCTACTTCCACGCACACCAGTTTCGTCGCGCAGCTCAGGATGGAGCCTCCGCGTTGCTCTCTTCTGCAGATTGATGAGTTGCAGAAAAAACGTGAGCTCATGAAGCAAGCCGAGATGTACCGACACGGTGGTGAGCTCACTCGCATTTTCGTCGCCCTACTTCGACGTTGCCATCACCCACAAATGTTTGTACGTCGTAGGGCCCTCCGCTTCTTCCAACCAAATAGCAGCAGGAGGCGTTGGCAGCATTCCACAATTGCTGCCCCTGCCAAACAATGGAGACTTCCATAGCGCAGTTGACCAGCTACCTCCATTGGTTGGGGGGCACGTCAATGATGCTGCAGCAATGGCCGCGATGCGCGCGGCGCAGGGAGTTGTTGTGAAAGAGTCCGAACTACCGAAGGGCCTGAACGCGTGACTGCCAGCCATCGGTTGACCTGTCGCTCACAGCGGTCTTGTGTTCCGGAATTTGTTGCCCGTTGCCTTCAGGAGTGACGATGGTAGAGGCGTAAGTGTCAAGCTCGAAGACCAGAAGTCGGCTGTGTGCGGGACATGTACGCGTGCTCCTGCACGCACACGCCTGCTATACATATTGACACACACAATCGCCATTTGGATAGACTGGTCTGTCGACGTCAAGATCGATCATCCGAGTGCTTCCGCCACCATCGAGGCTGCCAAGCTGCAGTTGCGGAGCATGGCTGTGACCGCGGGAACCACCGGCCGCCTCGTTCTTCTGTGGGCGTTTCACAGCGGCCACCTATTTCATATCCACCTCGCGCAGTCGTGTGTCGACATACAGTCGGCCAAGACTATCCTTTCGTCCTTATCGGGCGACGAGTGTGCGTGGAATGGCTCAACCGCGGGCGTTGTGACCAATGCCTTCCAGACCGCTGCTACCGCCGACCGCGTATGCGCCTGACACAGCTCGCGTCACGAACTCCTCCTGACTGCTGGTCTCTCGCGATCTATCTCTTTGCATCAGGGTGGCACCGAGCCTCCCGGCCTCACGCTCGTACCAACGTCGCGCGGTCCTGTCAAACTTGAGGGCGGCATCAAAACAGAGGTTCAAGCTTGCGGTAACGAGGCTGGGGGCATAGCGGCTGTAGCGCAACAGGGCGTCATCGCCACCAGCAGTGGCCCGCCCAACATGCAGCAGCAACCAAATCCGAGCCGCAAGTCCACTCTGCCTGTCCATGCGCTCGTGCATGCCTTCCACTGCTCGGACGAGTACTACACCGGATCGAACCGCGCCCTCGCCGCGCTGCACAGCTGTGCTCCTGCCCGTTGATGACTGACAAACGAGCTCGTGTGCGACTTTCCATTCGCCAACAGCGGCTGTATGCAGAAGACGTGCCCAGAGACGAAGGGTGTCCTCAAGCGCATGAGACTGCACGTAGACCAATGCCGATCTCGCGAAACAAATCCGTGAACCAGCCAAGCGCTTCGAACCCGTCGAACGCGAGACATATCGGCTCTGCTCACTGCAAGCTGACCACTCCGGCCAACAGGGGCCAGCCGCCCGAGTGCAAGGTCTGCAAGCTGTGGCAGGCCTTGCATCGCACGCGCTCCTCCTCTGGCTCGTCACAGCAATCACGGAACAGCGGTCACGGTGGGGCCGTCCTCCATGCGGGGCAACATCCGGGCTCCACACACGGAAACCGCGTGGGCGGCGCCGGTGGCTCTGCCGCAACTGGCACGAGTAGAACTGGCGCTAGCGCGCGGCCGACGGGCGTTGGCGGCACCTCCACTAGGTACTCCCCACACGCACGGATGCACCTTGCCACCTCACTTTTCCGACCCTCGCGGAGCCCCAACATCGTTATTCGCAGTCCCGGTGGACGCCCAGTAACCAATGCGCAGCAAGAACAGCTGAGGGCGAAACTTCGGCAGTTGGATCCTGCGCAGGTTTGCTATCTGCAACTGTTGGTATCTTTCTCTATTGCATGCAACAACCTCTTCTCCGCCTTGCGCCCCGTTTGCAGGTGAAGAAGATGCTGCTGGCGCACGTGCGTTCCTGCCAGAACAAGGCGTGCCACACGTGCCACAAGCTCCGTGAGCGCATCCGCCAGTCACGACAGCAGCAGCAGCAGCAGGGCGTCGGCGGAAGCGGGCATCCCGTCGGCGGCGTGCCGGCTCCTCCAGGTTCTCACGTGTACAGCATGCAGGGGTCGTACAATCCGCTCGTCGGCAGCTTTTCGGGTAATTGCATAAACTGAGACGCCGACGTGATGCTCACTTGAGCGACCTCTGCTGCACCCTTGGCCACAGGTTTCAGCGGCATGCTCGGCAGCGGCGGGGGACTCGAGGCCAGTGCTGGAGTGGGCTACAGCGGTCCCCTCTCTGCTCAAAGCGGCATGCACGGCAATTGGGGCGCGCGGCCCGGGCAGGGCTTTCCCCAGACGCGTCCGGGCGAGGGCCAGCGGCGGAACAAAGTCAAACAGCGCGGGCGAGAAAACGTGACGGGCCTTGCTGCGCCGTCTCGCCAGCAAAAGTCGGAGGGAGGAGGCGGGGGAGGGGCGGGGCGTTTTACGCGCATTCGTGTCAGGATGAGCGGGCTGAAGCCACTGGAGAAGAGCAGCAAGGGAGGCGGGGGGGGCGACACGTCGAAGAAATCGTCGAAGAAGCGCACGACCAAGGTTGCTGCCTGTGCTCCTCCTCGTATATATACGATGTCCATCAAATCCGCCTTCGCCTCTCGTGTGCTAGGATTTAGAGGAGGACGCTAAGGCAGTGAAGCGGCAACGGTCGCAAAAGTCAACAGTCGACGACGACGAGACCGATCTCAGTGGCGGCGTCCACCAGGTCCCGCCGCTTCTGAACTCGCGGCACTCTGCTCTGCATTGATCACACCCCACGCCTTCCAACCACTGGTTGGCAACGACAGGTGCGTCACGCGACCGACAGACCCGCTTCCGACGAGCGTAATCGTCATGAGACTGGGCAGCTGATAGAAGTAAGAGCTCTCGGCGCCTTGCTGCGCAGTGCTAGCTAAGCCGCCGGCAGTGCAGAGAGACTTTCTGCTCACCCGCACCCGTGTTCAATGCGTGCCTGTTTGCAGGTCTGCCAACCTGGACCGCCGGAGCAGCAGGTGTGTGAAGCTCACGAGGCTGCGTCGTCCCCGCGCAGCGAGTGTGTCTCTTTCCCGTTGCAGGAATGGCGGCTGGCGGTCGTGCGTGGCTGCAATGAGCAAGGCCTGTATACTGTCCAGTACGAGCCCGTCGAACAAAATCGCCACAAACAGACGGGCGTCGAGTGGCCGCTCACTCGCTGGGCCTGCTCGCACCCGGATTGCCGCCAGCACTGCCTTGCTCTCGCCGCGCTGCCGCTCTTTTGCGACCGCTGCCGCAAGGCGCTGATGCAGGCGCCGCAACAACGCGTCTACTACCAGGAGAGCCTGGAGGCAGCCGAACGCGCAGGGTCCACCTCATGTATTCGCTTGTGCAACACCTGCTACGGCTCCCTGCGGTCGGAACTGAAATCCAACGGCCAGGCTGGGCTGCTTGCTGAGACACAAAAGTTTACGCGTGATCACCCTGGAGGTGAGCGTTCGTCTGTCCTCCTTCTGAACCAATTCGATGAGTTTCCAGTGCCGCAGCGCGACGAGAAAAGCATTGGGCCGATCATGGGCAGCGAGGTTGACGCGCGTTGGGTTCAGTGCGAGGCTTGCCACCGCTGGCGGCACTGGGCATGTGCGTTGTATGACGACACGCAGTATGCCCACGGCCGTCCATACTACTGCGTCAACTGCAAGCACCTCGAACCTCCAAGCGAGCAGGCGAGCGAGGCGGCGCTGAACAACGACGCGGAGAACCTCACGCAGATCCCGATGTCCGAGTTTATTGAGAAGGCGGTCGCGGCCGACCTGGAGGGAGCGGGCGTCACGTGCGCGCCCGTCACCATCCGTATCGTCTCCTCGCTGCTGATGACCTCATACACGCCCGAACGGCTAGTTGAGCACCAGGAGGCGCTGGGCGACCCGTTTCCCAAGGAATTCCCTTACAAGTCGAAGGCGTTGCTCGCCTTCCAAAAGAGGGATGGCCTAGATGTGTGCCTCTTCGCGTTGTACGTACAGGAGTACGGATCGGACTGCCCCGAGCCAAACAAGAACCGTGTCTACATATCGTACCTCGATTCGGTACGCTACTTCGAGTCGGAGCCGGCGTCGCATCGCTCGACGATGTACCACGCAATCCTCGTTGCGTACCTGCAATGGGCGCGCATGCTCGGCTTCAAGTATGTGCATATCTGGGTGGAGCCGCCGAAGATGGGCGACGAATACATATTCTTTGCGCGCAGCGATCAGCAACGCAAGCCTATGAAGCGAGAAAAGCTGCGTGAGTGGTACAAGCGGATGCTCGACAAGGCGAAAGACAAGGGTATCGTTGAGCATTACGGCTCCATGCACGACCTATTCCACTCGATTAAGTCGGTGCGCGAGATTCCATTGTTCCATGGTGACCAGTGGGAGATCACCGTCCCGTCCCTCCTCGGCATCGACCAGGACGACGCGCACTCGAGCTCCAAGGCCGCGAAAGTCGACGCGTCGAAGCTCTTGCGGATGGATTCAAAGGACGTTGTGCAGAAGGCGCAGCAAGAGATGCAGCATCTCAAGCGGCACTTTCTTGTCGTCGTGTTCAAGGAGCTCGAGGGAGGGGCGCCAGCAAAGGACGAGGACCCGGTGATCTCGACCGACCTCACCGACTCGCGCCAGACCTTCTTGGGTCAGTGCCAGATGGCACATTGGCAGTTCAACTCGCTTCGCCACGCACAATACTCGACGATGATGATTCTAAATCACATTCACAATAAGCCGTCGTACTGCATCGAGAGCTGTGCACGCGGCCGTGTCGAGGATGGCTCGTTTATGGTTGGCTGCGACAACTGCGATGGTTGGTACCACGGCGAGTGCGTTGGCATCTCCAAGGACGCCGCTTGCCAGGTGAGCACTCCTCATCCCTCCAAACTTGCTTAATCCCATTCCAAGCTGTTGCCCTAATCATCCGCCACGTGTGTGCCAGCTTGAGTCTTACGTGTGCCCGCGCTGCATTGAGAAGGCCTCGAGCAGCATAGACATCACGTCGTCATGAGGGGCCTCGTCAAGGCCACGTTGTGGTCTTGAGCGTCTCCGCCAACGTGCAGCCAAGAGCCAATGGCCCGGCGGCCGCCGCCGCGTCTGTATTCATGTTTGGCAGGCCAGGGCTCTTGTTTGGCAGCCCCCCACCGTCCAGGGTGTGCCATCCTGTACCACCATAGACGGTAAGGCGGTCAAGGGTCATTCACAATACACGACATTGTCAATATAAAAGTCTCAAAAAGTCATTAGTCAAATCCCAGCTTCACTCACTTCCTGTTGAGGCTCCGGCCTCCGAAAAACTCCTTTGGGCTTTTATTCACGCGCCCTCCAAAGAGAGCGGCTGAGGGGCCACGACCCCTTCGCGGTCGACGGCAACGTGCGAAGCGCATGCTTCTGGACACCTTCCAAGGCTGCGCCCATGGATCCATCACACCCCAACCGTGGATGCGCGATGCGGAAGCTGACGGTGCGTGCAAAGAAATAGAGAAGCCGACATTAAAGGCCCGCGACGCGAGAGTGAGCGACGGCGAGGTGCGACCCCGCCGTAGATTTGTAGCCTACGACATTTAGCAACCGTGAACAGAGAGAATCCATCCATGACCTCTGCCTCCCTGCACGTTCCTGTGGCTACGTGGCCAACACCCCTGACACACGAGGTGTCCGCCCTTTGTCCTACACGGCACGCGCTAAGTGCGCTAGTGACCGGCTCAAGCACGGGACCACTCTGCCTCTGGGCTGTTGACTCGTCGTGCCTTTTGGTGCCACGCATTGTCCTCCTTGGCCACACTGCACCAGTCGTGTGGATTGCCAGCTGCCTGTTCGAGCACTCAGAGGCGCTAGTTTCGCTGTGCTCCGGTGGCTCACTCAACGTTTGGGATCCGAGGGATGGACGATGCCTTTGTTCGGCCTCAGGGCCGCTTTTGCCAACCACCACAGTCGGCACGCTGCTGCCACAGCTGTCTCACGTGGTCGTTGGCGGCGAGTCTGCTGCGCTCGTCGTCGTGCAGCTCTCTGCAATGGCGACACGTTGTGTGCTCTCGCCGCTCGACGGTTGGTGTCTTGCAGTCGCCACGAGCAATGGCAGCGCCGAGCAGCGCGCGATCGGCACTCCGCTCGTCTGCCTCACCGCGACCTCCGTGAGTGCATGGCGCGTGTCAATTGATGCGAGCGGCACCGTCGATGGCGCTTCCCTTGCACTGCGCTGCGTGATCCCGCCGCCGCCGCCGCTGCCACCGCTGGCCGGAAAAAATGCGGGACGATACGCCCCTCATCTCCTTGTCCGCACCAGAGTCTATGCCAAACGCCGGAAGCCCAAGCGACACGCGTACGACGACGAGCCGATCTACGAATCCATCGGCGAGGAGGAGGACAATGGGATCGCTGCGGAGACGGCACAGGGCGCTGCCGAGATGTCGTCGCCGCCGCCGCTTGCTTATCCCGCTCACCGGCATAGTCAGATGAGTGCTGACGCTTCATGGCTGCTGCGGCTCAGCGCTGACGGCACGCTCGCTGTCTACGCACTCAACCTTTGCCTGTGCCAGGGCCTCACGCCCACCGTCGCTGACGGGTCGTCGAAAAGCACACCGATGCCAGCAACGCCAGCAACGCCGGCCGCCAGCGTGCCAGAGGCTGCTCTTTCCGCGCGCCTCTCGCCAAACTCACTAGCTTCGTGTGCGGCGAAGCCTGGCCGTGTTAACGACCTGCCGCCCACCGCCAGCGACGGCGCGACGTCCAGATCCACAGAGTCGGTGGCGACCGTCCTCTGCGTGCTCCTTCGCCCCTCGTCTGCGGGATGCGCCGAGGGGTGGGCGGGTGCGCGGCTTGTCCGCCATGGCAACGATTGGGCGGTGATCGCGTGGTCTCTGGCAACGGCGCCGACTCTCTTCCTCCTCGCCCATACGATGGCCGACATGGCTTGTGAGGATACTGCAACTGCGCACGCGATTTCTGCGTGCGCTCGGCTCACGCTGGACACGACCACTGTCGACACCGTGCACGCTGCGCGCTCTATGTGCGCATCTGCCGTTGCTGCCCAATGGCTCCCCTGGCTGCTGCGGCCAGCGACGAGGAAAGAAGCCCATGGCGACAGCGAGGACGGAGGTGGCAGCGCGGCCGAAGATGAGGGCGAGCGCGTGTACGCTATAGTGCTCGCCGATGAGGCTGGCGACCTGCACGTGCTAGCCGAGCGACAACAGTGCAACTGTGGAGTGCCGCTTGAGTCAGTTGGAAGCGCGCCGCTCGAACACGGCTGGCCTGAGCAGAACGTCAACGCGGCTACGGTTAGCTCGAGCCGTGTCGTCGCGCACGAGGGGGTGCCAGTGCTATTGCTGCTCGGTCATACTGATGGCAGTCTCAGCAAGACCCCTCTACCAGGAGGGTTGCAGACTGAGTTGATCGAGGACGACGGCGATGACAACGGCGGTGGTCGTGAAAGTCGCATGCCTCATCGCTGCTGGGCGGAGCACCGCCACAGCGGCCGTGTGACGGACGTGATGATGCTGCGCAACAGCTCAAGCGACCGGCAGGTTGCCGAGCGCATGACCTTTGCATCCGCCTCGAGTGAAGGCGAGGTCTATGTGTGGGCGCTTCCCGAGATGTGTCGGCTTCGTGCTTTCCACCAGCATGCGAGCGCGGTCACACACTTGATGCAGCCGTCGGCCGGCGTGCCGCTACACATGGAGCCATGGTTCCTTGCCGTCGCAGCCGATGGCTCGATCAGCGTGTACGATGTCAGCCCGCTACTGCCGCCGCCGCTCGTCGGCGCCTCCTATCCCGCGGAGCCCCCCTCCTCCGCTGCCGGCCGAGTCGAGCTCGTTGTGCTGCTCAACGGTCATGCCGAACCGGTGCGTGAACTAGTATGGCGGCCCGCAGAGCAGATGCTCTTTGTGCGCTGCTCGTGCAAAGAGCCCGGCGCGCCATCGGTCTGCTGTAATGTTCGCGGCGTAACTGGCGCACCATTTAGCAGGCACGCGTCCACATGGACGCCCTTGAGTGATTGTGGATCGATGCTGTACGTATGGCAGCTGCCAGCAGGACGGCTATCTCGCGTCTTGTATGGCGCGGAGGCGCGGTCGCACCTGCACTCGATGCGCTGCTCGCCACTCAGCCAACATGTCCCCGACGTGGTGAGCTCGCGCGAGGGGCGCAGGATGATGCAACACGCATCCACGTCCAGGCGGCTGGTTGAGAACGTCAGGGTCGGGCTCGGCACTGGCAGCTCGCCGCTCCATGCTCTCATCTTCAATATCAAACGGTTGGCGGGGAGTGCGAAGAAAGAAGCACAACGACGTGAGAACGCGGATCAACGATCGAAGTTCCCGCTTCTTCATCGCCGTAGCTTCAGGGACGTCAGCAGCTGCGCCGATGCTGCAGCCGTGCCTGCCACTGTAACGTTGTCACGACAGGACAAACCGTCTTTTGCAGAAGATGGAAACGCCGGTGCGGGCGGCGAGGGCGACACTGGCGACTACGGCAGCGGTGGAGACTGCGGTAGCGGTGGCGACAATGGCAACGGCCGTCATCGATTGGGCGAAAGTGCCGGGGGCACGCCGTCGGACGTGATCGCTTGCCAGTCCGCGTTGAGCTTCTTGTGCTGTTGGGGTGTCGACACAGAGTTTGACGTGCAGTGCCGTGACGAGATCGGGTTGCGACCGACCGCGCGGGCCGTCACTTACGGCGTACGTGGCCACGGCAGCAACTTCTCGTTCCTCACGCCGCGTGCACAGACGCGTACTCACCGGTGGCAGTGCTCATCTCACGTGACGGCACTGCACTCGATTTCCGCTGTTGCGTTGGCCAACACCTTGATGATGCTGCCGGGCTACGACGAAGTACGCAATGTGTGCTCGTTGCTAGTCACGCACTTTTCCGTTGCCCTGCCCGAGCGCTTCACGGACTTCTGCGCGCCCTCGCTCTCGCTGCTCGCGCGCCACTACGTGGACAGCGTCGAGGAGGTTCAGGAGGCGGCGCGCGCGTTGTTGGAGGGCACGATCCATCGCATGTGCCCGGAGGTTCGAGCCCAGATTGTCGCAGCGTGGGCGCCTCGGGTGCTCAGCCTCGCCTCCTCACCGCCGGGGGCGGCCGCCGCCTACGATCTCAGCTCGCCACAGGGCGTCTCCGTACTTGTTCTTGCAGTTCTCGCTTCGCGCTTTGGTGCACCTCTCGAGCCGGCTATAGGAAAGGTCGTTGTCAAACAGCTGCTCGGGCAGCTCGAGCACCCGGCGCAGCTACACCGCTCCAGCGCTGCAGAGCTCATCGGCAAAGGTTATCACGTGTGGCAGCGGCACGTGGGTGATCCACCCTACCTCATCCGCACTCTTTTCCACCTGTCAGTCGCCCATATCGACAGCGCCAGTGGCGATGCGGATGTTGACGGGATCGGCTCAAATGGGCCGCAGGACGTCACCCCCGGCACGTCGCAGGCGCCGGTGCTCAATCGTGTCCACGCCGCCCTCCTCGCAGTTGGCGCCGTAGAGCCACGCCACTTCTGCCGCGCCATGGGTGAACGCGCGGTTCAGATGGGCGGCTCGTCGGCTGTGCGCATCGCAGCCGTGGCGGCAATGATCTCACTCGTTAAGGCGCGCGGCACATCGCTTGACGCCGACTTGCCTGTCGTCGTCAACGCGGTGCTCCGCCCGCTCGATCCGTCGGTGCCGCAGCTGCGCGAGGGTTGCCTCGCTGCTAGCACAGCCGCACTCCGTGAGCTCGTCAAGCGTTACCCCATGATGTCGTTCCACCAGGGGACGCAGCGTTTGGCGGTCGGCACAGTCGAAGGTGTCGTCGTCATCTACGACCTTCGCACGGCGACCAAGTGGCGCATCTTGCAGGGTCACGAGAAGCGCGTTTCTGCTTTGTCTTTCTCGTCGTCGGGTGAGTATGTCGCCTCATTCGCCGCCGAGGAGCAGACGCTGCGCTGGTGGCTCGCGGGCGCGCACGGCTTTTTCGGGTTTCTGGGACTTCAGGGGTCGTGCCTACATGTGACGGCGGTCGAGCAATCTCTCATCAGTTCGTTAGGTGGCGGCGCGATCATCGGCATCGAGTGGACGTCGCAACATGCTGTGACGTTGACGTACAATCGACAGCCGGTTGGGTCTTTCACGAGGCCCACGCAATAGAACTGCGTGTGCCGCTGCGAGCGCGAACGGCGTTTGATAGGGCGCGGATGGCATCTGATTAGATACTACTACTACAATCGTAGATGCTGCCCTGTATCATGACTCGATAACTACGTAAAGGCCTGACTGCCAGACTTGCATGTGTGGCGCGACGATGAGCGCACCAGCCGAGACGTACAAGAGCGACCCGAGCACCCACCCTCGCAGTCCGCATAACCCCTGGTGGGGGTCCTGTGCAGCACGGCACGGCGGCTCACATCAGCTCGCCGTCACGTCATTTTCGGATCATGCGGGGCATGATGCAAAGCAAAACCTTGCATGTGTGCTGGATTATTGTTTCGTCTTTTGCTTTTTGAGATCCACCAACGTTTTAGCGAAGCGATTTTGCGCACTTTTACGGCAGCCTTATAGATGATAGCATGAGAGTCTCGTGTCCTGATAGCATGCGGCAGCATGCTGTTATGGTGATAGTAAGCTAAGCAAAGCTAAGAGGCTTGTTAGCAAAGAGCAAAGAGGCTTCTGTCTGAATGAGTGGATGGTATGTTATGCTAAGCTCTCAACATCTGTATAGTGTTGGATAGTGGAGGATGGGGCATTGAGTTTTAGTTAGCGAGGGATTTAGCGCACTTTTACAGCCGCGCAGTGGCGGAAATTTATTTATCTACGGACGCATCAAAAACTGTTGTTGCGTGTACTTGTACTTAATGTTAGCTTCGGCCGCTCCAGATGATCCCCCTGCGTCAAAGCGACGTCCCCGGCTCACGCGCAGATGTTTACAGTAGCCGCACCTCGCGGACCGGCTGAGCTGAGAAGAACAGTACGCTTGTACCAGGGTTCGTGCTTCGTAGATCAGCTGCGGATGGAAAGTGTAGATTGTCTAAAAAATGAGCATGAGCGTGAAGCGGCAGCGCGAGGATGCGGGGCAAGACACCGGTAGGAAGCAGTTCGACAACGTAAATCCTGCGAATCCTGAGGCCATTTTTGAGACTTCAATGGGCACCATCACATGTGAGATTTTCCTGGACAAGGTTCGAGAGAGATATGTACCCCGCACTGCCTATGCACTTTTTATGGACCATCCTCTGCGCAGATGCCCATAACGTCCTCCAACTTCATCGATCTCGCGAATTCGGGCTTCTATAATGGTCTACATTTCCACCGTGTCATTCGCGAGTGTGTGATCAAAGTGCAAACAACCTGAAGCCAGTCTCTAACGTGCCCTCCCTCCTTGCGCAGCTTCATGATCCAAACAGGCTGCCCATTCTCAAGCAACCCCTTCCACGAGGAGGCGGGGACTGGCGGCCCTCCGGACGGGACCTTCAAGAACCTTGTGAATGGAAGGGTCGAGAACCGCTTCAACGGCGGCAACATTAGGGATGGTGCGCGGGTGCATGCGGGTGTGGAAGCGAGCCGCAGCCACGGACCCCCTGTCGCGTGTGTGCTGCCCTACCGCAGAATTTTGGATCAAAATCTCCAACGAGCCGGGCACGCTTTCGATGGCGAACACCGGCCAACGCTGCTCGGGCGGCTCGCAATTCTTCATGAACGTCGTCCACAATGACTTTCTCGATTGGTTCTCGGCCGGCGATTCGATGCACCCCGTTTTTGGCAGAGCCAAGGACGAGGCGTCCATGGACCTTATGATCGATATTTCGAAGGTGTCGACGACTGCGGATGACTACCCGAGAACTCCGATCCTGATGAAGTCGGTCACCATCAGAATGCCCGAATGAGATAGGCCGTGGCGAGAGTCTTCTTGTTGTTTACGAGTCGGTTCTGCTCGTGGTGCCCCCGGAGGGAGTGTTCTGTGTTAGGAAAAAAAGAGGGATGGGATGGAAGGTACGTGAGATTGTGAAACACCGGCACCGGTACCGGCCCCGGTGTTGTGCGAGGCAGTCTGCGCGCGCGTACACTTTTCATCAGGTCAGCCGTCAAATGCTCCTCGTCAAATTCAGGCCCGTCAAATGCTCGGTCGACGCGCCGCTAGCC
>MDTA01059920.1_pt1 | contig 12700 bp, 10 predicted proteins | sample 811151 | NCBI WGS metagenome assembly MDTA01 (sample SAMN05326648, study PRJNA326480) | marine metagenome | isolation source: seawater | place: Indian Ocean: South | collected 2010
GCAAACATTTTGTGTCGTTGGACAAGGCCATCAAAACGATGCGCGACACGGGCCGGGATATGAAAGACAAATACAAGGAAACCGCGCGCGGAGGTTTGGCCGTCAACGTAATCGAGGTCCCCGTCAGTTTTGTGGAGTGCTGACCAGGAAAGCTCTGACAAGCAGCTCAGGCGTCACCAACCCCTGCCCGTCCGCTTGAGGAAACGGAGAAGGCGCGTGCCATCCGCGCAACATTGCGCAACAACGCCCGAGAACAGCAAAGTGGCAGACACGGTATTTGCCACAAGGGTGTTGCAGAAGCTTGTATACCAACGAATCGGTCCTTTGACCGTCAGACCTAAGCAGGCGTGATGCTGGCCCGGTGTAGTCGGCCCCGTGTAATCGACCCCGTGGAATCGACCCTGTGGAATCGACCATGGTCGCGGGGGTACGCGAGGCGCTCAGCGCTGTAAGGATTGCCTTTCCACGATACGAAACAACTGTGTTTCACGGGTTTCAGCCCACGTATATAACGCGATGTCATCCAGCCTCACGGCGACATTTGCAAGGTCCAGTGAGCGCGCCCAGTTGAGCGCCGCCTCGCGTTCGTCCGCGGATGCTCTGCGTTGTGGACGTGCGATGGTCATGTGTGGGATCGTTGTGCGACGCTCGGGCTGCAACCCTGCCGCCTGGCGCATCATGTCCCGACACGCTTCTATTCCACGCGTCAGTTCGATGTCGCCATGTACAACTCGGGCTGACAGTGCGCTGAAACGGCTCGTTGGCCCCATCGCTGCAACATCACCCAGAGTGATGTTCAGCGGTCCGCTCGGCCATTGCCTGGCCAGAGCAAAAGCCGCCCGTGCGGCGGATTCAGCTACGCCTCCCAGAAACGCTACGGTCATATGCAAGTCGGTCGCTATAAACAGGCGCACGCGCCGCGGAACCGGATAGCACGTGGGCAGCGCATCAAACCAGTTACGTGCAGGGCACGGTAGCGCAATAAACCAGTTCGGCCGCACAGAACGATGCGCGGCGTTTTTATTGGCCGTCGTCAGGGTCCGGTTCTGCCGACGCCGGGCCACTAAACAGCGTAAGCTTCGGTTTGACGGATTTTGCGAAGGAATCGAGAGTGCCGCGCTTGATGGTGACGGCGTAAGGCTTGTCTGGACAAAGAGCCTTGCCTGCGTTGGCCTGCCAGGTGCCCGAGCCAACTTTGCAGGTCTTGTCCAACTCGACGTTCAGAACACCTTCACAGACCAGATGCTCCCACTGACCCGCCACGCTGCGCCCAGTCAATGAAACGACGCCTGCAATATCACCGCAACCATTCTGTTCCATCTTGTACTGACCGGACGGTGTCAGTTCAAACGCCACCTCCGCCTGACAATCAAAATGGTCATAAAAGGCGATCCAGTTACCAGCGATCGTCGGACAACTGGACAGCCCTGCTGATGTCGCGCCGGTAGTACGCACGGCTGGTGCGCTGAGCGCAACAGCACCTGTGACGGCACTCGCGGATGGCTTAACTGGTGCTGGAGCAGCCTTTGCTGCCGCAGTCTGGGCTGGAGAAGTCAACTCCGGTGCGGGTAGCACCGCGGGCGTGATATTCCGCTGCACCGCACCAGCCTGCGATTGCTCAGCCGGTGTTTCAGAGAGTTTCGCGGTCTCATCACGCTCAGGTGAATCATACAGCGCGCTTGTGTCCTCTGGCCGTGACTCAGGGGCTCTGGCAACGACCGTTTCAACACGCGCAGGCGCTGCTCGCGGTTCGGCCCGCGCGGTCTCAGTTGGCGCCACGTCAGGCTTAACAGTCATAACGGGCGTGGCGACACGCTGCGCTGGCGCCGGCGGCCCTGGATTCGGCATCGACTTCGGAACCGGCGCGGCAACAGCAGGTTCCCGTTTGCGCACCGGGCTTGATGACGTCATGGCTTCGCGGTCGCGTTCCGCGCTTTTTACCAGCCCCCCCAGACGATCGTCGCGTACTACAGGCCTCGAGGTGCCACGCACCGCATCCAGACGTTGTTGAATGCCGCCAGCTTCCAACTGCCGAATCGCGCTCGCGATGGGATCACCTGAGAAGAAGGGGCTCTCGTCCGCCTGCCAGATGCCGCCCCGGCCCCGCCATGCGTTGAAGGTACCGCGCTCGGGGCCGTAGACGTGGATACGCACCAGCGATTCGCCGTCCAACACGAATTCAACCGTGTTCCCTTCGCGGATCGCGTCCAACCGCACAGCGATAAACTCTGATGCGGACAGCAATTCCATGGACACGCGTGAACTCACCCCGTTGGAGGTGAGCAAGCCATAGATGGTATCGCCAGAACGCACTTGGACGGTCCGGTTCACTTCGGCTGCGCTATCGTCCCACCTGAACAGCAAAGCCGCGGCAATAGCGACGGGCACGATCAGTGAGCTATGATTGAATGGAAACAAAATACCGATGCTTTATGTTCAGTGAGCGCTCAATATTTGCGCTCTAAATTAGTAAAATCAAGAACTTGTGCCAACTCAGTTACCACGCTGCGTCACTCGCATGCCAGAGGTCGTCTACATAGGGTAGTACGACTGTTGACGCCGATCTGTCTATCCGCGAAAAATCATCCGTAGAAGCCCCGCAGAGACCTGACTATTCCCCGCGATTTTAATCGCTCCTTTGACCTACCAGTCGGCCGGTCGGTTCACAACAGAAATACCGCTCAACTCCGGCACCGCCTGATTCAACAAGCCTGTTTGCGGTTAAGCAATATACGACCCGCAGGCGGCGTCGGGTTTCGAGTATGCAATGGGCACGCACGAAGAACCGGAGTTTGTGCCGGGTCGGATCGCAAACAAGATCTGCACAATAACCTTAATCGCGGCATTCAACGGTATCGGGATGGCAGGCGGTGACGCATTCGAACCAGCCAAAGGCGAGTCTGGCTACAAACGCATGAAAGGGCTTGAACCGGTCCGCACCAAAGACGGTTGGACCACGATGTTGCCGTACGCGACCCGGTCTCACGCTCGCGCAATATTGACCTGCTGTATGCGCGCATGCACAAAATTGCTCCTAACCGCGCCAACCCGGGGTGGATTGTCAGTTCGAATTACCGGTTAGTTTGCGCACAAGATCGACGTTGAATACCGATTGCAACGCAACGTCCATGGTTGGATTACGACGCAACAGGCGCCGCAGTTCAACCTGTGACCAGACGATGTACCGCGACTCCCTGAGCGTAGTCACGGTAGCGCTCGCATCGCCTCCGCGGATAAATGTCATTTCGCCTATCAGCGTGCCGTCGCGACCGCGCGCAATTTCCGCTCCCTCGCGCGTGACCACAACCTCACCGTTGAATAGCAGCGCAAGCTCGGGCTGCGGCTCGTCTTCAGCCGCGAGCACCGTGCCGGCTGGTGCACTGCGCCACTGTGCAAGGCGCAACATTTTCATGAACTCCACCGGCGAGAAGTTCTGGAACACGGTCTGGTGTAACTCCAGTTCCTCATCCGTGAAATGTACGCGGCGGCGCTCCTGCGTCAGTTCGATGATGCGGTAGACGTGAATCAGCGCAAACACGCTTAACCAGAAGATCACCAACCACAGTGGGCCCGCGGGAATAGCGTAGTTGTAATAAATGCCCACGGCCGAAGACACCAACGCCACCGAGCGCAGCATCAGCATGTCGCGCATGATGAATGACAGGGCTGAGAGGATGAACGAGAGATGCCCGACCGCATCAACAAAACTCAGCATGGCTAAACTCCTTTTGGGCTTGCAGGTGCGTGTCCGGGCGCATCTTAGCGCCAATGGACGCGCATGACGTTATGCCGCCGTGTACGTTCTCGCGTAGGCTAGAGAACCCATCGACCACCAAGCCAGTCCATCCATATGAAGATCAAAGCCTGTGTTGTCCGCCAAGGGGGCGCGGAGCACCCGTTTACGCGGAGCCGTCCTGTCAGCGTTGAGGAAGTCGAGCTGGACCCTCCTGGTCCGGAGGAGATGCTGGTGCGTATCGGGGGTGCGGGGCTCTGTCACTCTGATCTCTCGGTGTTGAACGGCAACCGCGCGCGCAACTTCCCCATGGTACTGGGGCACGAAGGCGCGGGGGAGATAGTCGAGACTGGCTCCAACATCACGGACGTCAAGTCTGGAGACCATGTCGTATTCCAGTTCAGCGCCAGTTGCGGCCGCTGCCGGCGTTGCCAAGAAGGCCGCCCACAGATTTGTGAACTGGCGAAGGCGGTACGTTCCAAGGGCCAGTTGTTGTCGGGTGCCCACCGATTGCGTGATGCGGATGGCAAAACGCTGAACCACCAGTCGGGCGTGTCCTGCTTCGCCGAATACGCGGTGGTGCATCGTGGTTCGGTTGTGGTCATCGATAAGTCGTTGCCACTGCACGAGGCGGCGATCTTCGGTTGTGCGGTCATGACAGGTGCGGGCGCGGTTCTGAATACGGCACGCATTCGCGCTGGCGATACCGTCGCCATCGTAGGGCTCGGTGGCGTTGGTCTGAACGGTCTGTTAGGCGCGAAACTGGCCGGCGCCGAAACCATTGTCGCCATCGATCTGAGTAACGCGAAGCTCGGTCTCGCAAGCCAGCTGGGAGCAACGCATACCGTCAACGCGTCCGACCCCGATCACATCGAACAGGTCCGCGAAATCACCGGTGGTGGCGTTGACTTCGCTTTTGAGCTGGCCGGGTCTATCAAAGCCATGGAGACGGCGTACAACTGCGCATGCCACGGCGGTAGTGTCGTGACCGCGGGGTTGTCACCCAGCGGCGCACAGTTCTCGTTTGAGCAGGGCGACCTGGTCAGCTTTGAGAAATCGATCCGCGGTAGTTATATGGGCAGCTGCGTGCCGGTGCGTGATATCCCCCGCTTCATCAAGCTGTACCAGCAAGGTCGCTTCCCGGTTGACAGGCTCATCGATGCCACCATCGGACTGGACGACGTCAACGCAGGTTTTGACGCGTTGCACGCAAATGCCACGGTCAGGCAAATCTGCGTGCCACACGGCTGAGCGCCTGGCGCACCGCGTGTATCTTATCGTTCCGCGTTCAGGGTAGCGCGGACGCGCGGTGCCACGTCGCGGAACAGGCGTTCCAGACTCGACGACATCTGCGCTGGCCGCAGCCCTGGCGGCACTGCCATCGTCACCATGTCCGTAATCGCAAACTCGCGCGCGAACGAAACTATCTGCTCAATACATTCTTCCGTATTTCCGATCACCCAGGTCTGCGGCACCCGCTCACCGGCGGCGTTGTCAAAACCTTCGCCACTTTCCTCGTTAAAACGCATATACAGTTCCATGCGGTAGCGCTCAGCCGCCCGCACGGCCGCCCAATCGGTGTCGCGATCATCGGTTACCAACACACTGCGAATCAGTCCAACTCGTGAGTCGTCTGGATTGCCGCCGCGCGCCTCGACCGCCCGCACCCATGGGTCGTAAGAACGCTCTCTCAGCCCTTGTGGCAGGAAGTTTGTGCCATAACGTGCGGCGCGCTCTGCGCCTGCCTCCGACATCGACGCGATCCACAACGGCGGCCCTTCCGGTTGCACGTAGCCTGGGGTGATCTGCACGTCTTCGAACTGATAGCGCTTGCCGTGATAGCTGAATCGTTCGCCCGTGAAGCAATGCTGCAATACCTCAATACCTTCATTCATCAACGACACCCGCCGCTTGTAGGGAATACCAAAGCCGCGAAACTCGTGCGGTGCGTACCCCATGCCCACGCCAAGCTCAACGCGTCCGTCGGAGAGGTTGTCCAGCACGGCCAGATCCTCCGCCAGGCGTATGGGATGGTTGAACGGCAACAGACATATGGCCGTGCTGAAACGGACGTGGCTGGTCACGGAGGCCATCGCTCCCGCCACCGGAATCCAGCTCGGTAGGTAGGCGTCCTCTACAAAATGATGTTCCGTAAACCAGACGAGATCGGCGCCCAGAGCATCAACCCATTGCACTTGCTCCATGATCTCGGCGTACAAAGTACGGTTGGCGGTGCCCGAATCCGGCGGATTTCTAAAGTCGTAACACACGCCCAAACGAAATTGATGCATAACCAGTCTCTATCGTAGTGCCGGTACCCAGCGTCCAAAGTTAAGGTCAAGCGTCAGATAGAACGCGCCTGCGGACGGCTCTTCAGCGATGACTCCACGCGCCCGGGCGGGTTCAACAAGCGTCGCATCCGCAATGCTGATTGCCACTGCACGCTGCCGGGCCCAGCTGTGAGTCCGGCGCTGGAACGCAGCGTATCGCTTCTGCTCTTCCGGGGTGGCGTCAAGCTTGGCAGTGCCAGCTGACGAGCGTTTGGGCTTTGTGCACGCGCGCGTCACTTCGCAATAGCGCGACCAGTCGCGCATTGATACCTGTGCCGCTGAGATCGCGATTTTCCCTGCCGGGTCCAGCACGACAAGCTGTGTCATGGACGCGCCATGACGTGGCCATCGATGGGCGAACGCAATACCGGCGTTGATATCCAGAGATGGCGGCCAGCCTCTGACCCAACAAGACTCCAGCTCGGACACCTTGGACGCGGCGCTGGCGGCGGACGCGCTTGCGCAGTCGCTTTTCCGTTGCGTCAGTTCGTCAGCGCGTTTGTCCGCATCCACCGAGAGCTGCTGGAAACCTGCATCATCAATGGCGGCTATCTCGCGCAAAATATCGATGGGCGTGCGTGTGTTCCAGAGCAGGCCAGTAGCGATGGAGACATTCAGTTTGTAGCGATTGAATATCCGTCGAAGCGTCTTCTGGTCGTGCAAGCGTTGTGCTGCTGCTGCCAAAACCCGCAGACCATGCTCATCGCTCCAGTGGTTGGTGCCGCGTTCGGAAGTCAAGACTTTCTGGACAATGAACGCCCGGGTCGCCCGTGTTGCATTGCTGTGACCGGCAACGGTGTGCATGACCGCGCTGCGTCGCCGATTCTGGCCAATCAGGTCGTCTCGGCTCAACGATGGCTTAAACAGATGCGGGTCTTCAAGTCTCGCGATGGCATCGAGCACTTTCGGAGTGACATCCCAACGTTGCACCACGGGTTCCAGAAGCAACGCCCTGTAGGGATTGTTCGCGTACTCATTAACGTAGTAGCTCAACAAGCGCTCTTCAGTCTTGGGAGCCAGCGGCGTCCCGTGCGGCGCCAACTCTGCGAGGGCCTGACGCACGTCGCCGGCGTACTGTTGGTCGCGTTCAGCCCTGGCCTCCTGCGCGTACAGGTAATAACCGCCCCCTCCGGTCAACGTAGAGGTCAACCCCAGCAACATGACGCCTGCAGCAGTCTCGGCGCGACGAAACATAAGCAACGCAAATGCAAAGCCATAGAACAATGCCACGGCAATAGCCGCCACGCCCAACTCGATGAGCGGCTCGTTAAGGTTGGCGATAGCCGCGGTCGAACTCGAACTCAAGTCAACCGAATGGATTTCAGGCCACGTGAACACAGTCCACACACCAAGGCCCAAAGCCCCGGCAAGCACATGCGTGACCCAGGTCAGGCGTGGCTGCGATGCAGCCTTCCTAGTCATTTGCAAACAGCACGAATCTGCGGAGGCTAAGAATATGCAAGGGCTACTAATCCATTCGCGCTACTCATGTACGAACGTTCCTCATATCTGCGCGTTTCTTTGTACAAGCGGTGCTCCGCTCATACGCGAGAACGCGACTCAAGCTAACACAGCTTTGGTGTAGTGTATGAAGCCGCATGCAACACATTCGGCGCACTCTTTCCCGGGCAAATTCGCACACATGAAAACATTTGCTATCCCTGGCACCCAGCTCACCTCCGCGGATTACGTATCCAGCATCGGTAGCGCAATTGCATCGCTGCCGCTATCGCTCCGTGTGGTCGCGGAGAATGCTTATCGACAGGACGCAAGCGGCGACGCTGTTACAAGAGTTGTAGCACGCGACGGCGACGCGGTTCAGTTCCGGCCCGCCCGATTGCTGTTGCAGGACATGCTGGGGCTGCCATTGTTGGTTGATCTGATGGCACTCAGGAGCGTTGTTGCAAGTCACGGTGGCGATCCGGAGCGGATCGATATGAGTCTGCCAGTTGACCTGGTCATTGACCACGCCATGACCATCGAACACTGGGCCTCACCCGATGCGTTTGCGCTAAACGAGGCACGTGAGTTCGAAATCAACGCGGAGCGGTTTGCATTCATCAAAGCGTGTGAAGCGCGCTTTGCGAGTCTGAGGGTCATTCCACCTGGCGGCGGCATCATGCACCAGGTCAACCTCGAGTTTTTAGCCTCGGTCGCCAGGCACGACGCGGACTCCTCATTATGGACCCCGGATACGTGTCTCGGAACCGACAGCCACACGCCGATGGTGAACGGGATAGGCGTACTGGGTTGGGGAATCGGCGGCCTGGAAGCGGAAGGCATCATGCTGGGTGAAGCCGCAACCGTAAATGTGCCGCGTGTTGTTGGCGTCGAAATCATGGGAGTGTTACCGCACACAGCTACCGCGACCGACATCGCGCTGGCGCTCGCCGAACGGCTGCGCGCAATAGGCGTAGTGGACTGCTTCGTCGAACTGTTTGGCGCCAGCTATCACCGGCTGTCCGTTGCGGACCGTGGGACCATCGCCAACATGGCACCCGAATATGGCGCAACCAGTGTCTTCTGCCCGGTGGACGACAATACCTTGGCGTATCTGCTGCAGACGGGACGCAACCCGCAGCACGTTGCCAACGTCGAGGCGTTCTGTCGCGCGCAACAGTTGTGGTACCCGGAGGTTGATGCCAGCACGATTGCCTTCGATGACGTTGTCACGCTGGATCTGGGTTCGCTTGGCCGCAGCGTTGCGGGACCAAGCCGACCGGAGCAGCGGATTGCACTGACAGACGCCAGCGCATCTTTGGCGAACCCGACCGATACAACCCCGGAACGCCGTTACCCCGTGACCGGTACCGAACACGACCTCGGCGACGGTGACGTTGTGGTCGCGGCCATCACCAGCTGCACGAACACGGCTAACCCGCGCAACATCATCCTCGCCGGGTTGCTGGCGCGTAACGCAGTCGCGCGCGGTCTCACGGTGAAACCGCATGTAAAAACTTCGTTGGCACCCGGTTCGCGCGTGGTCGCAAGCTACCTGGAATCAAGTGGCCTGCGTGCATCTCTGCGCGCGTTGGGTTTCGAGATTGCCGCGTTTTCATGTTCGACCTGCAATGGCATGTCGGGCCCGCTGCGGCCAGAACACGAAGGCACGATTCGCGCGCATGATCTGGATGTGGTGGCCGTCTTGTCTGGCAACCGGAACTTTCCAGGTCGCATACACCCACTGGCCTCCCGCAATGTATTGGCTGCACCTCCGCTGGTGGTTGCATACGCACTCGCGGGGTCTATCTCGATTGACCTGACCAGCGCACCGCTTGGCACCGACAACGCGGGCAATGGCGTCATGCTGGATGAACTGTGGCCGGATGAAGCAGAAGTGGACGCTGTACTCAGCGACTGTTTGCTCGCGGAAGACTTCAAACAAAACTATCAATCGATAGCATCCGTCAATCCACACTGGAACGCGCTTGACGTCGCGGATGATGACTATGCGTGGTCACCATCAACTTACGTCACGTTTCCGCCGTACATTGAACAACTACGCGACGCGGTTCCAACTGCCGCGCAACCGACCATGCAGGGGTTGCGTCCAATCGCCATTCTCGGCGATTCCATCACCACCGATCATATTTCACCGTCCGGCACCATCACGCCTGAATCTGATGCCGGTCGCTTCCTGGAAAGTCATGGAATCGCCCGACGCGACTTCAACTCATACGGCACACGGCGCGGTTCATCAGACATCGTCATCCGCTCAACGTTTGCAAATATTCGGCTGCGTAACGAGATGACCCCCAACCACGAAGGTGCATGGACACGGCTACCAACCGGGGAGGTTGTCTCAATACACACCGCCATCGAGCACTATCGCGCGCAACGCGAACTGCTGATCGTGTTCGGCGGGCGCGAATACGGCTGCGGCTCTTCGCGCGACACCGCCGCGAAGGCGCCCTGGCTTGCCGGTATTCGCGCGGTGGTGGTCGAGAGTTTCGAGCGTATTCACCGCTCTAATCTGGTCAATATGGGTATCGCGCCTTTGACGTTCCCGGTTGGAATCACGCGCAAGACACTGGCACTGAACGGCACCGAGACGTATGACATCGACCTCGATGCTGAACTGAAAGGCGCCACGCTGACCATTCATCGACAGGACGGTACCAAAGATACCGTGCCCTTGTCTTTGCGTCTCTACAACGACGTGGAGCGGGCAACGTTTCGCGCCGGCGGCCTGCTGCCGCGCGCTTTCGCAGCATTCATGCAGTAATCACAAATCGGATTGACTGCCTGCACCGAGGAAACTGACTCACCAACAAGACTTTGCCAAGAATCAACCGGTACTGAAACAGGGGCCAGGTCAGTGACGTCCGCCAACCGTATGACCAGACCAGACGTCAGAGCATGTGGATCGTTTAGCGACTCTTTCGTGGTGCTCTGGACGGTTGCCGTGGCTTGCGCAATTCCAGACAAGTCCTTGCATCGGCCGCGTTCTTCTTCTGGAACGCGGTGTTCATCGCTTCGAGCAGCAACGCACGATGACTTTCACCAACGGTCTCATGAAGCCCCGCCGCAACTACGCGACGCCGGGCTAATCAGCGCGTCGCGTTGGGAAAAAACAGTTGTTGTCCGCGGAGCCGGAAACCAGCGATTGCGCCCTGCCCCTCCGGACTCAACAACCACTCGATGAACCGCCGTCCAGCCGCCTCCTTGATGTGCGGATGGCGCTCGGGGTTCACCAGGATCACGCCATACTGATTGAACAGTGCATCAGCACCTTCGAACGCAATCCGCATATCACGCTGGTTGCCAAAACTGATCCACGTACCGCGATCCGTGAGCGTGTACGCACCCATACCGGCCGCCACATTCAGCGTCGCACCCATACCGGAACCCGTTTCTCGATACCACTGGCCGCTGGCGTCAGTCGCGGCAATGTCCGCTTCACGCCAGAGGGACAGTTCCTTTTTATGGGTTCCCGAATTGTCACCACGGGAAACGAACACGGATTGCTTCGCGGCGATGCGCCTGAGCGCGTCACTCACATCAGTTGCGGCAGACAAGCCCGCCGGATCAGCATCGGGACCGACAATGACAAAGTCGTTGTACATGAGGTCATGACGGTGTACGCCGTACCCTTGTGCGACGAATTTCTGTTCGGCTGACTTCGCGTGAACCAACAACACGTCAGCATCGCCATTACGCGCGTTCTTAAGCGCTTGCCCGGTGCCAACCGCAACTACGCGGACAGTGATACCGGTCCTAGCTGTGAAGCGTGGCAGGATGGCATCGTAGAGCCCCGAGTTGGCCGTTGATGTCGTGGACTGCAACAGGATGGAATTTGCGTCGTTTGCAGCGGATATCTGCGGTGAAAACAACGTGCCTGTCGCGACCATCGCGACCACGGCGACCAGTAACCAACGTGTGACGTCCGGCAGTTTATTGGGCATAGAAAATTGGTGGCGTGAAAGTTGTCGCGCGCGAACCCATCCTGTCCGCGGGAGAGCGCGGGATTCTACGTGGGGCTACAGTAGGGAGCCAGCCCCATTTCTAACGTGGGCTGATGGGGGCAAAGCCGTTGGCCAGAACCTTGACATCGCGTGGTAGCGCATAAGTCTCAAAGTGCACACCAGCGGCGGTTTTCCAAAGCCTTGTTTCCAGGGTCTCACCAGGATAAATCGGAGTACTGAAGTCAGCCGCAAATCCCTGCATGCGTGAGACGTCGTAATCGCATACGCCGCGGAGCGTTGCGTGGCAGGCGTGCCCAAACGCGCTCAAGCCGTGCATGATGGGTCCGTCGAAACCCTGCGCCTTGGCGACCACCGGATCAAAGTGGATCAGACTGCGACCACCCAACAGCCGGTACACCAAAGCAACCTGCGTCGACGTCGGCAACGTCACAGTGATGTCAGGCTCACGGCCGGGTGGCGACGCAAGTCGGGTTGGCTTGCCCACGGGCGCGCCGGCGACACGAAAATCCCGTGCGAGACTCACGCTCCGCAACACGGCCAACGCAGTGCCGGAGTCGCACGCTCGCAGTTCTGTCTTGACCACAAAAATTGTCGAGTTACGGTCCGGTTTGTCGTAAGCCGCTTCAATGGAAACATCAGCCGTCAGTCGCGCGGCACTTGGCAGCGGCGTGATGATGTCTACCGATTGTGATGCATGGATCAACTTCGACCAATCGATACCAAGCTCTAACAGAAACTGAACATCCCACGCCGCAACGGTAGCGAAGGTAGGCAATACCTCGGGACTGTCGTCGCGCAGAAAAGCCAGTTGTCGCTGATTCTGATGCTCAAACCCCAACCCAACCCCCACACCGTAGAGTTGCACCCTAGCCACATCGTACTCATGCTCGGCAGCTACCCGGCGATGCGCACGAACCCGGTCGTAGTCCAGCGTGTAATCAATAGAACCCATAGCTTTATATCATTCAGGTCGATGACGCTATTGTAAGCGAGCCCCGGCCGAGAATGCGAAGGACATCATCGTATTCAACCCCACCAACACGGTCACCTATGCGTTCGTCGAGCATGTCCGAGCAAATCACATGCTCCTCTATGGTGACACGCGCTCCAATTTCCGCACCGCACCCGAGTTTGCAAAAGACCACAAGCACCAGGCCAGCTGACCTACCCCCTGTTTCAGTACCAGTTGGGTCTTAGCAAAGTCCAGTAGA
>MDTA01109321.1_pt1 | contig 12700 bp, 10 predicted proteins | sample 811151 | NCBI WGS metagenome assembly MDTA01 (sample SAMN05326648, study PRJNA326480) | marine metagenome | isolation source: seawater | place: Indian Ocean: South | collected 2010
CCACTTTTTATTTATGGTGGAGTTGGTCTTGGAAAAACTCATCTTATAAATTCAATAGGTCTTCAATTAAGAGAAAACAATAATGTTATGTTTATTTCTGCTGAAAGGTTTATGTACCAATTTATAAAATCAATAAAAAAAAATGAAATGGTTAAATTTAAAGATTTTTTTAGAAAGGCTAATGTTTTTATAATTGATGATATACAGTTCATTAGAGGAAAAGAAGGTCTCCAGGAAGAATTTTTTCACACATTTAATAGCTTGTTCGACAGAAGTTCACAAATAGTAATATCTTCAGATCGAGCACCTAACAAACTTGACAGAGTTCAAGATAGAATAAAGTCTAGATTTTCAGGCGGCCTGGTAGTGGATATAGGTAACCCAGATTATGAACTGAAACTAAAAATTCTTAAAAAGAAAATAATAGAATTTGAAAATTCTTTTAAGGAATACCCAAATTTAAACGAGAGTGTTATAGATTTTCTTGCTAAAGACTCAAACTCAAATATCAGAGAATTAATTGGAGTATTCAACAGAATTGTAGCTTTCAGCAAAATGAGCAAAAAACAGCTAAGTGTTAATGATTGTAAAATAATATTAAAAGATGTTTATAAAAATAGCAAAATCACAACAATTGAGAAAATTCAAAATGTTACTTCAAATTTTTACAGTATAAGTTTAGAGGAAATGCTTTCACAGAGAAGATCACGCCCGCTAGCTAGACCAAGACAAATAGCAATGTATCTTGCAAAAAAATTAACGACAAGGTCTCTACCAGAGATTGGTAGAAAATTCGCCAACAGAGATCATACTACTATCATACATGCAGTAAAAACTATAGACAAACTATGTCTAAACAGCGAAGAAATTAAAAAGAACGTTGAGGAAATAAAATCGATCATTTTAAGCGATTAAAATGCACTTTCAAATCAAAAGAGATATACTTCTAAAATCTTTAAATTTTGCACATAATATAATTGAGAGAAAAAATACACTTCCAATACTTTCAAATGTTTTACTAGAGGCAAAAGCTAAGACTTTAAGCATTGTTGCTACTGATTTAGATTTAGTTTTTCATGATGTAATTACTGATCTCAAAATTACTGAAGAGGGGTCGACAACAACTTCTGCAACTGTGCTACATGATTTACTAAGAAAATTACAGTCTAACTCAGAAGTAATTTTCAATTTAAAAGATGAAAATAGATTAAGCATTTCAGCTGAGAAGTCAAAATTCAACCTTTTATGTTTACCAGTAGATAATTTTCCAAATTTCTCAGATAATTTTAGTAATGATGGAATATCACTAAATAGAAAAGACTTTTTGTCTTTGTTAAGCAAAACAAAAATATCTATGTCCAACGATGAAACTAGGCATTATTTAAATGGAATATATATTCATAATATAGAGCTAAACGGGAAGCTTTATTTGACTGGTGTAGCCACCGACAGTCATCGATTATCATCAAGCAGTATGATATTAGATAATAACTCAAAGTTTAAATCCTTTATATTGCCCAAAAAAACAGTATTTCAATTGTGTAGTCTTTTAGAGGAAGGTAGTGAAAAAATATCACTTTTTTCAGGGGATACAAAAATTCAATTCAAAATTGGAAACTCAAAAATTACATCTAAAGTTATAGATGGTAAATTTCCAGATTATAAGAAAGTGGTTCCAAAAAATAATTCAAAGATTTTATCAGTAAATGTGAAAGATTTAATCAATTCAGTTGAACGAGTTATTACGGTTTCTATCGATAGAAAAGAGGGTGTTAAATTAACTTTAGATAAAGATAATATACAATTATTTGTTAATAGCTCTTCTTCAGGCGAGGGAAAAGAAACATTAAAGGCAAATTATAGCTCAGAACAATTTACAGTAAGCTTTAATTCAAGATATTTACTGGATATTGCTTCTGAAATCGAGGATGAGATAATAACTGTAAAATTAAATGATGCTGTTTCGCCGGTACTAATTCAAGATAATTCAGACAAGTATAGTTATTATGTAATTATGCCGATGAAAATTTAATAATTTATCAATTCATAAAATAAATTTTATTTATCTTCTATTATCCTTACCTACCAATAGTTATTTAACACTGTTCACTTTACGCATTTTAACTAAGCAACAAAAAATGTTATACTTTATTTTTCAAAAAAATGACTGATATTCAAAAAAATAGCACATCCAAAGGTTATAAGGCAGATTCAATAAAAGTTTTAAAAGGCCTAGAGGCTGTTCGTAAAAGACCTGGAATGTATATTGGAGACACAGATGATGGATCTGGCTTGCACCATATGGTTTTTGAGGTTTTAGACAATTCGATTGATGAAGCAATAGTAGGTTTTTGTAAAAATATTACAGTTACTATGCATAAGAACAATTCTGTGACCGTTACGGATGATGGACGTGGAATTCCAGTAGATCTTCATAAAGGTGAAAAAAAATCTGCTGCAGAAGTAATAATGACACAGTTACACGCTGGAGGTAAATTTGATCAAAATTCATACAAAGTATCCGGGGGACTACATGGCGTTGGTGTTTCAGTCGTTAATGCTCTATCTGAAAAGTTAGATTTAACAATATTCAGAGATGGTAAAGAGTATTTTATACCATTTAAAAACGGAAAAGCTTTAAATTCTCTAAAACTTTTAAAAAAAACGAAAGAATCCGGCACAAAAATAAACTTTCTTCCATCAAAAGAAATATTTTCAAATATTAAATTCAGTTTAGCCATATTACAAAAAAAAATAAGAGAATTAGCTTTTCTTAACAAGGGTTTAAAAATAATTTTGGTGGACGAAACTCATACAAAAACAAAGGTTTACGAACACAAATATGAGGGTGGAATTGCTGAATTTGCAACATTTTTAGACCAAAAGAAATCTCTTTTGATTAATAAAAATGAAAAAGCCGTTTTTAAAAAACCTATATATCTAAAGGGTGAAAAAAAGGATGTAATTGTTGAGTGTTCTTTTCAATGGAATGCAGGATTTTCAGAAGAAGTTATGGCTTTTACAAACAACATCCATCAAAGAGACGGAGGAACACATCTTCTTGGTTTTAGGAGTGGGCTAACAAGAATAATAAATAAATACGCATCGGAAAAGAACTTAAATAAAAAAAATAAAGTTACTATAGGTGGAGAGGATATTAAAGAAGGACTAACAGCTATTCTATCTGTAAAAATGCCAGATCCAAAATTTTCCTCTCAAACAAAAGATAAACTAGTTTCATCTGAGATTAGAAATATAGTTGAGTCAATTGTAACTGAAAAAGTAACAATTTGGCTTGATCAAAATCCATCAGTTGTTCGTGTAGTTTTAGATAAAATTCTGCAAGCTGCAATAGCTAGATATTTAGCTAGAAAGGCAAGGGACAGTGTTAGAAGAAAAGGTTCGTTGGAATTGTCGGGTCTCCCAGGAAAACTGGCTGATTGTCAAACTTCAACAATGGAGGGCACAGAATTATTTATAGTAGAGGGAGACTCAGCTGGAGGTTCAGCCAAACAAGGAAGAAAAAGAGAATTTCAAGCTGTTCTTCCACTAAGAGGAAAGATTTTAAACACTTACGTAAATGAAAATAAAAAAAGGAATGGGTCTAATGGCAGTCATGAAAATAAGACACTTTCAAAAATGATGTCCTCTAATGAAATAGTTACTTTAATAAATGCTTTGGGCACAGGATCTACAAATTTTAATATTGAGGACTTAAGATATGAAAAAATTATAATTATGACAGATGCAGATGTTGATGGCTCACATATAAGAACTTTATTGCTTACTTTTTTTAATAACAAACCATTCAATGAGCTAATTGAAAAAGGACATTTATATTTAGCCCAACCACCATTATTTAAAATTACAAAAGGATCGAGTAGTACTTATATTAAAAATGAGAAAGAACTGGAAAAATATATACTCAAATCAAAAGAGAATAGTTCTAAGAAATTCAGCAAATCTGAATTAGAGAAATTTATTAGTGAAGAAAAGAAAAAAATAAATTTACAAAGATTTAAAGGTTTAGGAGAAATGAACCCAGAGGAACTTTGGCAAACAACTTTAAATCCAGAAAATAGAACTTTATTAAGAGTTGAATACTCTAAGGGAACAAAAGAAAAGTCAAAAGAAGATCAAAATATTGTAAAAATACTTATGGGCGATGAAGTTGCACCTAGAAAAGACTTTATAACTGAAAAAGCTCTAGAAGTTGAAAATTTAGATATCTAAGGCTTATGAAAATACCTGATCTCTTCCAATATGAAGAGGATTTGAAATTAGAAAAAAAAACCGTAGTCATTTTAAGATGGATAGCTTTAATTGGTCAATTATTAACAATTTACATTGTTCATTTTATTTTTAATTTTAATTTAAGTTTGGTTTATTGCACCTTAACTATTTTCTTTGGTGGATTAACTAATATATTTATTCAATTTAATTTAAAAAAAAATCAAATAAATAATTTTGAGTCAACAGTTTTATTATTTTATGATGTTGTTCAATTAAGCGTATTACTTTATTTAACTGGAGGAGTAACTAATCCGTTTGTAATTTTTTTAATAGTCCCAGCAATTATTTCTTCAACATTGCTAAATTTAATGAGTACAATTTTTTTAACAATTATTACAATTTTTTCATTAATATTGATTACTTTTAATTATTTTCCTTTACCACATCCAGGAAATCTACACTTTCATGTCCCAAATTATTATATCTATGCAATACCAACATCTTTAACAGTCGTATTAATTTTTTTAAATTATTTTGGGTTTCGTTTTGGACTTGAAGCTAGAAAAAGAGGAGCCGCACTATCAAAACTTGAGAGCGTACTAGCAAAAGAACAGGAACTAGATTCAATTGGCCATCAAGCTGCTGCAGCTGCACACTCCTTAGGTACACCATTATCAACAATAACTGTAATTGCCAAAGAACTTAAAAAAGAATTTGTTAAAGATAAAAAGCTTGATGAGGATATAGAAACTTTATTAACTCAGGCCAAAAAATGTGGAGAAATACTTAAAACGCTATCTCAAAGAAAAGTCATAAGCGACGATTATCTTGCCAATATAACAATGCAGGATTTACTTTTTGAGATAACTAAATCATTTGAAGAAATAACAGAAAAGAAAATAAATTTAAATATAACTAAGACAAATAAAAAAATTCCTATTAAAAGATCTGCAGAAATAACTTACGGAATCCGAAACTTTGTGGGCAATGCAATAAAGTTTTCTAGAAAAAAAATTGATATTAATTTACTTACAGAAGACAATAAAACCACAATTCAAATAAGCGATGACGGCCCTGGATTTCCAAATGATATCGCTAATATTATAGGTGAGCCTTATATATATTCAAAATCAAAAAAGGTTAAATCAAAATCAGGTTTAGGTTTAGGAACCTTTATAGGAAAAACTTTATTAGAAAGAAAAAAAGCTGAAATTGAATTCTCCAAATCTAAACTCGGAGGTGCTTTGGTTGAAATAATTTGGAAAAATTCCGATTTAAAAACTTAATAATGACTAAATTGGTTCCTGTTGGGTCAGGCAGTGTATTGTTCCAAGTCCCCAAACTAAAATTGAACTTTCTATAGGTATTATTCTTCTTTTCTTAAAATGCTTTTTAAATATTTTTAAGACAATTTTGTCCTTAGAGTCATTAAATGTTGGAACTAAAACAACTTTATTTGCAATGTAAAAATTAAGATAGCTTGCGGGTAACCTTATACCGTCAATATATTTTGGTTTAGGCATTGGTATATGTATAATTTGAAATTTTTCTTTATTCTTTTTTTTAAATTTTCTAATTATTTGTATGTTTTCCCTTAAATTTTTAAAATTTTTATCTTTTTTATTCTTTTCAATTGCTATAAATATTTTATTTTTGTTTACAAATCTTGCAATATCATCAATATGTCCATGAGTATCATCTCCATATATTCCCTTGTTCAACCAAATTACTTTTCTGACACCAAAAAATTTATTAAATATTTTTTCATAATCATACTTGCTAAATCCTTTATTTCTTCGCTGAACTTTACTTAATAAGCATTGCATTGTCGTAAGCAGATAACCTTTACCATTCACATCAATTGAACCCCCCTCCAGCACAATTTTCCTTTTTTTGTACATTGGCTTTATAACTTTAATTTTTTTAAATTTATTTATTCTTAAATAGGCTTTGTTATCGTTTTTGAAATTTTTATATTTTGCCCATCCATTAAATTCCCACTTGGAAAGTATGTTTCTCTTTTTTCCATCTTTAATAAATATTGGTAAAAAATCTCTTGTCCATGCTCTATCTGTTTTACAGATTATCAGTCTTATATTTTTTATTTTTGCACCAAATGTTTTTAAAAAAAAAATTATTTTATTTCGATCTGATTTATTCTTGACTAAAATATTAACTAATTGAACCTTTGAGAGTTCAGCAATAATATTACTGAAGACCCAGGGTATTTCATTAAATTTACCAGGCCAATCTTCTTTATTGTGTGGCCAGGCTATCCAAGTTGATTTTTGAGGCTCCCATTCAGAAGGCATTCTATAAATGCCATTTCTAGACATGTCAGGCATCTTTTGGGTTGTTTAATATGCCTTTATAATAATCAATTCTTCTGTCTCTAAAAAAAGGCCAATGTCTTCTTGCATTTTCAACTTTTTTAAAATCAATATCACAAATTAAAGTTTTTTCATCCTGTTTGGCACTTGCAACTATATTTCCACTTGGATCAAAAACAATTGTGTTTCCCCAAAATTCTAATTTTTTGGAACCTTTTTTTTCTATACCAACTCTATTAACTGCCGCAACATATACACCATTTGCTATAGCGTGTGATCTTTGAATAGATATCCATGAATTAAGTTGTGATTTTCCAAACCTTTTCTTTTCTTTAGGGTGCCAGCCAATTGCTGTTGGATAAAAAAGTATTTCTGCCCCTTGTAATGAAGTAAGTCTCGCAGCCTCAGGAAACCATTGATCCCAGCAAATTAAAGTTCCAAGTTTTCCATAATTTGTTTTAAAGGATTTAAACCCAAGATCACCAGGTGTAAAATAAAACTTTTCATAATATTGTGGATCATCAGGTATGTGCATTTTTCTATATTTTCCAATTATCTTCCCCTTTTCATCAATTACCACTAAACTGTTATGATATATCCCTGAAGTTTTTTTTTCAAATATTGGTGCGATAATTATAATTTTTAATTCTTTAGCTAAAGAAGATAGAATGCCTGTTGTTTTGCCAGGTATCTTTTCTGCCAAATTAAAGTTAGAGTGCTTTTCTTCCTGACAAAAATAATTTGACAAAAATAATTCTGGTAAGCAAACTACTTTTGCCTTTTTTTTACTTGCTTCTCTTATTTTTCTAACAGCAATACTCATATTTTTTTGAGTATCAGACGACATTTTCATCTGTATTAAAGCTATTTTTGTTTTTGCCATTTTGCTAAAATAATTTTTGGAAATTTCTTCTTTCTCTATTTTTCCAGTTTTCACGATGATAAGCATCACTAGCAATCAACGGAAGAACACTCGTTGCTTCAGCGAAAACCATTTGCTCTTTTGAAGTATCAACTTTGCCCCATGAACTTGCTTCTTTTAAAGTTGAGCTACTGCAAGCCCCATCTCTAGTATCTGCTACAGTAATTTGAATAGCATATTTATGCATTTCAACTTTTTTACCTAAGAGCTCAGCGCAAACAACTGTATCCTGTACAAAATTTTTTGGAACTCCTCCTCCTATCATTAATAATCCTGAAGATTTTGATTTTAACTTGATCTCAGTAAGTTCTCTGAATTCCTTAACAGAGTCTATAGTAATATGTTTTGATGGATTCTGCTCTTGATGCATTACCAGCCCAAATCCAGCAGAGCTATCTGTGAATGCAGGGCAGAATATTGGAACATTATGATCATAGGCTAGTTCAATTAGAGACCCTTTTTTCTTTGCATTGGTCTTTAAATACCTTCCGATTTCCTTGATAAACTCTCTTGATGTATAAGTCTTAGGAGTTAATTTATTAGCTATTTCGCATATTGTCTTATCACATGCTTGTAGCTGCTCTTCATCAATATAAGTATCATAAATTCTATCTATATAATTATCCCTCAATAATTTATCATCTTGAAATTGGTCACCTTGATAATGTTTGAATCCCAACGCTTCAAAAAAATCCATATCAATGATAGATGCACCCGTCGCAACTATTGCATCCACCATGTTAAATTTTATTAAGTCTGAGTAAAGCTTCATACACCCTGCAGCCGAGGTCGATCCCGCAATCGTAAGGAATATTGAGCAATTTTTATCTTTAATCATATCGTTATAGATACTAGCAGCATTGGCAGTATCTCTAGATGTAAAAGACATCTTTTTCATAGAGTCTATAATTTTTCGAGAATCAAAAGATGTTATATCTATATGTTCAACTTCTTTATTTAATAATGATTTTTTATTATGTCCAAGAGATGGACTATTTTTTTTATTCATTACGCAACTAGGTATTTAACCTTATGAGCACCGTCGTACATCGAAATAATAGGTTTATCATCTACCTGATATATTGCGTCCGAAAAGAAACCATTAAAATTTGTTCTAAAAGTAATTCCGTATGCACCAAGTTGACCAAGCTCAATATAATCACCTTCCTTAATATTATTTGGCAATAAAAAAGGTCCTTTCATATAATCAAGACTATCACAAGTTGGTCCAAAAAAATTAAATTCAGTTAATTTTTTAGAAACAACTCTTCCGTTTGTAATCATTTTTGAAGGCAATACAAAATTTGGAACACCTGCATCAAATAATGAACCATATGTTCCATCATTAATGTAAAGTTTTTGTTTTTTCTTTAATATTACTTTAACAATTGTTGAGCCTGACTCTGCCACAAGTGCCCGGCCTGGTTCGCAAAATATTTCTGGCATTTTTTCAAGTTTTAAGTTTTTTAAGCTATCTTTAATTTCTTTCATATAGTTTTCTAAAGGTTCAGGAATTAAGTCCGGGTAAATAGACGGGAATCCTCCACCAATATTAATTACGTCGGGTACTATTTTAGTTTTCTTTATTATGTTGCCTATTTCCAAAATACCTTTAGAGAAAGATATTTTATCCATACATTGAGAACCCACATGAAAACTTAAACCTACCTTTTTGCCATGCTCTTTTGATAATCTAAGCAATCCTAAAGCTTCACTTGATAATGCACCAAATTTTCTTGATAAATCGATTTCTGCGTGCTCATTTGAAATTGCTACTCTTACAAATAAATTTAAATCTTTTGCGTTATTCGTAGCTTCAAGAATTTTTAAAAGCTCTTCTTTTGTATCTAGCGCAAAATCTCTTACATTATACTTTGTGTAAGCTTCTTTTATGCTTTCCCGACTTTTGATTGTGTGCATAAAATATATTTTCACTTTACTATCAATTTTTCTTACCAATTTTATTTCATTTATTGAAGCAACATCAAAGTTTTTAATTCCATTATTTATTATAATTTTTATTACTCTCTCATTTGGGTTGGTTTTTACGGCGTAAAGAACTTTCCCAGGAAAATTATTTTTAAAAAACTCTACAGATTTTTTTATTGAATTGGGTCTTAGACAATAGACCGGATCACATGGTTTCAACGTGTTAACTAACTCGTTAACGCTAGCAAATTTTCGCATACTTTGTGTTTCCCCCATTTAATTACACAACTAAGCTTCTTAAAAATTTAATAAAAAAAGCTTATTTAGTCCCCTTTTACGGTTTTTCCAATTTATGTAAAGAAAATAATTCAAGATTGACGCATTGTAATCTTAGCCATAGTGACTATATGTGAACATATGGGTAGGATAAATGAAACACCTTCTGGTTTAAAGATCACCGACTTTGAGGACAAATCGCTTCTCATAGTAGACGACGACGATCCATTACGAACAAGATTATCCCGTGCTATGGAGAAGAAAGGGTTCGTTGTTCAAGACGCAAAAAGTGTTGAAAATGCTATAAAAATCGTCAGATCTAAGCCCCCTAAATTTGCCTTGGTCGATCTAAGATTAGAGGATGGCAATGGCCTTGATGTGGTTAAAGAGATTAGCAACCTTAAAAAAGACAGCAGAATAGTAATGCTCACTGGATACGGGAATTTGCCTACGGCAGTAGCAGCTGTTAAATCAGGCGCTATAGACTACATGGCTAAGCCTGTAGATGCAGATGATGTAGAATCAGCTCTTTTAGCATCACCAAACTCTAAAGCTAACCCTCCTGAAAACCCAATGTCAGCAGATAGAGTTAAATGGGAGCACATTCATAGAGTTTTTGAGTTATGTAATAGAAATGTCTCTGAAACGGCAAGAAGACTTAAAATGCATAGAAGAACTTTACAGAGAATATTATCAAAAAGATCTCCTCGTTAGTTTCTTAATCTCAAGATCTTAGGTATAAGAAGAGTTAAAATTAGCATCTTAAATAACTCTGCTAAAAGAAAAGGTTGTACACCAAGTTGAAACAATGGTTTGTCCCAACCAATCAATGATCCAAGCCATAACAATCCAAGAATATAAATAAAGCTTACAGAGAAAATTAATTTCACAAAATTCATTAAAAAATTATTATTAAAACTTAAAAAACCAGATAAAAATATTGCCACTAAAAAACCTACCAGGTATCCCATAGTCGGTCCCATGAAATATACTAAACCAACTCCCTTCTCTGGGGTTCCAGCAAAAACAGGCAACCCTATAATCCCCTCAAACAGGTATAGTGATACAGTGAAAATTCCAAGTTTCCATCCGTATAAAATTCCCAAAAGTAATACAACAAAAGTTTGCATGGTCATTGGCACTGGCCAAAAAGGGATTTTAACTTTTGCAGATATAGCTAAAAGGACAGACCCCAAAAGTGCAAGAAATATACTTTTTAAAATTGTTACTTCTTTTAAATTTTTAATTAATTCCATATTCTGATTCTTACTTTAATTTAAGGAAAAATCTACTTGTTTGTTAGTTGTAAAAATATGTCTTCTAGGTCACCATCAATTGTTGAAATATCAAGTATTTCAGCATTATTTTTTACAGCATCAATAATTTGATCAAATTTAAATTTATTTTTATCATAAGAAGCAATAATCTCTGTTTCCGTTTTAGAAAATTTAACACCATTTAATCTAATGTTATTAAATTGATTTAAATTTTTTACTTTAAATTTAATTTTTTTGTTTTCTAAACGTTCTAATAATTTTTTAGTTGTATCAAGTGCTACTAAATTTCCTTTATTGATAATTGCAATTTTATCACACATCTCTTCTGCTTCATTCAAATTATGAGTTGTTAATATAATAGTTACTCCAACTTTATTTAGTTCCCTAATATTGCTCCATAAATTTTTTCTTAATTCAACATCTACCCCCGCAGACGGTTCATCCAAAACTAGTATTGGAGGTTGATGAACCATAGCTTTTGCTATTAGCAATCTTCGTTTCATTCCTCCTGACAAGCTTCTAGCATATGAATTCGCCTGTTTTTCCAAAGAAACCATTTTTAAAATCAAATCAGTAATTCTATCTTTTTTTTTTACTCCATAGAGACCAGCTTGAAGCTCAAGTAATTTTTTTGGGCTAAAAAATGCATCAAGATTTACTTCTTGAGGAACAATTCCTATTGAGGCCCTAACTTGTCTTGGATTTATATCTAAATCAAAACCCCACAAATGAACTTTCCCCGATGTTTTGACTACAGTCCCTCCGAGAATATTTATAAAAGTAGTTTTTCCTGCTCCATTGGGCCCTAGAAGACCAAAAATTTCACCCTGCTTCACTTCTAGGTTTAATTTATTTAAAGCTATAATAGATTTATTCGAAGTATTATTCTTTGAATAAACTTTAGTTAAATTATTTGATGATAATGCAATTTTACTCATAATTTAATATTATTATACCACGGAAAAAATTAAGATATCATTAATTGATGAACACAATAAAAAAAACAGATCATTTTTATTTAGTTGACGGCTCAGGATATATTTTTAGAGCTTATTATGCCCTACCTCCTTTATCCAGAAAAAGTGATGGTTTACCGACTGGCGCAGTAAGTGGTTTCAGCAGTATGCTTTTTAAACTTTTGGAAGACTCTCGTTCTGATAATTCTGAAAATAAGCCAACACATTTTGCTGTTATATTTGACTCTGCTCGTAAAAATTTTAGAAACGAAATTTATAAAGATTATAAGGCTAACAGATCTGATGCTCCCGATGATCTTGCCCCACAGTTTGAATACATAAGAAAAGCTGTAGATGCATTTAATGTACCATCGATTGAGCAGATAAACTATGAAGCTGACGATTTAATTGCTACATACGCAAAACAAATTATCGAAGCTGGTGCAAAAGTTACAATTATTTCTTCGGATAAAGATTTAATGCAGCTTTTATCAAATAAAATTAGGTTATTTGATCCAATGAAAAGTAAAGTTATTGGAGAAAAAGAAGTGATAGATAAATTTGGTGTTAAACCTACTCAGGTAGTTGACGTCCAATCATTAGCAGGTGACTCCTCAGATAATATCCCAGGTGTTCCAGGCATTGGTATTAAAACAGCATCTGAATTAATAAATAAATTTAAAACATTAGAAAATCTAATTAAGAAAGCTGGAGAGATACCTCAAAAAAAAAGAAAAGAAACTTTGATAAATAATAAAGATTTAGCTCTGGTGAGTA
>MDTA01223685.1_pt1 | contig 12700 bp, 6 predicted proteins | sample 811151 | NCBI WGS metagenome assembly MDTA01 (sample SAMN05326648, study PRJNA326480) | marine metagenome | isolation source: seawater | place: Indian Ocean: South | collected 2010
AAGCACGAGCATGTATTGTACCTGGAAGACGACCACTTGGTGCACCCTTCAATTCTGCATGACGCAGAGGTCTTGCTCTCGGCACAGCCCAGCATGTGCCCGACATGTTTTGCGGTGCAGCTTGGCTGTCACCGAGACTGCTGGGGGATGGCGTCGACAGCCAGTATTGCGTCCGACGTCGCGCGTATGGAGCCTGGTAACATGGGCGTTGTGTATTCAAGAAACATGTGGCAGTGGTTTTTGCAACATTTGCCTGAATACTGCTCTATTTACGGTATTTGGGACGTCAACCTCCATCACCTGCTGTCAGTGCATCCCGAACACAAACACGCACTGACTTATTTGAAAGCAAGGGTTGTGCATAATTCCGGATGTGGTTCGGACCGGAACACAGCAGGTCATGCCGAGTGTGACGATCGTGCATTGTTGCAGGACCAGGCAGCCTTGGTTGGCAAAAACATGTCCATGACTTCTGCGTTGTTGGATAAAGGACTGGCAAACATACCTTCCATGAAAATTGACAACGTGCGTGCTATTCAGGCGGACAGCGAGACCAAGAGGCGATGCATTGAAAGCACAGAGGTAGGTTCCATGCCCACGCAAAAACATGGCAGCACGGGAGTGGATTCCGTGCCCACGCAAAAGCATGGCAGCACGGAAGTGGATTCCGTGCCCACGCAAAAACATGGCAGCACGATAGCAGACAGAAATGAGCAGATTCCAGTGTTTCTCTGCTTTTGCTTTGATAACGAACTCGACCTCCTCCACATTAAGCTGGAGAAATTGAGCCATGTTGTGACTAAGTTCATAATCTCCGAGAGCACTTACTCGGCTCGAGGCTCGACGAAGCAGGCTACGTTTTCACAGCACAAGAACGAAACGAGGTGGAAACGTTTTTTGCCTCAAATTGTACATTTAGTGGATCAACAGCAACCACCTGGCACTGGCGTGGGGCTAGGGTGGTACACATACACACGGTGTAAAAATGTCATGGCAGACTACTTGGCAAGCGACCCCGAGTTCACTTCAACCTATTCCGATGGCGTTGTCGTGATGTCGGACATGGATGAACTTGCATCGGCAGATCAAATCGATTGGCTTCAACGCAAATGCTGCGCCGAGCAAGAAACTATTACAATTGATATGCCATATTACTTTTATGGCTTACACTGGAAAGCAAACAATTTAGGGGCCACCATGATGACAGCCCGGCGGCTCAAACACGAGCTTCGTTTTTGGTCGTTTTCACAGCAAAATCGAAGAAAGGAATTCACGCAACATATCCGGAATATTCCCCGAGACATTAAGGGTCTACAGGACGGCGTACACTGCAGCTACTGTGGAACCGACGAGGAAAATGTAGAGAAGCTCCAACATGTGAATTTCGTAGACGGCCCCCCGTTTCTGGGGAAATATTATTGGGACAGACGAATTTTTCGCGCACTCAAAGCTTGCGGCGTTAAACCAAGCGGCGAAGAGTTGATAGACAATTTTAGTGGGCCAGAAGTGTCTTTGTTTTCTGACCGACGGGAATACTTCTACTTACACCAGAACCAGAGGCAAGCATGTGACTCTTTACATATTTCTGCCGAACACAAAGATAATATTTTACCGGCACTCTTGTCCTCCAAACGCATTTCAATACAATGGATACCGGAAAGCATTGTTCAATACACACTGAGCTCCGGAGCAGGGGAAAGGTGACACTGTGAAGTCAATAAAAATATTTTGCATTATGTTTATGTATTTCTGAAGGTTGGAAGCTGTGTTTAGTGGTATCAAACGCACATTCATTGCACAAGTATTTTGCAAAGTTCTTACGGCGTTGAGCGAGTGTCACATTCATGCGTTCGTTGATGTTCAATCGTTCACGCAAAAGTGCTTCAGCACGACGTAAACCTTTTTCATGAAGTAGCCCACGGGGGTATTTTGCATGTTTTTGACAGCACGTGACTTCTATGTTTCTGTAAAGCACTGAAGATGTAGGATAGAGAACAATTGCCATGTTTATCAGAATTTCTTGTGATCCCCACCACGTTTTCTTGTCGTATGTTGTGTCGTATGGCAACAAAATTGGCGCAACTACAGCGTGAAAAGCTGCCACAAAAGCATCCATATCAGCAGTGCAGCCATCGAATTTTTTGGGGCCGCATCTTCCTTTTCCATTTACACTGGCCATGGCTGGGCGTTCAGTCAATAGTAATCTTTCAAAGTAATCATTTGCAGTTTCGTTTGCAATGGGTGGGGTTCTGCAAGGTCCAATTTTTTTTTTCAGTTCAAAACGGCTTGCATCGCTATCCAGAAAAATCAAATATAAAGACTCTTTCATAAACTTGCTCCGTTTCGCAAATTCATAAAGTCGATTGCGCCCGCTGGTCCAAGTTGTCTTGCAAATTTGTAGCAAAAAAATACCGTCCTCACTAACGCCCGTCTGATTCGCATCGCATTCTGCGTAATGCCCCCAAACACCGATTTGATGGCCCTTTCGTGTCAAATCGACAAACCAGGAAGGTGGATTTCTAGTGGCTCCCTGCGCAATGTAAACAATTTTTGTTCTGTGTTTTCCCCGGAGCCACTCGTGGTCGGAAACATAAGCGGGTAAGGAGTTGTCTGTTATGGAGGCCTGTTCGACTTGCACACTGGGTTTGCTGTTCCGCAGCAACGACTTGTGGTCGGAAACATAAGCAGGTAAGGAGTTGTCTGTTATGGAGACCTGTTCGACTTGCACACTGGGTTTGCTGTTCCGCAGCAACGACTTGTGGTCGGAAACATAAGCAGGTAAGGGGCTGTTTGTTATGGAGACCTGTTCGACTTGCACATTGGGTTTGCTGTTCAGCAGCAAGAGCTTGTGGTCGGAATTAAAGTGAGGTGATACGTTGTCGACTGTGAAAAATGTAGCCTGTGTCGAGTTAAGCTTACCAGACGCAATCATGTTTTTGCTGTATCTTTTCGCCCAGGACCCGTTCATATTGTTCAAGTACTTTTGAAAGCATTCCTGGAAAAAAAATTTCATGACCAAAACATTGCCTGTTAATGCAATAAGCGCAAAAACTATAAACAGTGTCAATGTCTGCTCTGGTTTCATTTTTTGACATACATACTGTTAAGGTTCTGTTGGTTCTCTGTGTTTTTTTGTTTTTATAGTTTTTTATTTCACGTGGCGTGTTCAAAGACATAGCCAGCACTTTCTAGTTCTGTAATCCATGCATGAATAAGTTGAACGTCCAAAACTTCGATGTATCCACGCTCATACAAGTCAATCCATAGAGCCTGTATACATTTTGGCAATTTGCTTTTGCAGGTCCAGGACTTGAGAAAACGCAGCAGTACACCGCTGCGGTGGTACAAATCTTGTTCCGCCTCTAAATCAGCAAGATAATTGTGTTTGTTACGAATCTGTTGTACTACTGGTGAAGTATACACTACCCCCAACCCTTGGTCCCACAATAGTCTCTGAGATATGTAACCTCGCCAAATATCACTAACCCGCCCCTCGACAGTCGTTGGCAGCATCAATGCCCACATGGATGCTCTGGTATGGATGTTAGCCTGTGCGTTGTAAGGCACAAACACGTTCGATGGCACTATAATGGCTTTGTTACCGTCCTGGAAGGTAAATGGAATTTCTCTGGTAAGTCTGTACACCGCATCCACATCAGGGTCGTGGTTCGCCGCAGATTGATAAATTGCACCTTTCAGTGCAGTGACAGTCTCTGAGCATTTTCGAATTGTCGCTTTGTTATGATATTCTTCCAGTGGAAGTCCTCGCGGCCATGGTGCTGCTGCGGACGGAAGTAGCTCCGGGTACGGGTTGAAAGTCAAAAAACTATCATCTGGAGAACACGTAGTTGTCATTTGGGTCATTTGTAGCGGATTCTTAATTAGTTCGTTGTCGTCGTCAAAGTCAAAAATCAAATCAGCGCCCTGTAAAACTGCATAAAGATATCCGACATTTTTCCGCCCAAAATGCCCCCATGGTATTTGCGCCACAAATGCATTGCTTTGTTCCATCAAGCGCTGTGAATCCACGTCCAGAAATATAACGTTGTCTCTGATTGGGTAGCTTTTAGGACCTATTTTGTCTCCAACGACGACAACACACCACCCGGACAAATTGGCTGCCTTTCTCACGGCCTCTGTCTCTGCATTGATTGTTGTCAACACTGCCCAATTTTTGCTGCTGCATTTTGATTTGACATCAAGCGACAACAGATTTCTGTGTCTTGCTTGTGATATTGCTTCAAAATAATTTCGTATACGTTCGCCTAGGAATAGTTTACCAGTGGCACTGGACGTATTTGCTTTCAGTTTGTTTGGGCTTGCCAATGAAATACCATGGTCATATTCACGGATTTTTTCCCCGGAAAACAATTTCCCGGTAGCACTTGATTGCGCCGAGACCGAATGTGATTGTTCTTGATTATTTTTTTCTGTATTCGAGAAAACATTCGCGGCATTGGAAGCGACTGGCGACAAAACCGTATCATAAAATGCACGAAGTTGAAGTTGCTCTTTCTGATTTAACTTGCTGATTTTGACAGGATGAAAAAATGCTGAATCTTTTTCCTCGCGCAAACTTGCAAACGCGTTGGCACGGCTTGAACCCCATAGCAATTTGAACGAAGGAAGCAAGGGCTGCCCGGCAGAAAGTAAAGCTAAAGTGATACCGATTGCATAGGCATAACCAACTTCGTATTTATGAAAATAGTGAAAAAGTTTTGACACTTGTCTTTTGGCGTTGTGCGGGACCCACAACACGTCGCCATTGACAGAACTTACAAAACAAGTCTGTGGTGGAAGATTGCAATCAATATGCTTTAGATTGGAGTTTTGCATTGCACTAAGTGCCTTTTGAAGCTTTTTACCATAGTTCCATTTTGATTCGAGCCCCCAGGTTCCTTTGCTCCATGTTTTTCTGTTATAGACGTCAATGGCCTCTATTTCACTAGATGCATCGATGTCAATGCGGCGTGGAACTCTCGGGTAAGGACCAGCAGACCGAAAATTTTTAATAATGCTGGACAGTGATTGTGTCAAAATTACGTCATCGTGAATAAAAAGAATGTCGGTGTCTTGTTGTATGTAATCCAAAAACAGAGCATAACATTCGTGCATTTGATGTCCATTTCGACCGTAAACCATATCGACGTTAGCGTCGCATTGAAAAAGGTTTGTGTCGCTCGAATGTTTTTGACGGTACGAATTGCCCCAAGACGAAATATAATAACAATCGAATGCACGGCAAAGGTTTAGTTGCTTATAGAATGTAACCACGTCGGGTAAAGGAGTATTGAAATGAATTGCCACGATGACGGGAACAGAGGTAGTGTTGATATCAGTGTCGTCGTTTAAGGAAACAGCCTTCACAGCGCCTCGTGTAGTGTGTAGTGGAAACAAGGTCTGCATGGCATCTTTGAGCCAGGTCATTTGTTTTCTGTACAAAGCCGGGTCTTTTGAAAACACATTCACATTCATGAACATTGGTCGTTTTTTCACGGCATCATTAAACCCCTCTTTGGACGCTGCAACCTCTTCCCATAATTTGCCGCGCGCGTTGTCGATGCTTTTGAACACGCCAGTCCCAGATGTCAGGTATTTCCAATTCATCCATCCAAGTGGGCACTCTTCCTGTGAATTTCGTTTCTCGTTGACCCCTCGATCAAGTGAGCTGTAACGGCCAGTGCGATGGCTGGCCACAAAAAGATAAAATGCCTGGTACTCTTTTTCCATTGAAGCACATACGCTTTTTAACTGTGGCCACCAAAAATGTGGCGAAGGTGCTGATGACTGCGGCGTGGAAAAGTCTGCCACTGACATATCGATGTAAATGTCATGAAATCCCTTTCTAGCAAAATGCCCCCACGTGGCCTCTTTTCTCCATACGTACGGGCGCCCCTTCTGGTCAAAAAGATCCAGTTCGGAAATGGGACGGCCTAAAAAGATATCATCATGGACAATAACGAAATGCTCGGAGAGATCTGGAATCCGGTGAATGTATGCAGTCACCGCAAAACTGTTTCTTGTTGGACATGTTCCGACAGGCATGTGCAAACACCGATCGACAAAATGCACTTTAGACAAAAGTCGATCTGGAATTACAAGATTTGTTTGTTGGGCATTATTCCCATTAACAAAAACAAATATCTTATGGACCCACGCTGCGTTCAAATCTATGGACCTGAGTAGGTAAGAAAGCTCTCCATTGTATGCATCTCTGGCAAACGAGTATTCTGCGCTGGAGCTATTCGCGAAGCCAGACCACGGGATAACAATGTCGATTGATTTCTTCCACCCATTTTGTTCTTGGCCAATCTGGACCGCAGCGACATTTGTCAGGTACTTGTTTGCTTTCAGGGAGAATTCTGGCGGCCATAAAGGACCGCACATTGACTGTATATCTATACAAGGCATCGAATACGATTTAAGAGCCCATTCTTTTGCATGATTGTAACCAGGAGAGACGCATTTCTTTTTCCATTCCTCGCCACCGAAATATGCGTTCAGATATTGTTCTGCTTGAACCGGGGCGTAAACATGGATAGGGCCCAATTTTACGAGCGTTTCTGGTAACAATAGACCTTCAGTAATCGTTCTCCGCATGTGATTTTTTATGTCAGAGCCTGGGTCAAAGATGTCTACAAAAGGGTATTTCCACTGAAAACCTTGAATTTTTTGAGCATTGCATTTGAACAATTTCATACCACCCCAAAAAGTGGCAGTGCAGTAAAGGTCATTGTGTGAAAGGTACGATATAATTTTCTGCTGCGACTTTTTTTCTGCTAAAAGAAGATCCAGGTCATCATCACATGGTATGATATTTCCATGGCGCATCGCACCCAGCAAAGTACCTCCGGTGACTGCATAACGAATATGCAACGATTGCAGCAAATGGTGTGTAAAATTCAAGAGAGAGATAAGTTCGTCGAATAACTCTGAACGTCTGAAAGCGAATGCCTTACACTGCGTGTTTCTCTTTTCTTGGTCATTGTCTTTGATTAAGTTTGAATTCGTTTTGGTTTTCCATATGTTTGACTTAAATTTGTATGGCATCGTGATGAGATCAGACGTCGGCATGTAACTTATCAGAATCGAATTGGCAATCATGTCCATATACATGTCGTCCATGGTTGTGTAAATGGGGATGGCATGTTTGAGAATTTTTTCAGCACCCTTTTTTGATACAAGGTATCCGACAGTGCCATACGATCCATAAGCTTTCATGACGAGGTTTCTCTTTGGAATTAAGAATTTTTTATTCTTGCGCTTTTTATCCATCTGCTTGTGGTGAAATAACTGCGAAAATTCAAAATCATCTGGAAGTTGCTCTCTGAACATGTTGTACATTTTCACAAAATTTTCGTCAAGCTCAGCGTCATCTTCGAGCACAATAATGTTTTCCATGCTCGTTGTGACGAACCATTGCAACAGGGTAAGGTGTGACAGAGCACATGCTATGGCCCCTTCGCGCACTGTTGAAACCGTTTTTTTGTTGTAGTATGAAGAAAATTTTCCAGTCAGCATGTCACGCGGGGTTAATGCCGTCCAAATTGAAATGTTCAAAGCGTTGAACTTGTTTTTGATGTGATCCACGTGTTTTTTTCGCTTCTTGTCCTCTGTCATCAGGATGACAAAAATAGGATCTGAGATTTTTTGTTTCAAATCTGGCAATTTTTTTGTGTTTTGGTTCTCTAATTTCGCCTCTATTCTGACTTGCGGTGAATAAAATGAACTCCCGTTCTTGATCGACTGAACATTGTAACTACTTTCTTGCCATGAAAGGGGATTAGGTTTTGAATATTCAAGATGGGCATCAGCATCACTATTCATGTTCTTCTGCAGCAATTCGAATGGGTTTGGTTTCTGTGGTGCCGGAAATTTTTGGGCGACCATCAAGAGCCGGTACATCGAGACAGAGCACAGTATAGTAAAAATTAGAGCAATGAATGATGTGCTCTTGGACGGCATTGAGCATAATAAGCGTGTCGTGTTTTTTGTACACAAACATTGTGCTTGTTTTTGATTTTTCAACCTACTCAACCCCCACACGTGCCGTGTATTTACATACCAACTTGGGCATCGTATATTTCCTTGTTTCGTATGCAATCAATGCAAAATGCCGACGCCAAAGCTTGCTTGCTTCTTTGGTATCATTCTCGTCGTGCTGAATGTCCTCCAAAGTGCGTTGACACAGGCAATGGCTCGCCATAAACAACACTTTTCTTTTCACTTATCGTCTCTTGTCTTCAGTACCGAGTGCGTGAAGCTCGGCGTAGCTGTCGTGTCCATGATAGGCTATGCTTATTCCAACAAGACCCGTGACAACGGCAAAAAACTGACACCAACGAAAAGAACCATGCTAGTTATGGCAATACCAGCTTTGCTGTACACAGTCAGCAACACATTGACGTATCAAAGCATCGCGCTTATGGGCTCAACGAACTTTCAAATTTGGGGCAATATGCGAATTGTTTTCACGGCCATCCTTAGTCGTCTTTTTGCACTGCGTTCTATGATTATCCTCCAATGGCTTGCCATTGTTCTGCTTCTAGTGGGATCTATAGCCCCGTCCTGCAGTGTTTGTGATGACACTCACACTTCTTACCGCATGACCTTAACATCAATTCTGTGTATACTGGCACAGACTTTGTGCACGTCGCTGGCTGGTATTTACCAGGAAGTTTACTTTAAGTCTTCTGATGAGCATTTCTCTCTAAAAAATACTTGTCTTTACATATGGACGTGTGTATTCTCAGCACTAAAACTGCAAGACGACTTAGAAGAAAAAGATTATGGAATGTTCGACGGGTTTTCGAGTGCAACGTGGCTGTGTATGGTCGTGTACGCCTGCTACGGACAGGCTGTTTCATTGACGCTGGCGTATGCCGACAACTTGGTCAAAGTTTTTGCGACAAGTTTTGGCGCAACTGTATCAATAATGGTAGATGTGTTCGCCTTTGGCCTGCCGATACAGCTTGCGCAAATTTTAGGATCAATCATTGTGATTATCTCTACGATTTTATTTTACGCAGACGCATGCCTGTTAACAAAAAATATGTGAAATACGACAATTTATGGGAATGCGTGTATTCTAAACCCCTACGCATCAACATGTATAAATGTGAAATTTGTTTCGACGAATTGATAATCGGTGATGCGTGGTTATATTCCTATGGTTGGGGACCTTTTTCATGTGGGACATATCAAATTAATTAAAAAGGTACATGATCTTGGATACACAGTGGTCGTTGGTGTGCATTCAGATCAAGACGTGGAAATGTACAAACGGACTCCCGTAATGACACTCGAAGAACGCGCAGGCGCAGTACAAGCCTGTCGTTTTGTAACAGATGTTATAAAATCCGCTCCTGTCGCCATCGACGAGTCATTCTTGGACAACAATGATATTGATATGGTTTTTCACGGGCACACTCCTGCGGAAGATGACCTGTATTATCCTATGTTCAGGGTGCCATTGGAACTGGGCAAATTTACAAGAACAGAAAGAACCGAAGGGATTTCAACTACAATGCTGATTGACCGCATTGAGCGAGTTGAAAGTAACGCGATCAAAATTCGTGTCTCATCTTTACACGACGCATTGCAAACTCTCAAAACTCACCGTGCCATGCGCGTCATGGAGACACATAACGGCATTAGTGGTATCATTGCCGACACGGCATCAATTTCTGGCAATGAGTTTGACGCGCTGTGGTCGTCATCACTCACTGCATCTGTATCAAAAGGCAAACCAGACATTGAAGTTGTTGATACGTCCATGCGCCTGCAGCTAGTTCGCGACACTATGGAAGTGACACAAAAACCAATGATTTACGACGCTGACACTGGTGGTCAACCAGAGATACTGCGGTTCACTGTACGTGCATTGGAAGATATCGGCGTCAGTGCGTGTATTATAGAAGACAAGTGTGGGTTAAAGCAAAACAGTCTTTTGGAACGACCAGGGACCAAAACCTCGAGGAAATTGGATCTTTCTGCGCCAAAATTGCCGCGGCAACCTCTGCCAGGAGCAACAAGAAATTCATGGTCATTGCCCGCATCGAGGCACTGATCAGTGGCGCAGGAGAGGATGAAGCCCTGAAGCGCGCTGCGGCATACATTGATGCGGGCGCAGATGCCATCATGATTCACTCTAGCCAAAAAACTTTCGACGAGATCATGTCATTTATGAGCGCGTACAACCAGTTTGAGAAACGCGTGCCTGTGGTCGCGGTACCATCCACATACTATACAGTAACAGAGGCAGACCTGTTTAACAGCGGGATCGCTATCTGTATTTACGCCAATCATATGTTGCGGGCGGCTTATCCGCGCATGCAGCAGGTAGCAGAGGGGATTTTGCGCGCTGGAAGCAGCAAATATGTACAAAACATGATTTCACCAGTCAAGAGTATCATCAACTTACTGCCAAACACTGGCAAAATCCAAGATCTGCCTGTTCGCAGCGTTGGCCCCAAAATGCGCCCTGTTGCAACAACCAAGGTGGATGCCTTGGAGTTAGTGGTCAAACTTCGTGATCATGGAGTAAAATGCTTCTTCGGAGTCCCTGACTCTGTGTTGAAATCATTTTGCTACGCCGTTGAGAGAGAGGCGCAGAAGAATAGGGATTTTATTCACGTCACCGCCGCCAACGAAGGAGCTGCACTGACCACGGCGGCAGGGTGGCATTTGGCGACAGGTGATGTGCCGATAGTTTACTGCCAAAACTCTGGCTTTGGAAACATGGTGAATCCGTTGATGTCACTTTTCCACGAAGATGCATATAGCATACCAGCTGTGCTACTCATCGGTTGGCGTGGGGAGCCTGGTGTACCCGACGAGCCACAACACCGCGCCCAAGGGCGGCAAATGGTGCCAATGCTAGAGGGTTGTGACATCCCCGTTTCAGAAATGCCCATGGATACGACAGGGGCGTTTGAGGCGATTACAAACGCCATGATCGCAGCACACCTCAAACAGAGGCCTGTGGCTGTGTTGGTGCACCATAAAACCTTTATTGACATGCAGGAATCAGAATCGGAGTTACCTGGGCTGTCGCGTGCTACCGCCATTGCAGGTGTGATGAGTATGGTTGAAGAAAACAACGATTTTGTTGTGAGCACAACTGGGTATACCTCACGAGAGCTTTATAGAATGCAAATGGGGAAAAAAGACCGCATGGGCGGGAATTTTTACATGGCAGGGAGCATGGGCCACGCGCTATCGATTGCTCAAGGGGTCGCGCTTGCTCAACCGCAACGAAGAGTATGGTGCATTGACGGAGATGGTGCCTTGTTGATGCAAATGGGAAGCCTAGTGGCAACAATGGGCCTTGCTGTCAACAATCTCGTACATGTTGTGCTCAACAATTCATGTCATGAATCCGTCGGAGGTCAATGCACAGCTGCTTCACAGGACCGTGCGGGAGCACAGGCTGAGTTCTCGTTTGTCGATTTAGCAAAAGGCGCTGGGTATCTCAATGTGTACCGCGCCAGCACCGAAGAAGAGCTGGTCAACCTTGCAGAGATCATCAAAACAACAACAGGCAGCTTTTTTCTGGAAATTATCACCCGTGTGCATCCGGCTGAAAACAAGGCACTACCCCGCCCCAAAGAAACATTGATTGAAGTCAAGAACAACACATCTGCGTTTCTGCGTCACACTAACCCACAAGATTGAGTCCTGCACGATCTTCAAGTGTCTTGACCACATTTGTGTAGTCTGCGTCAAACCCATGTTTGTCTGTTGACATCACTAGGATCTCTTTCACCCGCGGAATCAAAGAGACCCCGTCGTCTTGCATGCCCAAGCCTTGTATAGCAGTGTTTACATCCTTTAACATGAGGCCCATCTTGAAACCATAATGAAACTTTCTACTTAATACTTCTGTTGGCAACCGGACTTCTGTTTGTAGCGAACGCCCAGAGGAAGCATTGATAGCTTCAAGGGCAATGTCTGGGCGCACGCCAAATTTTGCCAGAGCCAGTAGTGCCTCGGCACCCAACACCAAATGCGATACATTCAGACAGTTGTTTGCTGCCTTGACTGCGTCGCCAGCGCCTATGCTACCACAATGCACGACCATTTTCTTGGCAAAACACGAAATAAAAGGTTCTGCTCTGGAAAAACTTGCTCCCCCCACCATGGCAGTCAAATTCCCAGACATTGCTCCGTCTGGACCGCCACTTACTGGACAGTCGACCATGTCGACACCAAGATTAAACAAAAAATTGGCTATTTTCTGTGTTGTCACTGGATCACCACTTGTACAATCAATCCAGAGCATACCCTTTCGAAGGTTGGGACCTAGCTCATTTGCAATAGCTGCAACCTCTGTAGAAGTCGGCAAGCAAGTGACCAGGACGTCTGCCCTCGCGGCTTCAGCAAGGGTTTCAACACATTTTGTGCCGAATGTGGCAGCGTGTTGTTCGGACTTGGACTTTGTTCTATTCCACACAAACACCTGTGACACAACGCTCTCTCCTGCCTGTTTTGAGGCCAAATTGGACGCAATCCCCCACCCCATTGCTCCTAAACCAATACAAGACACCGTTTGCCCGTGTTGCATTTTATCATTGTCTTGTAAGGCGTCCATATATACAACCTTGTTTTATTCAAAACAAAGTATGCTGTTTATGCAGGACCACGAGGCTCTTTCCTGCATGCTAAGTAACGTACATTAAATTCAGAAAACACATTTCAA
>MDTA01028749.1_pt1 | contig 12699 bp, 11 predicted proteins | sample 811151 | NCBI WGS metagenome assembly MDTA01 (sample SAMN05326648, study PRJNA326480) | marine metagenome | isolation source: seawater | place: Indian Ocean: South | collected 2010
AGAGAACTTGCTAACAGGGCAGATTACAAGTTGTTTATTTCTAATGGTGATATAAAACGAGTTAATGCTCGTTAATAATAATAATTTTAATCATATAAAAGTACATACTCAATATTCAATATGTGAGGGTGCAATAAAAATTGACGAATTAGCTGATTATTGCAAATCAAATAAAATTAAATCAATTGGTATATCTGATAGTTATAATTTATGTGGCGCTCTCGAATTTTCAGAAAAAATATCTAAAGCTGGCACTCATCCGATTATTGGAACGCAAATTAATATAAATTCATCTGGCGTAATTGGAAAAGTTTCTTTGTATGCAACATCTGAAAAGGGATATAAAAATTTAACAAAACTATCTTCATTAAGTTATTTAAAAAATGATACATCGAAAGGACCATCTTGTACTCCAAAAGATCTAATTGATAATAATGAAGGTTTGATATTACTAACTGGTAATTATAGAAACTTCTTTGGTCAACTTTTTTATAAAAATAAACTTAAGGACTTTAATCAAACATTAAATTCTTTAAAAAATAACTTTAAAGATCGATTATATTTAGAAGTTCAACGTCATAATGAAAATCAAGAAAAGAACTTTGAAAATTATTTATTAAGTATGTCAAAAGCTTTACAACTACCCCTTATAGCTACACAGGAAATCTTTTATTTGAATGAAGATATGTATGAAGCGCATGATGCATTAATTTGTATTGGAGAAAAGAATTTTGTAGATGATAAAAATCGATTTAAATATAACAATCAGCATTATTTTAAATCTCAAGATGAAATAAAAAAAATATTTTCAGATATACCAGAAGCATTAGAAAATAATTACAATTTTCATTTAAGATTCAATTTTAAGCCAAAAAGATCAAAACCAATTTTACCTTCAATCGCCAGTAAAGAAAGTGATTCTCCTGAGGAGGATTTATTAAAATTAGCAAAAAAAGGTTTAGAAAATAGATTTATAAATTTCATTTTAAAAAAAAATAATAGCAAATCAATTGATTTAATAAAAAAAATTTATGAAGACAGGCTTTTACATGAAATAGAGATTATTAACTCAATGGACTATGCTAGTTATTTTTTAATAGTGTCTGATTATATTAAATGGGCTAAAAAAAACTCTATTCCAGTTGGCCCAGGTAGAGGCTCAGGAGCTGGTTCCTTAGTTGCTTATTGCTTAGATATAACAGATTTAGACCCAATTGAATTTGATTTGATTTTTGAGAGATTTTTAAATCCGGATAGAGTCTCAATGCCAGATTTTGATATAGATTTTTGTGAGGAAAAGAGAGATCAAGTTTTTGATTATTTAAAAACAAAGTATAAAAATGGAGTAGCTCACATTATTACATTTGGTAAATTAAAGGCTAGAATGGTTTTAAGAGATGTCGGTCGAGTTCTAGGTCTTTCCTATGGTCATGTTGACAGAATTTGTAAAATGGTTCCATTCGATCCATCCAGGCCTTTAACACTTCAAGAGTCTATTGATCGAGAACCAAGATTTAAAGAAGAAATTAAAAACAATATTAAAGTTAAAAAACTTTTAGAGCTATCTTTAAAATTAGAGGGACTTAATCGAAATATGGCAACTCATGCCGCAGGTGTAGTAATAGCTGGAGAAAAATTAGCTGAACAGTTTCCACTATATATAGATCATAGCTCTAACTTGACTTTGCCATCGACTCAATACGATATGTATTCGTCAGAGAATGCAGGACTAGTAAAATTTGATTTACTTGGTTTAAAAACTCTTACAGTAATTGATAACACTATCAAGAGATTAAAATTGAAAAAAATTGACTTAGAAATAAGCAAAATTAATCATAACGATGAAAAAGTTTTTTCTATGCTATCATCAGGAGAGACTACTGGATTATTTCAACTTGAAAGTGCCGGGATGAGAGAAGCAATCAGGCAAATGAAACCAAATAAATTTGACGATATCATCGCACTTGTTGCTTTATATAGACCTGGTCCGATGAGCAATATTCCTATTTACAATGATTGTAAAAATGGAATAAAAGAACCTGATTATATACACCCTACTTTAAAAGAGATATTAAAGCCAACTTACGGCATAATTATTTATCAAGAACAAGTAATGCAAATCGCTCAAACATTAGCAGGGTTCACAGCAGGTGAAGCGGATATTTTAAGAAGAGCTATGGGAAAAAAAAAGAAAGCAGAATTAGATAAACAAAAAGAGAGGTTCATTAACGGTGCTATTAAAAATGGTATTAGAAAAGATGTTGCTAATTTTGTTTTTACAAAAATCGAGCCTTTTGCTCAATACGGTTTTAACAAAAGTCATGCCGCAGCTTATGCTTTAATTGCTTATCAAACAGCTTTCCTAAAAACTTATTATAAGGGAGATTTTATAGCTGCTACAATGTCCACTGAGTTAACTAATACCTCTAAACTGAGAGAGTTTATAGAGGAGCTTAAAAAATTAAATATAGAAATAATCAAACCTTCAATTAATAAATGTTTTCCCGATTTTAAAGCCATTGATGGAAAAATTTTTTATGGTTTAGGAGCTATTAAAAATGTTGGATTTGAAGCTATTTCTAATATAGTGAACGAAAGAGAAAACAATGGAAAGTTTAAATCTTTTATTGACTTTATTCATCGAGTAAACGCAAAAGACATAAATAAACTCCAATTAGAGGGCTTGATAAAAGCAGGCGTCTTTGACGAATTTGATAAAGATAGAGGTAAAATTTTAAATTCAGTACCAAAAATCATTCAAATAGTTAAAAATTTAAATTTAGATAAAGAAAATCATCAAACTAATCTATTTAATGATCAAGATAACGAAAAATATGAATTTGATTTTGAAGCTTCCTCACCGTGGTCACAAAAAGAACTTCTAGCAGAAGAATTTAAATCTATCGGGTTCTACTTAACAAATCATCCACTTAATGAATTTGAAGAAACATTCAATCAATTGAAAATAGACACATATAGTCAATTTTATGAAAGTGACCAGAACGAAGGTTTAGTTGCAGGGACTATAATGTCTATTCAAGAAAAAAAAAGCACAAAAGGCACACCATATGCGATTATAAAATTTAGCGATAAAAAAAATGAATTTGAACTATTTCTATTTGCAGAGACTTTAGTTGCAAATAGGAATAAATTAAAAGAGTCAGCGTCTTTTGTAATGACACTGCAAAAAGACAAAATTGCAAACGATCCTGCCAAAAAAAGAATTAATGTAAAAAAAATTCTCAGCTTAGAAGAAGTTATGAATAAACCCTATTCAAAAGTGACAATTGAGCTAAAAGATAATTATGATTTAAACGAAATTAAAAATTTATTATCTACTAAAGGTGAAACAAAAATTAACCTGATATTTAGGAATAAAAATAAACAGGCTTGTTATGCGCTTGAAGAAAATAGAAAATTTGATTTAAATCATCTTAAAACTCTAAAAGCCAAGAAATACGTTGAAAAAATAACAGTTTAGACTGTTGATTTTTTAATATGTTTGTATATATCTGTGGCTTATTTCGCACACAGTTTTAAGGGCATTGCCCTACCGGTCCATTAATTTGGAATTACTGTGGTGGATTAACCGGAAAATTATGAACGTACCAAAAGTAGACATAAAACAATTATTAGAAGCAGGAGTGCACCTAGGTCACAAAACTCTAAGGTGGAACCCAAAAATGAAAAAATTTATTTTTGGAGAAAAAAATTCAATACATATAATAGACTTAACTCAAACTGTTAACTTTCTTAAGAGTGCTTTAGTTCAAGTGCACAAAACTATATCTAGTGGTGGAAAATTATTAATCGTTTCAACAAAAAAACAAGCCTCAGAACAAATTAGTAATTTAGCAAAAGACACAGGTCAATATTACGTAAACTATAGATGGCTAGGTGGAATGTTAACTAACTGGAACACAATTCAAAACTCAATTAAAAGACTAAAAAAACTAGATGAGCAATTATCAAAAGAAAATATTGGATTTACAAAAAAAGAAATACTTAAATTTAGTAAAGAAAAAGAAAAACTGCAAAGATCTCTCGGTGGAATAGCAGAAATGAAAAAAACTCCTGACTTAATATTTATTATAGATACAAATATTGAGTCTCTTGCTGTTGCTGAAGCAAAAAAATTAGGAATACCAATTATAGCTGTTTTAGATACAAACTCGGATCCTTCAGGCATTGAATTTCCAATACCAGGCAATGATGACGCAAGAAGATCTATTAATTTATACTGTGAGCTCTTAAAAAATACAATTAAAGATGCAGAAAAGTTTATTAAAGGAAATGATGAAAAACCTGAAGATAAAAAACCAAAGGGAAAATTAGAAAAAACACCTGAGGTAAAATTAAAAGTAAAAGAAAAATAATTAAAAATTATTATTTCATGTCAAATAAAGTTTTATTAGATAACATAAAAAAACTTAGAGAAATGACAGGTGTTGGTTTTAAAGACTGTAAGCTTGCTCTAGATGAAACCAAAGGAGATATCGAGAAATCAGTTGAACTTTTAAGAAAAAAAGGAATAGCTAAGGCTTCCAAAAAAATGAGCAGGACAGCTTCCGAAGGATTAGCATTGGTAAAAGAAAATGATGGAAAAATATCTTTAATAGAAATAAACAGTGAAACAGATTTTGTAGCTAAAAATCAAGATTTCATAAATTTTTGTAAAGAATTATCTGAGATAAATTTTAAAGTGAAAAGCAACCTTAAAGATCTCAATAAAAGCAAAATGACAAATGGAATAACTGTAGAAGATAATTTAGTGAATTTAATTGCTAAAATAGGAGAAAAGATAACTATAAGAAGAGCAAATTTTTTTGATAATTCTAGCGGTAAGAACTTTTTTTATGTACATTCAGCCATTGAGAAAGGTATCGGAAAAATAATTTCAATGGTTAAAATAGAAGGAACCTCAAAAGAAAATGAAAATATCGGAGTAAAAATTGCAATGCATATTGCGGCATCAAATCCTTTAGCAATTGATAGAGATGGTATTGAAAAAAGATTAATTGATAAAGAGCTTGAGATTATTAAAGCAGAAATAATAAATTCCGGTAAGCCAGTTGAAATTGCTGAAAAAATTTCAAACGGTAAAATATCAAAATTTTTAAACGATAATTCACTTTTAAATCAGATATGGATAATGGATCCTAAAAAAAAAGTTTCCGAAATTTTAAATGATAATTCATCAGATAAGAAGCTCAAGGTATTAGATTTTATAAGATATAAAGTTGGAGAAGGAATTTAAAAAGTGAGCAATCAGTTTGACGAGAAAAATTATTCATCTAAGATGGATAAAAGCATACAATCATTAAAAAAAGATATCTCGACTCTTAGGACAGGAAGAGCAAATATCAATATGCTTGATATGATTAAAGTCGACGTATACGGTCAATTAATGCCAATAGATCAAATTGCTACTATAAGTGTCCCAGAGTCTCGATTAATTTCAATACAAGTTTGGGATAAAGCCAACATTACGCACATAGAAAGTGCAATTCAAAAATCAGAGCTTGGAATTAATCCGCAAGTAGATGGTCAATTACTTAGATTAAGAATTCCAGACTTAACAGAGGAAAGGAGAAAAGAATTGATCAAAATATTAAAAAATCTTGGTGAGAAAGGGAAAATTGCGATTAGAAATATTAGAAGAGAAGCTAATGAAGATTTAAAAAAAAAACTTAAAGATAAATTTTTATCTGAAGATGATAATAAATTATTTGAAAAAAATATTCAAAAACTTACAGATAATAATATTGAAAATATAGAAAAAATTTTAGAAAACAAAGAAAAAGAGATATTGCAGATATGAACAAACTCAACCATGTTGCCTTTATAATGGATGGCAATGGGAGGTGGGGAAAAAAAAAAAATAAAGGTAGAAATTTTGGTCACTTAAAAGGTGTTGAAGTTGTAAAAAAAATTGTAAAAAGTTCTATAAAAATTAAAATTCCAATAGTTAGTTTTTTTGTTTTTTCAACTGAAAATTGGAAGAGACCAAAAAAAGAAATTTTTTATCTATTTAAACTTATCAAAAGTTATTTTGATAAAGAAATTTCAATGATAGTTAAAGAGGGGATTAAAATAAATATTTTAGGGGATCAAAGAAAATTGCCTTCAAATATTAAATCAACATTAAAAAAAACGATCAAACTTACAAAAAAAAATAAAAAAATAATAGTTAATCTAGCAATAAATTACGGCTCAAAAAATGAAATTTTAAATTCTTTTAAACAAGTAAAAAAAAAAATTAATACTAAAAATTTTAAAAAATATCTTTATACTAAAAATATGCCTGACCCAGATATTTTGATAAGAACTGGTGGCCACAAAAGATTAAGTAACTTTATGCTTTGGCAATTAGCTTATACAGAACTATATTTTTTAAAAAAGTTATGGCCAGATTTTGAAACAAAAGATTTAAAAAAAATTATTACGAATTACAAGAAAATAAAAAGAAATTTTGGTAGTATATGAAAAAGGAAAGCTTAAAAAAAAGATTGTATACGTCTTTAGTTTTGGTTTTATTATTAGTTTTAACAATAAGTTATAATTTTTTTTTATTACTAAGCCTTATTATATTTTTCGTTATTTCAATACTAGAATTTATTAATTTGACAAGAAAAGTTATTCAAAACAAAATATTATTAAATTTATCAAATTTAATCTTCATATTTTATATTTCCTTTTTATTTATACTTTTTTTTTATTTCACTAATTTTATACAATTAAAGATTATAGCTTTCACATTATTAATTAGTTGTATTGTATCTGATATAGGTGGATTTGTTTTTGGCAAATTATTTAAAGGACCAAAATTAACTAAAATAAGCCCAAATAAAACTTATTCTGGCGCTATAGGATCAATTATTTCATCTGGGATTTTTTTTTCTTTTGCAATATTTATTTTTGCAGAAAAATTTAATTTAAAAATTTTATTAATAGGAATAATAACATCTCTAGCAAGTCAGTTCGGGGATTTATTTTTTTCTTATATTAAAAGAAAAGCAAAAATTAAAGATACCGGAAATTTTTTACCTGGTCATGGAGGTGTGCTAGATCGATTAGACGGTATACTTTTTGGGCTTCCAATTGGTTTCCTCTCTATAAAAGTTCTTCTCTAAAATTTAATGAAAAAAACTATTTCAATATTAGGTTCAACAGGTTCAATTGGATTATCATCACTTGGTATAATTGAAAAAAAAAAAAATTTATTTAAAATAAATTATTTATCTGCAAATAAAAATTATAGATTAATTTGTAAGCAATTAAAAAAATTTAAACCTAATATCTTTATCATACGAGATAAAAAAATTTTTGAAAAAGTAAAAAGGAAATTTAAAAACAAAAAAGTTAAAATTCTAAATAATTTTGATCTAAAGAATAATAATAAAAATGATATAACAATTTCTGCGATACCTGGTCTTGCAGGTTTAGAGCCTACTATTAAAGCAATTAAAACCTCGAAAAAAATTTTGATAGCAAACAAAGAGTCTATTATTTGTGGATGGAATTTTATTAAAAATAGTGCAAAAAAATATAATACAAAAATTATCCCGGTAGACTCCGAACACTATTCAATATTTAACTTGGTAAAGAAAGAGCAAATTAAATCTATAAAAAAAATTATTATTACAGCTTCTGGAGGGCCTTTCTTAAGATTTAAAAAGAGTCAATTTAAAAATATCAAACCAAAAGATGCTTTAAAGCATCCTAAATGGAAAATGGGAAAAAAAATCTCTATCGACTCATCAACATTAATGAATAAGCTTTTTGAAGTAGCTGAAGCAGAAAAATTATTTAATATTCCAAATAATAAATTAAGAATATTAATCCACCCCGAGTCCCTTGTTCATGCAATTGTTGAATTTAATAATGGTCTAAAAAAATTTATTTATCATGATACATCGATGGTAATTCCTTTAGCTAATGCGATATTTGAAAACAATCTTAATATTGAAGATTTTCTCAAATTAAAAAAAAAAGTAGATTTTAAAAAATTAAATTTTGAAAATGTAAATGCAAAAAATTTTCCTTTAATAAAAATTAAAAAAAAGATAAATGAGTATCCATCATCATCAATCATTTACAATGCGGCTAATGAAATATTAGTTGATCTATTTTTGCAAAAAAAGGTCACTTTTTTGGGCATTTCTAAAACCATTTTGAAGATTCATAAAGATGGTAATTACTTAAAATATGCTATAAAAAAACCTAAAAATATCTTAGAGGTTACTAAAATTGACAATTGGGTAAGAAAATCAATTATTAATAATTTAAAAATTAAATAATGAAAAAATATATTTTAACTACCATTTTATTCATATCGTTACTTTCAAATCTAAACTCTGAAATTGTTGAGGAGATATTAATTAAAGGTAATGATAGAATTTCGGAAGAGAACATCAAAGTTTATGGTGACATAGAAATTAAAAAAAATTATTCAGAAAAAGATCTAAACAAAATCATTAACAATCTATATTCAACAGAGTTTTTTGAGGATGTCAAAGTTAAGCTAACTAATAATATTCTAAGTATTGATGTAAAAGAATATCCATTTATCAATCAGATAATTATCACAGGTGAAAAAAAGAAAGCTTATGAAGATCAAATAAAAAAGTTAATTAGATCAAAAGAAAAAAAATCTTATATCAAATCATTTTTGCTAAATGACGAGGAGTTAATAAAAAAACTATATTCTTCATTAGGCTATAACTCTGCTCAAGTTGTATCTAAGATTAATGTCATTGATGAAAGATCAGTTGATTTACTTTTTGAAATAAACAGAGGTGAAAAAACTAAAATTGCTTCTGTAAAATTTATTGGAAATAATTATGTGAGGTCAAAAAGGCTAAGAGATGTAATAGCTAGTGAGGAAGACAAGTTTTGGAAATTTCTATCTAGAAATACAAATTTTAGCGAAAACATAGTTAATTTAGATAAAAGATTGTTAACTAATTATTACAAATCTATTGGTTTTTATAATGTAAAAGTAAATTCTACTGTAGCTGAAATTAGTCAATCTGGAGATGCTGAACTCACTTACTCAATAGATGAAGGCACAAGGTACACAATTAATAAAATTTCCACAAATGTAGACAAAGTTTTTGACAAAGATCTTTTCTTCGAATTAAACGAAATTTATAAGACATACGCAGGTCAATACTATTCTCCATTCAAAGTAAAAAAACTTCTAGATGAAATTGACATTTTAATAGATAAAAATAACTTGCAATTTGTTGAGCATAATGTTCAAGAAATTATCGAGCAAAATAGTATCAATATTGTATTTAATATTTACGAAGGAGAAAAAAATTTAATAGAGAGAATTAACATAACAGGAAATAATACTACGAATGAGTCTGTTATAAGAGGTGAATTGATTTTAGATGAAGGCGATCCTTTAACGAAAATCAATCTAGAAAAATCAATAGCAAATATAAATTCTAGAGGAATTTTAAAAAATGTATCTTATAAAGTGTCAGATGGTAGTCAGCAAAATTTAAAGATTATAGATATAAACGTGGAAGAACAGTCGACGGGTGAGATAAGCGCCGGTGCTGGAATAGGAACTTCAGGAGGAACTTTAGTTCTTGGGATAAAAGAAAATAATTGGATGGGAGAAGGAAAGTCACTTGCATTTGATTTAGAATTAGATGAAGAGTCTCTAGCCGGTTTTCTCAGATATAACAATCCTAATTATGATTTTCTTGGGAATTCAATCGGATATTCAATATCAAGTGAAAAAAATGACAAACCAAATCAAGGCTACGAAAACTCCGTTATTTCAGCTGGAATAAATACAGGTTTTGAGCAATATCGAGACCTAAGAGTATCGCTTGGTTTAGGAGCAAGTTACGATGATTTAAAAACTGATGATACAGCATCCGCATCTTTAAAAAAGCAAGAAGGAACTTTTAGCGAGCTAGCAGCCAGCTACGGTATTAATTATGATCTTAGAGATAGAACATTTATGCCTACAAGTGGATCTATTACCTCATTTAGCCAAAGTTTGCCTATTTATGCAGATAAAAAATTTATAGGTAATACATTTTCATCCAGTCACTATAAGGCTTTAAATGAAAACTTAGTGGGATCAGCAAAAGTTTATCTTTCTGCTATAAATGGAATTGGAGATGATAATGTTAGACTAAGTAAAAGAAAATATTTATCAGAAAAAAGGTTGAGAGGCTTTGAAAGAGGCAAGGTTGGACCGGTTGATGGCACAGATCACGTCGGAGGTAATTACGCAGCTGCATTAAATTTTGAAACGAGTTTGCCTAATTTAATTCCAGAGGATTATAATGCTGAAGCTGTGGTTTTTTTAGATTTCGCAAATGTGTGGGGTGTAGATTATTCAGATGCAATTGATGAGAGTAGTAAATTGAGATCATCAACAGGTTTAAATATAAATTGGTTATCACCTATTGGTCCAATCGCATTTAGTTTTGCTCAAAACCTGACAAAAGCTAGCACGGATGTGACACAAAGCTTTAGCTTTAATCTTGGAACTACATTTTAGGTTACTATGAAAAAAATTATATTTTTACTTTTGTTTGTGGTTTTAAATAATTTTTCAGTTAAAGCTGAGACCCCTTATTACTTAGATTTTAAATTTATACTTAATCAAAGTGATGCTGGTAAGAAAACTCAAGATTTTTTAAAAAAAAAATTAGATAATGGTTTTAAAGGTATTAATAAAAAAGAAAAAAATATTTTAGAAGAAGAAAAAAAATTAATTCAGCAAAAAAAAGTTTTAGCTACAGATGAATATAAAAAAAAAGTCTCAGAATTAAGAAAAAAAGTTTCAGATCTACAAAAAGAAAGAAATGAACTTATACAATCAGTCGCCAAAGATAGGAGCACTGCCAGAAAAATTTTATTGAAAAAGCTTAATCCGATAATAAAAGAATATATGAAAGAAAAAAATATTAGAGTTGTTATTGAAAAAAAAAGTATTTTACTTGCTGATGAACAACTAGATATCACAAAAGATATTATGAGCCAATTAAATAAAGAACTAAAATCAATAAGCCTCAACTAAACTTGAATGACAGCAAGTTTTTTTAGTCCAAAAAAAAATGTAAAGATAAGCCAAATTTTTAAAGATATACCTTTAAAAAAAGATTTTAAAATAAATAAAATCAAACCGCTTCATAACGCTAGTTCACTTGATTTAACTTTTTTTGATAACATTAAATATAAGTCTATAGCCTTAAAAACTAATGGTGGAGCATGTATAACAACTGATAGATTAGCGAAATTTCTACCTCGAACCACTCTAATTATTCCTGTAAGAAATGTTTTAGTTGAATTAATTAAAGCGCTAAACAAACTTTATTCAAAAGCAGACGTTGAATACCCAGATTTATCATTGAAAAACCCATCCAAGCAAAAATACAATTCTGTTATATTTGGAAAAAATACTTTAATTGGAAAAAATGTACAAATAGGTAAAAATACAATTATTGGATCCAATACTATAATTGAACAAAATGTTAAAATAGGAAAAAATTGTGTAATTGGATCTAATTTAATAATTAAAAATACGGTTATTGGAGATAGAGTGCATATACAAGATGGAAATAAAATAGGTCAAAAAGGATTTGGCTTTATACCAGTTAACGGTAAAAATATTAAGTTTCCTCATATTGGAAAAGTAATTATTGAGGATGATGTTGAAATAGCATCTGGTTGCACAATAGATCGAGGATCAGTTGATGACACAGTTATTGGGAAAAATACTTATTTAGATAATCAAGTTCATATAGCCCATAATGTAAAGATAGGCGAAAATTGTATGATTGCAGGTCAAGTAGGTTTTGCGGGAAGTTCAAATGTTGGAAATAGTGTATCAATTGGTGGTCAAGCAGGAGTCTCAGGACACTTAAAAATTGGAAATAATGTGAAAATTGCTGGCGGAAGTGGAGTAGTAAAAGATATTGAAGACAATCAAATCGTAATGGGATACCCTTCGATTCCACTTAAAGATTTTTTAAAAAAAAATAAATAATAATGAAAAAAACTGAAATAAATAAAAAAGAGATAGAGTCATTATTACCTCATAGAGAACCAATGTTATTAATAGACAAACTGACAAATATTGTACATTTAAAATCTGCTACCGCAATAATGTATGTAAAAAAAAATGGATTTTATATTCAAGGCCATTTTCCAGGTCAACCAGTAATGCCAGGAGTATTGATAGTAGAAGCTTTTGGTCAAGCAGCAGCAGCTTTGACTGCTTACGGTATTGATCCTAAAGAATATGCAAACAAATTAGTGTATTTAATGGGGGTAGATAAAGCTAGGTTTAGAAATCCAGTGATACCTGATTGTGAGCTTCATTTAGAGATTGAGGCAATAAGATCACATGGTCGAGTCTGGAAATATAAAGGGACGGCAAAAGTTGATGGACAAAGAATGGCTGATGCAGAATGGTCCGCAACAATTGTTGATCGCAAAGAATGATACACAAATCAAGCGTAATTGATAAAAACGCTATAATTTCTGAAACAGTAAAAATAGGACCATTTTGTTATGTCGGTCCAAACGTTGAATTATCTTCTGGCGTAGAATTAATATCTAATGTTCATATAGAGGGGAATACAAAAATAGGAAAAAAAACAAAAATTTTTCCTTTTGCAAGTTTAGGAACTCAACCACAAGATCTTAAATATAAAAATGAGA
>MDTA01116678.1_pt1 | contig 12697 bp, 13 predicted proteins | sample 811151 | NCBI WGS metagenome assembly MDTA01 (sample SAMN05326648, study PRJNA326480) | marine metagenome | isolation source: seawater | place: Indian Ocean: South | collected 2010
ACAAAGCCCCCAAAAGTTCTTCAAGGACCTGCGTTTCCTGTGAAAAAAGGTCAGCAATTTGTTTCGCATACGGCTCAAACCCTGAAGCATCTCTCTTTGCTTCACTCCAAATCTGGGCCACGGCTTGTTGCTCGTCATTAGGGATTTGGAACAACCGCTTGAAGGTGGCAATTTCATCAGCTGTAACCTTTCCATCGGATTTTGCCATTTTGGCCGCTAACACGATAATAGCTGTAGTAAAAGCTATCTGTCTGGAATCGGGCCCATGCCCCGTGAACGTCGACGGCCCATCACCCTTTTCAGCAGCCCTAACCTTGTCGAAGTGATGGCCTGCCACTGCGCCTATTATACCCCCTAAGGGTCCCCCAATAGCGTAACCCGCCACACCACCTATAAGCTTTCCCCAAATACTCATTAAACCCTCTATAACTATTCGTTTGTAATCAACTAGGCTTCCTAATCCAAGCATCTCTTTGCCGTGCCCAGCATTCGTAACATTATGGGCCTAATAATTGCCGGCATGATATAGATCGGGAACTGCCCTGCTGCAAAATAAACCAGCATATCCGGATCCCCGTTTGCTGGCAAAACCGCTATTATAATACCCAAATTTCGGGCTCCAGCCGCGAAGGCGATGCTAAAATTCACCCTCTTACCCCACTCAGGCACAATGAATGATAAGGCTATCGCCATAACAATTGACAGGCCCACGTAAACTAAAAAGCTCATTGCAGTAATAAAAATTATAAAGCCTGGCTCCGCGAGAAGACGATTAACAAACCCATCCATTATCGCGACCGCAAAAATTATCAGAGTGACGACCGCAACTCCATCTAATGCCCTAGCCTGGTTAGCGATTCTTACCTCTCCAAAAATTTTTCGGATAATTGCGGCAAAGGCTAACGCCGAGCCGATCAATGCGATTAATCGGCCCATCAATTCCCAGTTGTTCATCTCCAACTGTAAATCCAAAAGTAGCAAAGCTACCGTCGGCAAGGTCACTGGCAACAATAATGTCGAGCCGAGCATGACGAGTAGAACTATTGCGCCATCCAACCCCATCAATACGGCGAAAGTTGGCGTCGATATTAACACCGAAGAACCTGCTGCCAAAACCATTGCCCCAATGACTCCGCTTGGCAATGATGTGAAACTCAAAACCAAATACATCACAACCGGCAAGATCACTAGAAAACAAAATAACAAAACTAATATTCGCCCCAATCTATTCAAATGGTGAAGCCCCTCTCCCACATCAACTCTCAAGAGACTGACTAAGAGCAAAACCCATACAGATGGAGCCAAGAACGGCCGCATAAATGTAGCTAATGTTGGTACCATAAGCCCTATGAAGACACCTACGACCATGGCGGTCATTACATGACGACCTAAAAAAGACAAAAAAGCATTCATGGTGAACCGCCCCCGTATTCAATATCGTGTTAAAGACCGGCCAGAGCAAATAAAGATGAACGAGACATCACGCTTAAACACTCGGAAACGAAGACAATAGTAGACATGAGTTAATTCATGTGTCGGACAGATTTAAAATAAATATTCGATTAACGGATATTCGTGTTTTAAGCGATATTGATATCGCGTTGAATGCCAAAAAACACCTTTAGGAAATCAAACTCAATTTACGACCATCATTTAAAAATTAATCGGTAGTTGACGATAACAAGCAATTTGCGAAGTGGATCTCAACCCATCTTTACATTCAAAACCAATAGGCATTCCGGATGAACTAATTTAAAAACCTATTCCGTATGCGCCTCAAAAACATAGCGCACGTAGACCTGATCATGAATGCGTTTTTTAAACGTCCATTCCCTTATAAAGCTCCATGTCATTTGACCGCGGCGACGCGCGCCCTCGACGTTACAATTTATCCAGTTCTGAATTAATGAAAAAATAGTGAGTTGGATACGTCTCAGCCAATCTTAGGCTGGCCTAACGGTGTGGATCACTCTAGCTTCCGTATAAAAATCTGTAATTTATCGTCAAAATCGGGGAGATGGCCAGTCAACTGTTGCTTTGTACTCGCTGAATAAAAGGTCTCAGTCTGGCAAAATTCCCCACGAAGCAGAGGTCCACAGGTCAAGTCCCTTGGCATTATTCCGTAACTCTTTATGTGATAAAAAGGCCCATACCCAAGGCTCTCCAGCGCTCGCTTAAAGGACTTAGTTCCGGTTCGTCCAAAACCAGTGCCGACAATCCGCAACGCCATCTATTCCCTCCTTTTATCAGAGGCCAATTTGCCACAATAGTTTTTTACCGCGTTCAGATCAGATCCAAACCCTTTAGCGCCACTTCTATAGCTTGGGCTTGGACCGAACTAACAGGAGCCATGGGCTTACGAGGCAACCCCACCTCAATACCTTGAACTTGTTGAGCATGTTTCGTAGCCGCTGGAAGGTTGTCATGTGGCAGCATCGCATTCCAAGTTCTCAGCAACCTGATATGTAAGTCATAGGCAGTTCCATGGTCCCCTTTTTGAACTGCATCCCAAAGATCGACAGAGGGCCTCGGCGCAGCCGCCAATATAGCAGCTATAGAGCCATGAGCTCCGAGGCAATAAGAGGAATACATCAGCGCATCAACGGCACTTAAGATACGGTTACCTGGTTTAACATCCATCATAAGATCAGCAAAAAGTTTAAGGTCCCCGGCAGATTGCTTAACACCAATAACTCCAGGCACCTCTTCCATAATTCTTAATAGCAAAGCCGGAGACAAGTAGGTCCAAGGCACTACATTATATATGATAATTTTTTGACCAGTTTCTTCAGTCATCACCCGAAAATGCTCTAACATATCGTCATCGGAAGGCCGAAAAAGATAATGGACGGGAGTTACCTGAAGAGCGGCGGTATTCAGTTCAGCAACGAGCTTTCCCCTGCGAATGGCCTCACGAGTACTGTCGCAGATAATTCCCGCTATTATTGGAACACGCCCGACAGCTGCCTCTATAGCACTAGCGACTAGGTCTCTAGTTTCCTCTGCATCAAGAGTATGGCCTTCACCCGTAGAGCCGCCGACGGCTACACCTTTAGCTCCTTCGCAAATGAGCCAGTCAATTTGCTTCTGCGCGGCATCAAAAATAATATTCCCGTTAGCATCGAACGGTGTTGTAGCAGGTGGTATCACACCTGAAAGTTCTGACATATTAGCCTCCAGTAAATCAGTCTATAAAAAGACGAGAATTGAAGAATTTACCATTTTCAAAACTTTCTTCCTTCAAAAATAGTGCCACGGGGATTATACATATTATCATCTCCTTGGTACCTACTTTTCTCCAATTCCAAGACGTTATTTTTCTCTTTTAGATTAACAGTGAGGACAATCGGATATATTATGCAACACCGCTCCCCCACTAAACATTCAGATTTCATGTGATTCCGAGGCTCAATTTTTTTGCTGAGCTCTCAAATTTTAACCCCTTAAAAGAAACCAAATCCATGAGAAATCCCATAAAGAATACGTCATCAGGTAGCCATGATGGAAAATGTTGATTGTATAGTAGTAGGTTCGGGCGTGGTAGGACTAGCCATTGCCCGCCGTCTCGCTATAGCCGGGCGCGAGGTTATCGTCCTAGAGTCCGCAGCAGAAATTGGGACGGGCACCTCGTCTCGCAACTCTGAAGTTATCCATGCAGGCCTCTATTATAGCAAAGGTAGTCAGAAAGCCCTGTGCTGTGTTGCCGGCAAGCAAGCGCTCTACGAATATTGTAAACGTCAGGGCGTTGGGCATAAACGCATCGGAAAGTTAATTGTTGCTACTTGTGAAGATGAAATACCAGCACTTAATTTGACACAAGAGCGAGCCATCGCCAACGGTGTTACCGATCTTTCTTGGGTGGAAAAAGATCAGTTGAGGCAACTCGAACCCAATCTAAATGCGGTCAAAGCACTCCACTCACCCTCTACCGGAATTATAGATTCTCACGCATTAATGCTTGCCTATCAAGGTGATATGGAAAATTGCGGAGGAATAATAGCATTTCTTAGTCCCGCCGTTAGCGGAAGTGCCGAAAAGACAGGAATTAGGATCGAAACTGCTGGCTCCGATCCAATGACATTAAACTGCCAAATTCTTATTAACTCTGCAGGGTTGGGGGCACAGAAATTCGCCCGGGCCATCAAAAACCTCCCGAAAGAAAGCATCCCACCCCTCTACTATGCCAAAGGTGACTACTTTACACTCACAGGCTCAAGTCCTTTCAATCACTTAATCTACCCCGTACCAGTACCCGGCGGGCTTGGCACCCATTCAACTCTTGACCTAGGTGGGCAGACTAAATTTGGTCCAGATGTCTCTTGGGTAGATGAACCAAACTACAACGTAGATCCAAGAAGGGCTGATTCCTTTTATGAAGCGATTCGACGCTACTGGCCTGACCTCAAAGATGGAGCCCTACAACCAGGGTATGCCGGCATACGTCCGAAACTTACCGGTCCAAATCATGGGAAATATATAGCTGATTTTATGATTCAAGGCCCAAACCAACATGGAATCCCAGGTTTAGTAAACCTCTATGGGATCGAGAGCCCAGGATTAACCTCGTCTCTGGCCATCGCAGACACAGTTGCTAAAAAGTTAGACATTAAATAACCAACTCGAACTACTCTAACCGAAAAGCTCGTTGTAACGCATCTGGAATTTATCCCAAGCATCTGCATTCACAAGATTTCTGGGTCTTTGCCCCGCAAAAACTTGGGCCCATTGCTCTATAGCAGATATCACCATGTTAAGATTGGCATCGTCTGTTATGCCTGCATTATGAGGACTTACAATTACGTTTTCAAAATTCAGGAGCGGATGGTCAGGAGACGGAGGTTCTTGTTCAAAAACATCGAGCCCGGCACCTGCAATACATTCTGCCTTTAACATCTCTTCCAGCGCATGCTCATCATAGATTTCTCCACGCGCTGTGATTATAAAGAAAGCCGTATTCTTCATTAGACTAAATAGATCGCGATTGACCATACCACGGGTTTCGCTAGTTAGAGGACAGTTTATTGAAATAAAGTCAGCTTCCGAGAACAAAGTCTCCAATCTCTCACATTTCTCTGCTCCCCGTTCAAAAAAATTGGAGTCAGATATATAAGGGTCATACGCGATCACACGCATACCAAAGACCGGACCCGTGATCTTTGCGACACAACTTCCAATATTACCCAGACCAACAATCCCAATTGTTCGCCCTGTAAGCTCGCGGCCATTAAAATCCCATCTTGTCCAATCCCGCCGGACTGAGCGCATCGCTCGATCTGATTGAATGAGTTGTTTCGATAGGGTCAACATCATCGCCAATACATGCTGCCCAACTGAATTTGCATTTGCACCAGTTTGATTAAATAACAGCACGCCGGCCCGTGTGCACGCTTCCACGTCTACCATATCATATCCAGCCCCTGCAGACGCGAGAGCTAGTAGCTCAGGACAACGCCGAAAGAAATCACCTCGGGGATAATAGATTTCAGGCGTTTCCGTGCTGGGCCGGAGTTGATGGCCATGAGCTGAAGCCAAAGCCTGCCAGTTACTCTCAGCGGAGGCCGTACTGCTTAATTGAACCAGACGCACGCCCTCCAAAGCCTTAGCGCGGTGCTCCCCACTTGGGTCCATCCATTCGTCAAAATAAACTAACTGCCGATCGCAATATGCCACTGCTAACCTCCCTTTGAATATCTGACATCCTCTCGATACACTTGTACTCAAAATATTTTTGAAACACATGACGCCGGTTAACCAAGTTCGTTATTTTACTCTTGTGATCAATGATGTCGAGAACACCTCTAATTTTCGCATGTCATCACACGTTTTCATCGATGGCTTAACTCCCGATATCAGTCCCTCGCTGAGATAGCGATACTGTGGCACTCAAACAGTCATCCATTCGGTCCACAAGGGCCTTCCGGCAGAAAAGTGAAGGTGCGCTTGACTATATCGCCCTTAATTTTTCGGATTATCCAACCATGGAAATGCAGCTAGATAAAGCCGGCGCTAATAGAAATGAACGATTTCAACCAAAATCGATGTTCATTAGGTTTATCCCAAACACCAGCGTGAGATCCGGCTGGACCTTGCTTTTAATTATTGGAAATACCTTAATGACATAGACAAACAACTTCAGAATAACTGAAAAGGTTAGGAAATTATCAAATGATGCGAATACTTGGTCGCGCGAACTCAATTAACGTTCAAAAAGTTATGTGGATAGTGGAAGAACTAAAGCTTGAATATGAGCGTATCGACATCGGTCTCCAGTATGGTGGAAACAATACTGGAGAATATCTTGCAAAAAATCCAAATGGTTTAATACCTACACTTGAAGATGGCAGAACGATCGTTTGGGAGTCTCATTCAATAATCCGTTATCTGGCAGAAAAATATGGTGCCGAAACACACTGGTGGCCAAACAGCCCAGAGGATCGCGCTCATGCCGGTCAGTGGATGGATTGGTATTCAAGCAGGCTTAACACGCCAATGACTAGCATTTTCTGGAATGTTGTCCGCCACCCACCGGAAAAGCGTGATCCCGATGCGGTTACTACCGCCACAGAAGAGGCAGAGCTGCTCTGGAAAATTCTTGATACAGAGTTATCGCAAAACAAATTCCTTGGCGGACAAGCACCCTCAATCAGTGACATCCCAGTTGGTTGTGCTGTTCATCGTTGGAGCGCTATGGATTTTAAAAAATCTTCGTTTCCTAACGTTGAAGCGTGGTATAATCGCCTATCAGAGAGATCCGCCTATCAACAGAACGTTATGCTTCCCCTCAGTTAACCGGCGCAAAGGCGACTATTGTGAGTATAATATTTCGAGATTTTGATCAGAATGAGTTAGATGCTCAATATAATAATCGGGCCCATGTTCCGGATTATGAAAATTATTATGATGGATGGAAGCCAGCCTGTGCTGAAATCCTAATTAATTTTGAAAATCATCTGGAGCTCTCCTATGGCAGCCGAGCACGAGAGCGGATTGATCTAATTTTACCAGAAGGGAAAGGTCCTCATCCAATTCAACTGTATATTCATGGTGGTTACTGGATGAGCCGATCAAAATCAGATCAAACTTTCTTAGCAAAGCCATTTGTAGAGTCGGGAGTGGCTTTCGGTTTGATCGAATACGATCTAATCCCCGACGTACGAATAGGCGATATTGCTCGACAATGCCGTATTGCTGCTACCTGGATATATGAAAATGCCCATTCTTATAGTATAGATCCACACCAAATATACGTTTCGGGGCATTCCGCAGGTGGACATTTAACCGCCATGCTTGCTCTAACGGATTGGAGCGCCTTTGGGAAATACCCGAAGAACTTGATGAAGGGAGGATGCGCCGTAAGTGGAATTTATGACCTGAACCCAATAAAGCTATCGTATATGCAAGATATTCTTGGTTTTACAGATGCAGAAGTCACCGAAAACAGCCCTATACTCTCCAAGAATATTCCGGAAACACCCCTCATCATTGCTGTTGGTGCAGCTGAAACAGATGAGTTTAAGCGACAGTCAAAAGCATTCTCTGCTGATTGGGCGACTAAAGGAGGGAACTGTTACTTTCTTGAACAACCGGGCAATAATCACTTCTCCATCCTCAATGAACTGGCGGATCGAGAAAGTAAGTTAATCCAGGATATATTAACGCAAATTGGCGTCCTATGAACAAATGCATTAAGCGCGAAATCGATCTATACTGGTCGATGCGGAGCCCATATTGTTATTTGGCTCTTGACCGTCTTCTTGCCTTGGACAACGAACCAAATGTGATGATAAAAATAAGGCATGTCTGGCCAGGGGCCATGCGTCATAAAGGCTATTTCAGCAATTTAAACCCCAATTACCCCCGCTACCACACCCGAGATGCCGCTCGCATCGCGGAATTTCTCGGTCTCCCATATGGCAGGCCAAGACCAGATCCACTTGTATTTGATAAGCAAACCAAGGAACCTCTTGCTCGCGCTCAACAGCCTTACATTGGCCAATTAACCAGGATGGCACAGTTGGCTGTTGAAGCGGACGCCGGCATGAGCTTTCTGGATAATGTAATGAGAGCCATCTGGAATGGTAAATTAGAAAATTGGAACAATGAGGATCATTTAAAAAGAGAGATCACAGCTGCCGCACTTGACTTCCAAAAACTGAGAAATGGTGCTGAAGATGAGAAAGAGCGTCTGGACGCCATAATCGATTCCAACGGTGAGGCTTTGAGATCAGCCGGACATTGGGGAGTGCCCTGCATGGTATTTGAGGATGAGCCTTTTTTTGGTCAAGATCGAATAGAACTTTTAAGATGGCGTCTTCAACAGGTTCGCAACCTTTAAATTAACTATTTGGTTTTGTCGGTGGGAGAAAATAAACAATGGTTGTCGCTATGGCCATAAAGCCGGCTAGACCATAAAATACCTTATCCAATCCCCATTCATCAGCGACCAAGCCGCCCACAATAGGAACGGCAGCGGAAAATCCTGCCTGAGCTGCAAATAAAACACTGATAGCACTGCCCCCTAGTTCCTTCGGAGTTAGATCCATGGTCCAACTATGAATTACGGGCCTAACAGCAAACAAAGTAAAACCAAGGAGCATCAAAACAATTACGAGTAGGGTTGAAGTGGAAATATTGCAAAGAATGGTGATAACCACTGTCGTTCCCAGCAAGCTGATTAGTGCTACAGGCCTCCGTCCAATATGATCAGATAAGGTACCTGCTACCGGCCCCGCAATCATACCGCCCGTTTGCATTGCCATTAAAGCTAAACCAAGAAGCAGCGAACCAAACCCCAATTCATCCAACATCAATAGCGGTAGAAAAAATAAAAGGCCATTTTGCGCCATGGATCTGAAGGCAGCCATCAGGCATATCCCAAGGAAAGGAATATTACAAACTAGCTGGAAGATTCCTTCGATATAGTCTGCCCCATTAAGACCTGAACTCGAAGAATTACTCCTCTTTTCTTCTCTAACTTTAGCACCCCTTTCCGAAAGGGTAAGATATAGGATTATTGCCATTACAAAAATAGGCATGGCACTCACCACCGCTGTCATTTGCCAAGTCATTCCTACTAACAATACACCTGCCACTAATGGAGCTATCATGTCCCCTAAACTTGCACCAAGGGTATGTATCGAAAGAACATAACCCCGATTATTCGGATAGAGATTCGATAAATATGAAATGGCTGCGGGATGCCAAAGGTTATTAGTGAAACCAATAAAAATTAACATTGAAATTATCAACCAAATCCCGTCTGCTGCGCCTAGTGCCAACAGCGACGCACCCCCAATCAAAAGAGAGAGAGTTTGCAAGAAAACGCGCCGACCCGTCATGTCAACGAGCGCACCACTTCCTGCATTAGCCAAAAATGATGAACAGAAAAAAACGGACGCAAAAATACCCACTTCCGCGTAACTTAAATCTAGATCGCTACGGATGTAAGGAACGAGAACATAAAAGGTTGCTATGATCCAATGAGTAGAGCCGTGGCCTCCAGCTACAAGGAAAACTCGCCATTGACCCTTCCCGTCCAGTCCAGTAACCCGTAAGATATGCGCGTACATTGGTGCAACCTAGGCCTCACTATTATCCTTAACAAGGCAATTGGCATTTCAAATCGTTCGTATTTGGATTGCTTACAAATCCCAACATCGTAAACTACCGCAAAATCTATAATGAGGCTTGATATGACAAATATTACCAACCAATTAATCGTCTCAAAAGAAAACGGGGTTGGCTTGGTTATGCTAGATAATCAGGCCAAACGGAACGCCATGACTTTTGAGATGTGGCGTGATATTCCTTTAATACTTGATGATTTTGAGGCTGATCCCGACATCCGTGTAGTGGTAATATCTGGATGCGGAGGAAAAGCGTTTTGCGCGGGCGCGGATATTTCCCAGTTTGAAAAAAATCGCTCAAGTGAAGATGCAGTGGAAATCTATAATAATACCGTAAAACAGGCCTCAGACCGGCTTGCCAATTGTTCAAAACCCACTATTGCCAAAATCGAGGGCTTTTGCATTGGAGGTGGCGTCGGTCTCGCACTTTGTTGCGATATTCGCATAGCTAACGATGTATCTACCTATGCCGTGCCGGCAGCCAAGCTAGGCCTCGGATATCGCGCAGATGGGCTCAAGCGCCTTGTAGATGTTGTTGGGCCTTCGTTTGCCAAAGAAATTTTTTATACGGCGCGCCAATTTAATCCGGTAGAAGCTCTTGGAATGGGTTTAATAAACCGGATTGTCCCGCGGGCCCTCTTGGACGCCTTCGTCGAAAATTATACGAAAACAATTAGCCAGAATGCCCCGTTAACCATATACGCGGCTAAAGTAGTTATAGATGAATTGATAAAGCCTAATGGGGGAGATCATGCCCTTTCCACCCAAGTTGTGGACAAATGTTTCAACAGTGATGACTATCAAGAAGGTCGCAAAGCCTTTATGGAAAAACGCAAGCCGAGCTTTCAGGGTAAATAAAGTCAAGCGAACTAGGGCAGAATGACAAATACCCGACTAAAAACAGGCCATCCGATCCTTTAAGAATGAAGATATACGTTAAACATTTGAATAAAATGATAACTCTTTAATAAAGTTTAGGTACATCACAGAATAAACTGCCTATCAACTAACCGTCTTTGACCATTAAATGACAGTTTTTTTATTAAACTCACAAATCGACTTTTTATGACCATTCTTGAAAACGAACGACCTCCCAAACCATTAACTAACGTCGTTCTTTTCGCCAAAGATTTTACAGTACATCAAGCCACAGTCGGGTTCGTTGGATTTCTATTCGCGGTCACTGGTCCAACTGCTATTATGCTCTCAGTCGGTTTGCGGGCAGGGATACCAGAGGTTGAAATAGCCTCTTGGCTTTTCGGTGCATTTTTTCTCAATGGTCTGATTAGCTTCTTTATGTGTTGGATTTACCGCCAGCCTCTAATTTTTTTATGGTCTATTTCCGGTATGGTTTTGGTCGGACCTGCCCTTGAGCACCTGAACTTTGGAGAAATCTTGGGAGCGTACTACGTGGCCGGATTAATGATGGTAATCCTGGGTCTTTCGGGATGGGTTCGGCGAATCATGGATAGCATTCCTCTGCACACTGTAATGGGTATGGTTGCGGGCGTTTTCCTGCAATTTGGACTAGACTGGGTTAATGCCTTTCTCATCGGGCCTCATATTGCGATACCCATGACGGCCGCATTTTTTGCCGTTGCCGCCATACCCGTATTAGCCAATCGAGTTCCACCTCTTATTATGGCCATCGCTGCTGGGCTATTAGCCATGACCATCGTCGATGAAAGTCCCGATATAGAAAAAGTTTCCCTCTTAACCGCTATACCAATAGTCTACGCCCCAACATTTTCTTGGTCGGCTATGTTTGAACTTGTGGTGCCTTTAATGATTACGGTCCTGGCAGCACAAAACAGTCAGGGTATATCCGTATTGAGGACAGCAGACCACAAACCCCCTATAGACCTAATTACAACCACATGTGGTTTTGGTTCAATAATTACAGCAATAACTGGGACCGTTTCTACATGCCTAACGGGACCGACAAGCGCAATATTAGTAAGCGGTGGCACTGAGCGAAGCGGTCACTACACAGCGGCAATATTCGCGTGCATAGGTATAATGGCATTTGGGGTTTTTTCACCATTATTTATCTCGCTTATGCTGGCTACGCCCAAGGCATTCATCGCCACACTCGCGGGAATTGCAATTTTAAGCGTTCTAAAAAACAGCTTCACTACTGCGTTTGGTGGCAAGTTTCCTCAGGGTGCTCTTATCGCCTTCATCACCACAGTCTCAAATTTCACGCTATTAAATATTGGAGCCCCATTCTGGGGATTGCTATTTGGGTTCCTGGTCTCTTGGATTATTGAGCGGGATAAATTTTTTACATCAAAGGCCGAAAGGTAGGCCCCAACGTGACAATTAAAGCCACATTAAGACCTCAGCAAAATTAAAAAAGTAAACAAACTCTGTCGGAAAAACCGTTAGGTTCAACTATCGCAAGCCATAAGCGAATCAATAGCCGAATTTACCGCGCCAGAACCATGGGGAACGCCCATAATTTTCAGCGCCGTCTCGATGACACCCAACGCACCAAAAATCATTCCTTCATTAAGGTCCCCCATGTGACCAATACGGAATGATTCTTTCTCAATCTTCCCCATACCATTTCCAAGTGACAGATTAAATTGCTCACGACAAATTTCTCGTACAACCAAGGGGTCAAAGCTTTCTTCAATTAAAATGGTGGTTACGGAATTTGACCTTTCATCGGCATTAACTGCATTGTTTTCCAAGGCACCGCCCTCCGCCCATCTGTCCAGGGCGGCATGCACAGCTCGAGATAGACGGAAATGACGGGAAAATACCTTTTGAACCCCTTCTTCATTTAGCATATCGATTGCAGCACGAAGACCAAACATTAGCTGCTCAGGCGCAGTGCCACAAAACGACATATAGAATTCATCCGAATCCAGACGAGCACTCCAGTCCCAATAACTACCCGGCCGCTTGCATTTTTTTGCTGCGGCACGAGCCTTAGAATTAACTGCGTTGAACCCTAGTCCTGGCGGCAACATAAAACCTTTCTGCCCTGCGCTTATAGTGACGTCCACTCCCCAGGTATCCATATCGTAAGGACACGTCATTAATGACGCTATGGTATCACACAT
>MDTA01161074.1_pt1 | contig 12695 bp, 14 predicted proteins | sample 811151 | NCBI WGS metagenome assembly MDTA01 (sample SAMN05326648, study PRJNA326480) | marine metagenome | isolation source: seawater | place: Indian Ocean: South | collected 2010
ATTGAAGCGGCCGTCGGCGGAGGCATTCCAATCATTGAACCGCTCAAGCAGTCACTGGGCAGCAATCGCATCGATCGGGTGAGCGGCATCATCAACGGCACCACCAACTACATCCTCAGCAGGATGGCCGACGAAGGTGCCGACTATCACGCCGTGCTCAGGGAAGCTCAGGAGCTCGGCTATGCGGAAGCCGATCCCGCCGCTGATGTCGACGGACACGATGCTGCCGACAAGATCGCCATCCTGTCAGGACTAGCCTTCGGTGGGCCGATCGAGCGCAGTGCGGTGCCGACCACCGGCATCAGCCAGCTTCAGGGACGGGATGTGGATTACGCCACCCAGCTGGGTTATGGCGTGAAACTGCTGGCAGTGGCCGAACGGCTCACAAGCGATGACGATCCCAGCGGCTCCCTGCCCCTGGCCGTGCGGGTGCAGCCCACCCTCGTGCCCAAGGATCACCCTCTGGCGGGGGTGAATGGCGTGAACAACGCCATCCTTGTTGAAGGCGATCCCGTCGGCAGGGTGATGTTCTACGGGCCAGGAGCCGGCTCGGGCCCCACAGCGTCGGCCGTTGTCGCTGACATTCTCAACATCGCGGGCATCCGACAGCTCACCAGTAGCGATGGAGGCCTCGACCCCCTGCTGGCGGCCAGCAGCTGGCGCTCGTGTCACCTGGTGGACGGCAGCCGCATCCGTCAGCGCAATTATGTGCGTTTCAACACGGAGGATGCTCCAGGAGTCATCGGCAGGATCGGCAGCTGCTTCGGCGAACAGGGGGTTTCAATCCAGTCCATCGTGCAATTCGACGCGACCGACGAAGGCGCCGAGATCGTTGTGATCACGCATGAAGTTGGCAATGGGGCGATGCAGAACGCCCTGCAGGCCATCACCTCACTGCCTGGCGTGCGTTCACTGGCCGCCCACCTGGGCTGCTTCTGAGCGGGCCTCGCCACCATCTCCAATCGCAGATCGGTGACCGGGTGCCTAGCGATTGCACCCCCGGATGAGGCAGAGTTGTAAGAACCATCACAGGTGAGGTCTGCATTCGCGGATCCATGCTGCAAAACGTTCATGTCGAACGAACTCTCCGTTCTGCAGGGGCAACGCTGCAGTCAATCGGAACCCCAATCGGTCATGAGGCTCCACCAGGGCGACTGCATCAGGCTTCGCAGTGATGCGGGCCTGTTTCAGGTGATCGGTATTGACGGTGATCACGACCGTTGCTGGGTTCGGCAATGGCCCCTGACACCCCAGGGATCCCCTGTATTTGAGGTGTCTCTCCACCAGATCACACCCCCCATCGGTTCCGAGTAACCCTCCGGGCCTTTGAATGGCTGCGTCCGATCGGAAGAGGCGTGATCGATCAACGCAGGCCATCACGGATGTTGTCCATCGGCCGTTTCCGCAGGTCACTGCTTCCGGTCTGCGCGGCATTGGCCGTCTGTTTCAGCCAGAGCGCCTGTCAGCCACAGCGCACCAGCGATCGTCTCACCGTCGCCAGTGCCGGACGCATCACCTCCCTCGATCCTGCCCAGGCCAGCACCTTCGGAGCACTTCAGCTTCTCAGCGCCCTCGGTGACACGCTCTACAAACGGTCGTCCACGGGAGTGCTGACCGCCTCGCTTGCGGCTGACCTGCCGCGCATCAGCGATGGCGGCCTCACCGTCACGATCCCCTTGCGCGAAGACGTGCTCTTCCACGACGGCACTCGCTTCGATGCGCAAGCGATGGCCTTCAGCCTGCGTCGCTTTCTGGAGATCGGCACGCTCAGCTACGTGGTCGGTGATCGCATCAGCGCAATCGAGACACCGGAGCCGTTCCTGCTGCGCCTTCGCCTCAGCCGTCCCTCCAGCTCCCTGGAGAACCTGCTCACCGCCACCAACCTCACACCGGTCTCTCCAACGGCCTACCGCGATCATGGCGATCGTTTCCTCAACGACCGGTTCGTTGGCACAGGTCCTTACCGGCTGACCAGCTTCCGGTCGGTGCAACAGCGCTTGGAACCTTTCAAGCGGTACTGGGGCGCCCCCCCAAGCAACGCAGGCCTGGATCTGATCTATCTGAGCAATTCCACAGCGCTGTTCGGGGCCATGCGCAGCGGAGAAGTGGATGTGCTCCTTTCGGATGCCCTCGACGAGGATCAACGCCTGGCCCTGAACCGCATGGCCGACAAGGGAATGCTCCGCGAAGGCCAGGGACCTGCCCTTGTGATCGGCTACATCACCCTGCTGAGCAACGCCCCCCCGCTTCAGAATGCTGTCTTGCGCAGAGCTCTGGCTCTCAGCCTCGACCGGGATCTGATCAGCATGCGCGTCAGTCATGGGCTGCGCCCACCCCTGCTGTCCCTGGTTCCCAGAGGCCTCCCTGGAGGAGATGCCGAACCCTGGCCCCGTCACGATGCTGCCCAGGCCAGAAACCTTTTCATCGAAGCCGGTTACTGCAATGGGAAGGTGTTCAACCTGCCGTTCACCTATCGCTCCAATGTGCCCGCTGACCGTTTGATGGCCCTGACCTGGCAGGCCCAGATCCAGCGGGATCTGTCCGACTGCCTGGCCCTGACCCTGGATGGCGTTGAATCAACCACCGTCTATCGCCAGCTGGGGGAAGGCGCCTTCCAGGCGGTGATGCTCGACTGGCGTGGTTCCTATCCCGACCCGGAGGCCTATCTGGCACCCCTTCTGAGCTGCAGGGAACCAAGGGGATCCGTCTGCGATCGAGGAGAAGCTGCCATCAGCGGCAGCTTCTGGACCGCACCCGGACTGGAGGACACCTTGCTGCGCTCGGATCGCAGCCGTGGAGATGCGCGTCTGCAGGATCTGGACATCGTTGAAAGGATGGCCGCGGAGGGGGCGGCCTACATCCCGGTGTGGCTGGTCACACCGCGTGCCTGGAGCAGCACAGCGCTCGCCACCCCCGAATTCGATGGCAATGGCCAGGTGATTCTGGCCAGATTGCAGGAGGTGGACTGATGGGACGGGGTCGCGAACTGCTGCGGTACACAGGCACGCGCCTTGCCCTTGCGCCACTCATGCTGTGGTTGATCGCAACGCTGGTGTTTCTGCTCCTCCGCGTTGCTCCAGGCGATCCGGTCGATGCGGTGCTGGGCAGCCGAGCCCCTGAAGCAGCGAAGGCAGCCCTGAGAGCGCGACTGGGGTTGGATCAGTCCATTGGTCAGCAGTACCTGGATTTTCTCGGTGGTCTGTTGCATGGAGATCTCGGACAGGCGCTGATCAATCAGGAACCGGTGAGCGGGATCATCGGGAAAGCGCTTCCCGCCAGTCTTGAGCTGAGCATCACTGCACTGCTTGTGGCAGCTGTCGCAGGGCTGACCGTGGGCTTCACTGCCATCGCCCGCTCCGAGGGCAGGCTGGATCTCGCCGGCCGTTTCTACGGCATCGGCACCTATGCACTTCCCCCCTTCTGGGTGGCGATGCTGGCGCAGTTGCTGTTTGCCGTGACCCTGGGTTGGCTGCCGGTCGGTGGCCGCTTCCCTCCGGGAATGATTCCGCCTGCAGGCAGCGGTTTTCTGATCGCCGACAGCCTGCTCAGCGGTGACTGGGCGGCGCTGCAGGGTGCCCTGCGCCATCTGATCCTGCCTGCCTGCACGCTTGGCCTGCTGTTGAGCGGTGTCTTCACCAATGCCCTGCGCCTCAATCTCAACCGAAGCCTTCGCTCCGACTATGTGGAGGCAGCCCGGAGCCGCGGCCTGAGCGAGACCCAGGTGATCGTTCGACATGCACTGCCCAACGCGCTGTTGCCCGTGCTCACCATTGCCGGGATCACCGTGGCGTCTCTGATCGGGGGCGCGCTGCTGATCGAGGTGACCTTCTCGTGGCCGGGCATTGCGCTGCGCCTGCAGGAGAGCATCAATCAACGGGACTACCCCGTGGTTCAGGGCATCGTGGTGGTGGTCGCCGCGCTTGTGGTGCTTGTCAGCGTGGCGGTGGATCTGCTGGTGGCACTGCTGGATCCAAGGGTGCGCTACTGAACAACTGCTCCCGGAGCATGAGGGTTCAGACGATTCTCACCCGTCCTTCACAGCCATTTGAGCTCCGGGTCACGCAACGGACACACCATGAGGGAACCCTGCGCGAGATCGGAGATGCTTGATGCACACCCACAGGAAGTGGAGGCCTTCGCCATGGCCTGCCTGATCTACCAGCGACTGACGGTTCCGGGCCCCCGCCAGATCCCCAGTGAACAGGAATCCGGTCTGAGCCCACTGGGGATCTATCGACTGCGCGATGAGCAAGCGATGCCGATCCTGGAGATGAAACTGCATCAGCTCAAGGCCACCGTTCTGAGGCTTCAGTCGAGCAGGCGAGCCGCTCCTGTCTGATCCAGGCGATGCAGGTGCAGATCCCCGACCTGGAGATGTTCAACGCCCCCGGGCACGGAGCCGGACATCACACCTTCCTCCAGATCCAGCAGAAACCGTCCGATCTCCTTTTCAAGCTGGGCCTGAACCTGCAGCGGCTGAACACCCACCAGCTCCTCACCGAGCTGGAAGACGTCCTCACCCTGGCCGCTGTTGGCCTGACCCTCGACGCGCACCGGGGAGAAATGGCTTGCACCCTCAACCAACACGACCCGGGTGCCGGGATTGCGGGGCAATGAACGAAGCAATCCCAACTGCTCGCTGAGCGGCGGCGTGATCAGATCCAGCGTGCCTCCGCTGAGAAACACGGGCACATGCTCTGGCAGGGGAAGCCGGCGGGGCCAGAGCAGACTCCCGAAACTGTTCAGACCCACCACGCCCGAGAGCCCATCCGGTGGGGTGACCCTGGGAAGGCTCACATCCTCGATCTGGCACTGGAGCAGCCTCGACAGGTTGTTGATGGGGAGGTCATCGAGATCCTGACCACAGCGGCGTGAGAGCCCGTGCTCAGGCAGGGCACCAGCAGCGAGCAAAGCCGTGAGCGCGCCGAGGGAATGTCCTCCGAGAACAAGGCGATTGGAGGGCAGATCCAGCGTTCCCTCCTCCCAGGCCGCAAGCACGGCATCCAGATCCATCAGACGCTCCGGAATGACTTCCGCACCCGGGGGAGGCCGCCGTCCCTCCAGCAGCGCCTGCACCGCAATCGCATCGCTGCCGGGATGTTCAAGAACGAGAACAGGCCATCCCTGACGGCTGAGCGCCCTCCCAAGCCAGCGGAAGTGATCCGGGCTGCCACCCAGGCCTGGCATCAACACCAGCCAGTGGCGTCGTTGCGAGCTGTTCGACACTGAGGGTTGCCACAACTGAAGCTGCAGGGGGCGATCGCGATGGTCGACTGGCAGGGCAAGTCGTTGCAGATCACGATCGGAAGCAACCGGAACGCCCATTCCCGGGGATGCAGTCAGCGTCTGATTGATGGCAGAGACGGGTTGCTGATTGAGGTTCTTCACCAACGCCTGCTGACGCTGCAACTGGCGGCGCCAGCTGCTTGCCACCGGGAGCAGAGCATCCAGATCAAGCCGGACCCGCTGCGCCGGGAGCGCTTCAAGCAGATCCATGGTGGTCACCTGCCGTCGTTCATCCAGCAGCTGCTCGAGAGTGATCTGGACGGTTCGTCCTGTGGCATCTCCGTCAACCAGCACCAAATCACTGACCTGATCAAGCAAACGACGGCCTGCCCAGCTGTTGAGCATCTGCCGAGCCATGCTGCGGTCATTGATCAGCGGCGCCTGCAGCAGATCACTGACCCCTTTCCGGTTCTCCTCCTCAAGCAGATTCAGCCAGATCCCCAGCTCCGATTTCCTGCGACCTTCACTGCGAAGCCAGCCCCCCAGATCATCAATGGAGAAGGGGAGTTCCATCCCATCAAGACGCACCACCAGCTCCTTTGCTGCACGAACAGGTCGCACAGAGAGGGCACCGAGCAGCAGACTGCATGCCAGTCCCACGGCAACCCGTTGTCCTGTTGAGCGTCTTCGCAAGGCCAAAGCCAGTTCATTGGTGGAACCAGTTTCCCGCACCTTTGCAGGAAGTGGCATCAATTCGGCTGCTGACCTCGCTCGGCGCCGGTGGCGTGATCTACATGACGCCCATCATCTTTCACCAGGCAAATTTCTCCGCCAGTCAGGTGGGACAGGGCCTTGCGGCGTCCGCCTTGATCGGCACCGTTGCCCGATTGCTCAGCGGGGTTCTGCTGGATCGGGGACTGCGTTGCTCCTGGCCTGTACGCGCTGCGGCAGTGCTGGCCTTTATCGCTGACCTGACCCTGCTTCGCGCCCATGGTTTTGAGGGCTACCTTGCCGGCCAGCTGCTGATCGGCATTGCAGCGGGCCTCTACTTCCCTGCGATCGAGCTGGCTGTTCCGCTCAGCTGCGCCGGCTTCAACTCCAGCAGAGGGTATGCCCTGGCCAGAAGCGCTGACGCTCTAGGCGTGGCGATGGGTGCACTGATCGGCGCGATCTTCACCGCTTTCGGACTGATCCGAGCGGTGTATCTGGTGGAATCCGTGGCCGTGGTGCTGATGCTGATTGTGCTCAGCTTGCGTCCCCTGCCCGATGGACGGGCTGCACTGCTGCAGCTCGATTCCGAGGGCCAGCCGACCCAGGCGAGGGATCCCAGCACGGATGGATGGCGCTGGCTGCCCCCCCTGCTTCCCGTTCTTGCTGTGAGCATCGTTGCGACCGGAATGATCGCCCTGATGCAGAGCGCCTTGCCCCTCGATCTGGTGCGTGGCGGTCTGGCCAGACCAGCCCTGAGCGATTCCTGGAGCGGTGCGCTGATTGCCCTGCAACTGACACTGCTGGTGCTGCTGCAATGGCCGGTTGGCAACTGGGTTGCACGTCGCAGTCTGAGTTTCGGTCTCGGCATGGGGTTGACGGGGTTCGTGCTGAGCGCCCTGCTGCTTGCTTCTTCGGCGCTGTGGAGCGGAGGCATTGTGCTGATCTGTCTCGCCATGGTGCCTCTGGCTTTCGGAATCGCGGCCTTCCTGCCGACGGCAGCCGAAGCCATGGTGGAAGAGACGCCCCTTCAGCATCGAGGCCTGGCCATGGCACTGTTCTCTCAATGCTTTGCCATCAGTGCCACCGGTGCACCGCTTGTGGCTGGTGCATTGCTTGATCAACAGGGCCACGGCCTGCTGCTGTGGATGTTGATGGCCGCGATCTGTCTGGGAATGCTCCCCCTGCTCAAGGCGGTGCGGCCTCGCTATACAGCAAATCTGAACGCAACCCCTCTGGAGACCCTGAGCAATGTCCCGAGCACGCGAACTGCTTCGCTCCGTTAGAAACCTCTCGATCCTGCGCGAACTGGCCAAAACCAACGGTGGGTTGGACAGTGTCGGTGATCTCGTGGACAACTTCATCGACAGCGAGGCGATGACGGTCTGCCTGCAGCGGTTCAAGTCCCTGCCTGGGGGAGCGGAGATGGTGGAACAGCGCTATCCCCCCTTTCAGCCGGACATCCCCGCTCTGGAGCAACTTCCAGAGGGAAGCCTGGGGCGTGCCTACGCAGGCATGATTCGCCGACTCAATTACGACGCCGATTTCTTCCGACCTCGTGACACCAGCACGGAAGCCCTCTGGCTGACTCAGCGGATCGCCTCAACCCATGATCTCCACCATGTGATCGGAGGATTCAACACACAGACAGCAGGTGAATCGGGAGTGCTGGCCATCACAGCCACACAGATCGGATTCCCCGCCTACGTCCTGCTGAACACGTTGGCAGGGTTCCGGGCATTCCGCTTTCAACCCAGCGAACTGGAAGCGATCAGTCGCGGCATTGCCGTGGGAAGTCGGATTGGCCTGGAAGCCAAACCTCTGGTGCTTCAGCGCTGGGAAGAGGGCTGGGACAAACCCCTCAGCCAGTGGCGTCAGGACCTGGGGGTGCACCCAGCAGAAGGGGAACAGTTCGGTGCGAAATACTGACCCATCACCAGGATGAGCCGCCGCAGTCCATAAACTGCCGCCAGTTCCGCGTCAGCCATGGCGATTCATCTCCGCTCCCAGAGCGATTCTCCGCGGAGCGTGCTGCCACGGCTTGCACACCCCTTGAGCCCTCTACTGACTCTGGCTGCGCTGCTCTGGATCACCCCCGAGCCGGTCAGCGCCAGTGAGCAGCAGATGCGCCATGCGCTGGTGGGCCTGGCTGCCTATGCGGAATGCAAGGTCGTGAATGCCGGGTACAGCCGCGGCAGGGCTCAGGCCATCATTGAGAGTGGCATCAAATCCAAAGGCCTTGAACAGCAGGCTGAGTGGCTGCGATCCCCTCAGGCCATCCGTGCCGTGGCGCTCACCACTGAAGCCATGAACGACAGTTGCAATGACTTTGACCGGAGCAGCCCACAGTTCATTCCCGCAATGCAGGCGATTGACGCGCTTTGAACCTCCAGAGCCTCCGGATGAGTCAGCGTATTGATCGCCGGAGATGATCAACAATCAGTTCACTGGAAGAACCAAACAGCAAGCAGCGACACCGTTTACAAACACTCCACAACGCAGATCGTCGTCACGTTGAAACCACCCGGGGTTGTGCTGATGCCTGATCGCCTGCAGCTGGTCGCGACCTTCCTGTTCTTTGCACTCCTGCCGGGCGTTCCAGAATGATCTGATTTCAGCACGACGCCGACCTTGCACTGGAATATCAACCCACTTGAGCGCCATTGAAGACATCAGCGCCCTGAATTTCACGACGCAGGTCAACACATTTTTCAATCATGCAATCGATCAAACCATGGCAGAGATCCATCAATCGCACACCAGCAAGGCAGCAAACCCATCAGCTTGATAGTCACTTAAAGCCTCAATTGGAAGACATCATCCACACCATTCATTTTAAAACCACACCATTCATTTGAAAAGATTCCGAAAAAATGATGGTCACAACAACAGCTCGACCATCACATCAGCCACCAGATCAAAAACTAAGAAGAAATACTCATTCCAGCCCAGAGGGGCGTGATTAAACCGAGAAAGCAAGAAGCAACACTGTCACTCAAAACTGAGCATGCCGACCACCAACAACGTTCCCGACGCAACATTTTACACTCGGGTCAGAGACGAATCTGTTCCGGGTGAAAATCCATTTCGGTGGCAAGAACTGAGCACAAAGGACATCTTTGGCGGCAAAAAAATCATTCTTTTTGCACTTCCGGGCGCCTTCACACCAACCTGTTCATCCAATCATTTACCACGGTATGACGAGCTCTTCGAAGAGTTCAAAAGTCACGGTATTGATCAAATCATTTGCCTGTCTGTCAACGACGCCTTTGTGATGTTCCAATGGAGCAAGCACCTGGGCACAAAGAACATCTTCATGCTGCCCGACGGCAATGGAGAATTCACACGCAAGATGGGCATGTTGGTTGAAAAGTCGAATCTCGGCTTCGGGATGCGTTCATGGCGCTATTCAATGCTTGTCAATGACATGGCCATTGAAAAGATGTTTGTCGAGCCAGAGTTTTCAGACAACTGTCCAACCGACCCATTTGCATCCTCTGACGCCGATACGATGATGGCCTTCCTGAAAGGAAGCACATCAGCGGGCGTTGCAAAACCACATGCATTTGTTGGCTGATTTTTTCTGCCCGTCCTGCTGAATCAAAAGAGCCAACAGCGACATCAAAGACAATTCATGGCCCTTCGCAACCTCACAGACCGATCAAAAGTCTGACTGTCGCACAAGGGTCATGATGCAAACAACATTGGTAACAACGGGATGGCGATAACGCCACGTGTATCAGACCTCAACACCCAGCCTCAAGAGCACAACAGCGCTGCTGGTTGCACTGATCTCTTCTGCCGCTCCCGCACGAGCAGCACCACTGCCGCTGATGTGCATACTCACCAGCGAAGAAGCACCATCCATTCAGATCAGGCTGACTGAACGAACAGCCCATTCACTCAAAGGAACGCTCATCCAGAACACAACATCTCTTGGGGTGTTTCAAACCGGGAGGCCGAAACGAGGCCTGGATCCCTGGTGGTCCCTGCAGGACGGCAACAACATGGCCAAGGGCAGCTCGGTGCTCTTCAAAGGGGATGATCTGTGGAACCCATACCGGCACGTACCCAAACCAGCGGAAACAAACAGAGTGCTGTTTGTAGGTCTTGCACCTGAACTGTGGAACTGGGTGAATGAAGACAACCAGATGATCCTTCGAAACAATCGAAACCTTCTCAGAGCAGCAGCGGGTTTCTGGTCAATTTCCAACCAGTGCGCTGGAGGAAGACTGATCAAAAGCTAACATCCACACGACCATCAGTCGTGTTGGTTGTTTTTATCGCAGAAGCCAACATCCCGATTCTCGTCAATACAATCAATGGCATTTTCATAACCAATTGCCCGCTGCATATCACGATACTGCTGAAATATAAATGCAAGAAAGATCACACCCAGAAAGATCCAGCCATAACGAAGCACCGTTCTCGTAAAAACGCTGAAGGCCCTTTCAACTGCGTTGCCACCACCAGGCTGATCCATGACTTGCAGTCGTTCACTGACCATCACTTGACCCTATCTCCGGAACACATCCCCACACAACCCGCTGCAGAGAGAAACAGAGCGACTCACCAACACCGGCGTGGGGAATGTCAGAGAGATCCGACAGGCTGGTGGCATGGCAGGGGCGAGTGAACCTGCAAGCAGCGCCGAACAGAACGCTGGTACCCACCGAAGCCATGACAGAACAAATGACCAGAGCTGAACTGAACGCTCCACCAGTCATGTACCAGTCACAGGCCGCATCCATAGCGACAAGGCAAAGGGGTGCGCAGTCAAACGACAGCGAAAAACTCTGGTTAATCCTATTTTCAAAGATTATTTCGAGACCTCATTGATCGAACATTGTTCAGACGCATCGAGCAATAGATCCGTCAAAAGATTCAGTGATCCTGCAAAGAAACAGACGTGAATTCACGAAAGAGAACGTTGTCAGCAGATCACATGGCAAAGCCAATGATTGATCCACTTCGCCACTCAACACAGACAGGAAACGCAGACGTGCAAATTGCGACACACGCGATCTTCGAACAACCAAGCCGTCTTCATATCTCTTGAAAATTAGAATCGTCTTTGATATTAATGAGGCATTTTTGAGTTGTGTCAAGACCTCGAGTTCAAAACGATCATGCATATCTTGCCTCACGAATTCAAAATGGATCAGTGATGGCTCCTATCGACATCTCGATCGCAAAAGCAGACACTTTCTTAAGATATGGACATTCATGCCCATGGATGCTATGAAGTAATTGTTGTAGCTATTTGTTGTCGCCATGTCTGAAGAGCAGCTGAATTCTTTTCTAGAAAAACTGAAAGAGGATCCATCTCTTCAGAAAAAGATTCAGTCTGCTCATAATAATGATGACTCATTAATCGCCATTGCAAAAGAGGCCGGATTTGCGCTAACTGGTGAAGATATTGCTTCAATGAGAACTTCACCGCTTTCGGATGATGAATTGGAACAGATTGCTGGTGGAAAGTACACTGATTGTCTTGGCTCTGGTGCCTGCGCTGCATCAGGGGCGTCTGGTTAAGCACATCAAGGAAGTCAATCCTGACGATTGGTTGTCGAGAACTCTTCTTGGACCGGAGCTCACAAAGCAGGAGAAGAACACATTCAGAACATTTTAGTGACCAACCACAGCTCCTCAAGTTGTTGTTGAGCAGCAGGATTAACCGATGTTTGACAATACGAGTTTGAATCTACTCTGATAGTATCCATGAACCCAGACGCGGCATGCGGTTTGCTGTTCAACAACCTGATTGTCAATCGGTCCCCGAGTTGCGGGAACTCTGAAATTGAGTCAACGATGAATTCAGACGTCAACAACACCAAATAGACAGGACGGATTCGTTTCCAACACGAACCTGGCCACGCCAGTCCCTATCATTGAGCTGGCTTGGCGACAAAGCAAAGTCTGTGACGATGTCTTCAGCAAACAAAATGAGCCGCAGGAGCGTCAACAACCAGCGGCCGAAAAATCACATGCGCATGCTCCTCCACCAGCGATGTGTTCAAGATCTTCTTCTGAGAGATCTGAATTATTCAAATCCTCCACAATAATTTCATATCCAGCTTCCTGAGCAATCCTGACAACTTCATCGGATGACTTGGCCGCTTTGATCTTCATTTGAAGGTTGGTATCGGCTTTAGCCTTGTCCAGAAATGCTTTGAATTGTTCTTCCGACATGGGTATCAGATCTCTTCAGGATTTATAGCAACGATCAGCTGCAGCGACCGTTGTCGACCATCACTGTGCTCGCTTGTACCAGGGGTTAATAGATCAAGACTACTTTGTGGGATTTATTTGGGCAATAAGACATTACGCATGGAGTTTTTTCAACATCGAATAATTAATTGAGGCTATTGCCTGTATCAGTCGAGATGGCACAGCATGCATGCGCTGTTGATCAAGACGCACCAGAAAACATACCAAGTCATTCTGGCCACTCAGTCCCCACACGAATCTTCTGGAGAAGCTGATCTACCGCGAAAAGCCCTGGCCAAAGCATTGACCAAGGCTTATCTATTCATTTTTATATCAATTAAACTAGCACAAATATTTAATGTCCGTAGGAGGTCTTTGAGTGCAATACATACTCTTCATCATCTCAAGACAGCCAGCTCCACCAGCTGCAGCTTCCAGCTCCTTGTCTGACAATTCTACCGTTGCCGATTGCGTTGATTGAATATCTTCTGCGGTAATTAAAAACCCAGCTTCTTTGGCGATTTCAATCGCAGCTTCAGGTGAGGCTGCTG
>MDTA01003190.1_pt1 | contig 12694 bp, 13 predicted proteins | sample 811151 | NCBI WGS metagenome assembly MDTA01 (sample SAMN05326648, study PRJNA326480) | marine metagenome | isolation source: seawater | place: Indian Ocean: South | collected 2010
AAAAAAAAATTAATTAATAAATGGATTTTTGGTAAACCCGGTGTTAGCAAAAGAATAATTAAAATTATTAATACTGTTGGATAAATAATGAATATTTCATTTATTGGATGTCGAAATACAACAAAAGAAGCTATCTCGAGACTCCTGGAGAACAAAATAAAAATCAACAACCTCATAACATTAGATAAAAAGAATTTAAACAAATATCATATTTCAGGATTTGAGGATTTATCCAAATTTTGTAAAACAAATAGAATTAAAATTCACTATGTTGAAAAATATAATCTTAAATCAGATAGAGATTATAATTTAATAAGAAAATTAAATATCGATATTCTTTTCGTGTTAGGCTGGCAAAGAATTATACCAGAAAAAATTTTAAACTTACTTAAAATTGGAGCTTTTGGAATGCATGGCACTCCACTTAAACCTCCACACGGACGTGGGCATTCTGTCATGAATTGGTCATTAATAGAAGGCAGAAAAAAATTTACATCATATTTATTTAAGTTAGATAAAAATGTTGACTCTGGTACAATTGTTGGGTTGAAAGAGTTTGATATAAATTATTGGGATACTTGTGAAACCTTACATTTTAAATATATGCTCACTATGGTGAGATTAATCTTATTAAATATAAATAGAATTAAGAAAAAGAATTCAAGGTACCAAAAACAGGATTCTGAAAATATTACTTACTATAAAAAAAGACGCCCGGATGATAGTTTAATCAATTGGCAAGATACCACTATAAATATATATAATTTTATAAGGGCAGTTACAAAACCATATCCAGCAGCTTTTACTTATTTGAAAAAAGTAAAGTTAACTCTATTCAAATCTCAACCATTCGATACGTTTTTAACTTGGCCTTTAAGTAAGCCTGGCGAAATATTGGAAGTATTTGATAATTCATTCTTTCTTGTCAAAACTTTAGATTCATCACTCCTGGTGACTGAATATGATGGTTTTATTGGAAAAAAACATAAAGGTATGAAGTTAAAATGAAAAATTCTTTCACCTACAAAAACTTTATTAAGGTATTAAAAAAAGCAAAAAAAAATGGTTTTAGCTTTTCTAAATTTTCAAAAAACTTTGATAAAAAAAGTAAGGTTATTCTTTTAAGACATGACATTGATTTGTCACTAGAAAAAGCATTAAAGATGGCAGAAATAGAATCCCAACTCAATTTAATTTCTACATACTTTTTAAGAGTGAACTCTACTTTTTATAATATATTTGAGACTAGAAACAATGAAATAATAAAAAGAATTTTATCTTTAGGACATGAAATTGGACTCCATTTTGATCCTTTACTGTATAAAAACTTGAATTTGAAAATAAATGAAGGTATTAAAAACGATATTAAAATTCTTGAATTTTATTTTAATACAAAAATCAAAATAATTTCTCAACATAGACCGTTTTTATTAGGCACCAAAACTAATAAGTTTATTGAAAAAATTTCAGTTTATTCTCCTTTTTTTTTAAAAAAATATAAATATATTTCAGATAGTTGCCAGAATTGGAGAGAATTTAACTTGGAAGAAGCTATAGAAAAATTTAATAAAATCCATGTTTTAATTCATCCTGAGTGGTGGGGTAACACAAATGTAACCTGGAAGGCTCATCTTGATGATATTTCAAACATTTTAATAAAAAATAAATCTGATAAAATAACAGAATTAAAAAAACGATATACAGAATATTTGATTAAAATTAAAACATGAAAAAATTTATTATTATTTGTTATAAATATGAAGAGGGTAGTCAAAAACCAGTTATTAAAGGGAATCCAGTAATTAGAGATGGAACCATAATTTATAATGATGTAAATATTGAATAACAATTCGTATCAGGACATAACGTGTTAATTAGAGAAAAAACCTCAATCGGAAAAAATGTTTTAGTTGGTACTAATACAGTAATTGAAGGTAATGTAAAAATAGGAAATAATGTAAGAATTCAATCGAATTGCTATATCTGTACAAACGTAGTTATTGGAAATAATGTTTTTATAGGTCCTAATGTAACTTTTACAAATGACAAATATCCCCTTAGAAATAGACAAAATTACAGACCAGTGGGAGCTTTTATTGATAATAATGTAACCATTGGGGCTGGTTCAGTTATTGGAGTAGGGATTAAAATTAGGAAAGATTCATTTATAGGATCATGTTCGAATGTTTTAAGTAACGTTAACGCAGGAAAACTTGTTTATGGTAATCCCGCAAAAGAATATAGCCTTCCTAAAAATTTAAATTCATTAAATAAGATTAAGTGAAAAATACACTGATAATCGCATACAAAGATTTAAATTTAAATTCTAGAGTGACAAGAATACTTGATCAATTTGAAGAATTAAAATTTAAAAACACAGTAGTTAGTCTTGGTAACCCTCAAAATTATAAACAATTTAAAAATACAAATTTTATTGAATTAAAATATAATCCAAAATTATATAAATTGATTAGTTTTTTAAATTTTTTTGTAAAAAAAATAAGACATTCCGACTTCCAAAAAAAAAATTTAAATAAAAAATTAAAAAAAAAAAAAATTCATAAATCAAAAATACAAATCTTTAGAAATTTTTTTCTAACTTTATTTTTAAAAGCCTTATATAAATTAAACATTTCCATATATTCAGAATTTGCAAAAAAAGTACAAACAACGGTAACTGGGAACTTTGATCTTATTTTTGCTCATGATATGTACGCATTGATAGCAGCAAGTAAATTTTTAAATAGTCAGAACTATTTTATTTATGATGCGGTGGAACTTCCTCATGATGGAAGAAATCATTCAGGTTTTCTGTTTAAAAATAAAATTTTAAAAAAGTTAAGAGAGCTTGAAGAATCTGATGAAAAAAAAATTATGCAAAAAGCAAACTGTATTACTACAGTTAGCAACGGGCTTGCTCATCAGTTAAAAAAAATTAATAGAAAAGTTTTAATATTAAGAAATTATAAAAAATATAGAAGAGTTTACAAAGTAAAAGATAATATCAGAGACTTGCTTAAAATTAAAAAGAAGGAAATATTATTATTATATCTCAATTCAATCAAAAAAGATGAAGGAATTGATAAAATAATAGATATTTTAGATTTCATTCCGTTAAATTTTAAATTTGCTTGTTTAGGACCAGTTATTGAAAAAGATTACTTTGAGTTATTAAAAAGAAAAGTTAAAAAAAAAAATCTTAAAGAAAGATGTTTCTTTATAAAAGTTGTAAGAATGGATCACATGATAAACTTTATATCTACTGCAGATATAGGAATAATACCTAGGATTAATTCATACTTAAACCACAAATACAGCCTTCCTAATAGAGTTTTTGAATTTATAGCGGCCAGAATACCAATATTGTGTAATAATCTGCCGGATTTATCAAAATTTGTTGAAACAAACAAGTTAGGATTAACATTTGATGTAAATAACAAAAGTGACATTGTTCAGAAATTATTAGAAATATCGAAGCACAAAAACAATTTCAAAAATAACATTGACAAACACTTTAAACACAATAATTGGAAAAATGAATTTAACAAACTAAAGAGAACACTGATTTAATTAATGTATGAAAAAAGTACTGATAATTGCTTATAAAAATCTTACTTTTAATACTAGAATAGTTAGGTTTTGCAAAAGTTTTTCTGAACTTGGGTTTGAAGTAACTGTGATCAGTTTAAAAAAACCAAAAATTAAACAAAAAATAAAAAATGTAAAATTTTTTGAAATCTATGAAGAAACCCCCAAAATCTATACAATTACAAGTATCGTTAATTCATTATATAAAAAATTTGTTTATAAAAATGAAACAAAAATAAAACTTTTTCTTTCAGATTATATTTTAAAAATATTTTTTTTTTTAGGATTGTCAGTAATTAAAAATTTTTCAAAGAATATTTTTAAAGTTATAAAAAAGAAAAAATTTGATTTAATTATAGGTCACGATACTTATTCTTTGATACCATGCTCAAAAATTAAAAAAAAAAAACTCAATGCTAATTTATGATGCTGTGGAGTTTCCTCATAAAGGGAGAAATACCTCAAACTTTATTTATAAAAATCATTTTGTTCTCAAAAAACTTCGTGATTTTGAAATACAAAAAGAAAAAAAGATTATAAAAAAAAGTGATCTTATAATTACAGTTAGTCATGGTTTAAAAAATTTTATTAAAAAAGAATTTCATAAAAAACCTTTTGTTCTTAGAAATTTTCGTAATTTAGAAAAAAAGACCTCAATTAATTTAAAATCAAAGCTTAATTTAAATAAAAAAGATTTCTTAATTCTTTACTCTAGCTCTTTAGATAGGGACGAGGGAATTGATAAATTTATTAAAATACTTCCTAAACTTCCTTCATATTTTAAAGTTTGTATGCTTTCATCAACTGTGGATCAAGATTATAAGGAATATCTATTTTCTTTGATTAAAAAATTGGGAATTAATAATAAGTGTTTTTTTTTAAATAATGTTCCTTCATACCAATTTATTAATTTTATATCAAAAAGTGATATTGCAATTATCACCAAGAGAGGGGTTACACTTAACCAAAGATATGGTCTTCCTAATAGTGTTTTTGATATGATATCAGCTGAAATACCTATAGTTTACAATAATAAACTTCCTGATATAGATCAATTAATAAAAGAAAATCATATTGGAGTATCATTTGACATAAATAAACCTATGTCAATAATAAGATCCATAAAATATTTAAAGAAAAATATAAAAATATTTAAAAAAAACATTAAAGAATTTTCTTTAAATAATAATTGGGATAGTGAATTCAAAAGAATTCAACATATTATTATTAAAAAAAGGGTTTAAGATTTTTTTCTATTTAAATGTTTTTTAAACTTATCTAAAAAAATTTCTAAATATAAGTCATGCCCTTTAAGATTCAAATGTATCCCATCTGATAAAATACAATTTTTAACAGATTTGTTAATAAAATATTTTTCAATATCAACTAATGAAATCAGATTTCTAGAAAATTTTCTTGAAACGGCTCTTATAAGATGATTATAGGTTCGATTATTTTTATCATACTTAGAATCAGTTTTATTATTTTTCTTAAGTTTAGTTGGATGATTTGTTAGTAAAAAAATATGTTCGCACTTATGATGAATCAATCTAGTAATTATTTCTATTAAATTTTCCTTAAAAGAATTTGGTAGAACTCTAGGTAAACCTTTATCATCATTCCAAAAATTACAGTCATTTAGTCCAAATTGTATAATTGCTATCTCAACACCTTGGCTGAAAACATCATAATTTATTCTTTCTAATGCTTTTCTAGTTGTATCTCCATTCACTGAATTATTTCTTATTATGAAACTTTGAGATTTATTTTTTTTTGTCATTGATTCAATAAAGCTTGCAAATCGTGGAATCCAACCATTCTGAATAGAAATACCTTGACCAAAACAAATAGAATCACCAAAAAAAACTATTTTTTTCATTTTAAAAAACCTTTCAACTCAACAAAAAAAACTTGTCTATTGTTATTCCATAAAGACATTCTATTAAAAACTAATTTATTATAGTGATGATGATTTAGATCAAAATTAAATTTAAGAAACAAATTATATAAATTTTCACCACTGACCCTTTTTAGAGTCAATATTTCTTCCTGATCAATTCTTTTGGTCACATAGTAATTGTTATCGTTATCAACAGTAAGAGTAAATCGAAGAGTTTTACAATGCGGAAGAGCTTTTATCAAAAATAATTCTAATCTTTGATCAGCATTTGGAAAAAGATCATTAGAAATTATTAAATCATAATTTTGAAATTTTTGGTTTATCCAATCTCCATTAAGAATTTTTAAATTTTTAAATTTCTCCAATTCTTTTTTTTTATTAAAATTAAGTATTTCACAAAGAGTATAATCATGTGATTCGCAAAGTAATCTTGTGAAAGTAGTAAGGGCGCCACCAATATCTAAAATTTTTTTATGTGTTGTATTTAAAAGATCATAATAATTTTTAAAGTATGTATATCTTTTTGGTAAATCATTTTTTAACCATTTTTGGCAATGTAAATTTTTTTCAAAATTGGTTTGATTTTGTTCTAAGATATTTTTGATTTTGTCATGTTTACTATATTTTTTAACTGATTTCTCACTGATAATTTCCATTTTTATTTTTGATAAAATATCACTCTGACAAATTGAAAATAATTTTTCGTCTTTTAAATTTTTTTTTTCAAGTTTATATTTAGTTTTTTATTAAAATTAGGAGAATAATTGGTATTTATTTCTTTAGAAATTCTATTTTTAGAAAACTTATTTCTTTTTATTAAATCAATAAATTGCTTAGAGATTTTTATGCAATTATTTTGCATTTTATTAGATAGTGAAGTGGAAGATTGATTTAAATTAAGTTTAAAACTTTTCCTTATTAAGTAAAGTTTACCATGACTTTTAACATCAAACCATTTAATTGAAGAATATAATAACTTATTTTCTTTAAGGTTATTATTGGTTAAAAAAAATTTATCTTCGAATTGTGGTAAATTTAAAATTTCTAAATAAAAAGCTTTTCCTTTAACAAAATTAATAACTTTAGAGGATAGTTTTATTTCATGCCCTATACAAAAAATTAATTCTATATTATTTTCTTTAATAATTTTTATTATTGTATCTTTATTCAATTCAAATATATCAATAAAATTTAGTTCATTCATTTTAGAATATTGATAAATTTTATTTGTTTTTAGATTGTAATCCTTTTGTTTATTTGACGAAAGTATCAAATTTCCAAATTTATAATTTACAAATGAAGAAAAAAAGATATTTTCTGCCATTCTATTTTTTCCAATATATAAAATGTTCATTTTACAAATTAAAGATCTATTTTTTAAAGATGGTTTTTAATAAATTTAATTTCTTTATAGAATACCACTTTATTGAAACCAAAAAATTTATTATGTTTTTTTTTATTTCCAAACTTTTTTTTAATAATTTATTTTTAAATAAAAGATAAGAGAATGTGCAATAAACATTCTGTAATTTAAAAAATACAAAACTATAATAACTTAAGTAATTAAACCTTTTTTTTTTATTTAAATTATCTAATTTCAATTTTTTAAAAAAAGATTTCGTAAAGTTCTCATATGAATATTTTTGACTTATAATGAGATCTTTATAGCATCTTTCTGTAATTTTTTTTCTAGATTCTTCGTTAAGTTTTTTTAGTATATCTTGGATATTAGACAAATCATTTTTTATGGGAATATAGTGAATATTTTTTATTAATATACCATTATATTTACCTTCAACAAGTAACATACATGTTTTAGCCATCGCAGCTTCAAACATTCTTGGAGTTATTACAGCTCCACTTATTTTTTTATCAAGTCCTTTAAAACAATTTTTTTCTATTTGTTGAAATGACGACTTTGGATATTTTTTTTCATATTCTAAACATTTATCTCTTAGTCTGTAAACAGGATCATAAAGACTTGAACCACCCTCAACTCCAATAGTATATTTTGCATTTGAAACTGATTTTATCCATTTTGTACTAAATAATGTATCCTTAACATTTACTGAAATATCATATTTAAATTTATTTTTTTTAAGCTGTTTTAAAAAAAACTCACCTAAAAGTATTTTTTTATAACCTAATGAGCCATTTCTCGATTTTGCTGAAAATGTTCGATAAATAAAGTCATTTGATTTATTTTTAGAAAAGTTACTAAATTTTTTTATTTCTGTATTATCAGTATATCCTGATAATACTTTTTCAAAGTTTATTGAAGAAACAAGATCTTTATATACAATTTTAATATCTTTATCTTCATATAGTTGAGTAAAGACGACTGTTACCCTAAAATTTTTAAGAAATTTACATAAAAAATCTCCACCACCACCTTCATCTTGAGGAATAGCAACTTTTAGAAAATTTTTATTTTTAAAAAAAGAAAGTTTGGAAGTTAGTTCTTTAAATAAAAATTGATTATATCTTGTAATTAAAAAAGTTGTGTGGAAAACAACTAAATCCCATTTGATTTTCTTAAAATTCTCGGGTAACACAAGACATGCATTATGATAAAAAACTATGTGATTAGAAAACTTTTTAAAACATTCTATGAAAGATTTAACTGTATTTCTTAATGGCTTAAGTTTATTAAATGGCTTAATTTGTTGATAATATATAATTAAAATTAGTTTCGAATTCATCTGTAAAATTTAAGCATTAATATTTTTATTTAATAAAATTATTAAAATCAACCAAAAGATATTTAATACTCTTAATTCTTAAGCTTATCCAAAACTTCTGTTATGAAGTAATTGTCAGTAAATGAAGATGCATCATTGTTATTAAATTCTTTTTTCTTCAAAAAGCTAAGTATTTGTTTTTCCATCATAGTATGATTAGTAATAGTTTTGTATCTTAAATTAGAATTTAGACATTCTCTAACCTTTATCTTGCCATCTAAAGTTCCAAAAAAATCCCCATTTTCTCCAATGACATTTACAGATTGAAAAAAACTAGATGAAAAAAAATTTGCTTCTATATTTACTATTACCCTATTATGAAAATTAAGTTGAATAATAGACGAATCTTTGCTGTTAACTTTTAAACTTTGATTTTCTATTTTTCTTTCTTTTTTAATTTGTAAGCTTGATATTCTCTGAGCTTTTTTTATTTTACCAAATAACCAGGTGCTTAGATCAATCATGTGACTTACCATTTCCATTTCAACGCCCCCAGAGGTATTTTTATTATGTTTCCAAATTTTATGTCCACCTTTTCCATAAATTTTAAAGTTGCAATAAAGAACCTTACCAAATTTATTTTCATTAATTTTTTTTTTTAAATATTTATATAAATTTGCGTATCTGTAAATATAACCAACTTGGATTCTCGGATTGTAATTTATTTTTTTCAATTCAAGAAATTCCTTTAAATTTGACACTAAAGGTTTTTCACAAAATATTTTTTTATCAATTGTAAATAATTTTTTTAGAATTGTTTTATGAGTATTAGTGGGTGTAAGAACAAAATAATTATCTATTTTAGAATCATTCAACAAATTGTTATAATTTTTGACAATTTCATAGTTTTTTAAACTTTTTAAATTCGACTTATCTATTACTGGGTCATAAATTTTTATATAATGATTATTTTTAGATAGAATTTTAGCTATCTTGTTGCCTTGTTTTCCAAATCCTATTATTGCACTAATCATTTTTAAATTTTTAATTCATTTTTACGTCTAAACAATCTACTATAGAATTATTTTCAAATTCATTACTTATTATATCTATTGAAAAACTTCTATTTAATAATTGATAGTGATCATTAAAAGTGATTTTATTTTTAGTTTTATGGATACCAATTGATAAAATAAGAGGTCCATTATTAAATATTGTTTTTTTAAAAGAAATTTTCTTTGTTATTTTATTACTAAAATTTTGCACTGGACTTATATATTTATATAACCAATCTCCTTTTTTTGTAAAAAAAAGTATTGAAATGACATATTTATGAGTCTTATTACTTTTAGAATTTATAGACATTTCAATATTAAAGGTTTGATTAGTTTTTACTCTCTTTGTAAGAACGTTTTTTGCGTTTTTTAAATAAATTGATTCAAAAAAAATTTCATTATTTTTAGTAGAAACATTAGGTTTTGAGACAAAGAAATTACTTTTAATACCAGCAACATGTCTTAAATCTTGTCTTTCTTTTTCATTTGATAAAAGAAGGTCTTTGTAAATATCTAATTCATATTTTTTTATAGAATCAATGACTTTACCATCTAAAATTATTTTTCCTTTGTTAAGGTATATACATCTGTTGCAAAACCTTATTATTTGACTTGTGGAATGACTTACAAGTATAACAGTTAAATTTTTATCACTTAAAATTTTATTCAGAATAATTTGAACCTTTGCTAGAAAAAAAATATCGCCTGAGGTTAAAGATTCATCAATAATTAATCCAATTTTATCAGATTGCTTTGTTTTTTCTGAAATAATTCCAATTGCTGTAGAAAAAGATAATCTAGCTTTCATACCTTTAGAGTATGAATTGTATGAGTTAAAATAATAATCACCGATATCACTTAACTCTCTAATATAACAAGACAATTTTTTAATCTTTTCATCGTCGCTAAAGGCCATTTTTAAAGCGTATAGTACATTATCTTCGCCTGTTAACTTTTCATGAAAACCAAGATCACTTGATTCAAAAAGATTTATAAACTCTATTTTTGAATTATATTCACCGCTATTTAGCTTATATAATCCAGAAAGAATTTTTAATAAGGTTGTCTTTCCAGATCCATTTCTTCCAACAATACCTAGTTTTTCACCTCTAGCAATTTCAAGGTTTATATTATCTAATATAAAGTCCCTTTTTTTTTGTGTGTGTGAAAATGGTTTTTTGTAATGAAAAAAGCCGTTTTTAATTTGTATGTATGAATTCATCAAATGAAATTAATCTTTTTTAATGATATTTTGAATATAAAATTACTGAATATCAATGTTATAAATGACAAAAAGAACAAAATACCAAATTTATATATATTGAAAGTTGTTGAATTTAAAAATAAATCTTGATACTGAAAAATAAAATGTGATAAGGGGTTGATAAAAATAAATGGGTTCATTTTATCAGGGATAGTCTCATAGGTGTATGAAATTGGTGAAATTATAATTAATCCAATTGAAAAAAATCTGATAATCAAAATTAAATCATTAAATAAAAAGGTAAGTAAAGCAGTAAGTTTCAAAATACCAAAACAAAAAATAAAATAGAAAAATAGTGTAAAAAAAAGCGAAAAAAAAGAATATAAATTAAAATCTAATATAATTACTTTATAAATTATACATAATATTAAACTGATAACTAACTTTAAAGATGCAGAAATTATATTAGCTAAAAGAAATACATTTATAGGAATTTTAAAATTAAAACTAACACTCGATGATTTTTCGAGTAAATTTTCTGAACTATTTAGGAGCTCAATAAATGAAATCACCTGCATTATTCCAATGAAAATGATCATTAAAAATTCACCCTGATCTAAATTGGTTTTTTCTACATTAAAAATTTTAACAAAAACTATGTAGTATGCAGCTAAAAAAATTAAAGGTATCAATAAAACCCAATAAGCTCCTAGAAAACTTCCTGAATAATTTTTCTTTAAATCATATGTGATTTGATTTATTATAATTTTTTTAAATTTAAGAAACTTATCGATATACATTATCTCTATTCAAGGATTATATAGTTTATTCAAAAAAATCAAATATTTTTACAAATTATGCTATATTTTAGAAAATTTTTTATTTAAAAAACTATGAAAGTATTTATTACGGGAATTTTAGGTCAAATTGGGTCTCACTTGGCTGAATGTTTACTTGAAAAAAATATACATGTACTTGGTATTGATAATCTATCAACAGGTAAGAAATATCATTTAGATGAACATAAAAAGCTAAAAATAAAAATTGGAAGTATAGAAAACCCAAAGTTGGTTGATTCACTTATGGATGATTTTAAGCCAGATATTATTGTCCATACAGCAGCATCTTATAAAGATCCTAATGATTGGCAAAGTGATGTTTCAACTAATTGTCTTGGGTCTGTAAACCTTATTAAAAAGTCATTAGATTTAAAAGTTTCAAGATTTATTTATTTTCAAACTGCATTATGTTACGGACTAAAACCACTTGAAAACCCGATAACATTGAAGCATCCGAAATTACCTGCAAATAGTAGTTATGCAATCTCAAAAACAGCAGCCGAAGATTATCTTGAATTATCAGGTCTAGATTATGTTTCTTTTCGATTGGCAAATGTAATTGGTCCCAGAAATCTTGCAGGTGCATTGCCAACATTCTTTAAGAGAATTTCTGAAAATAAAAAATGCTTTGTGTCAAAGGCAAAAAGAGATTTTGTTGATGTAAACGATTTAGTTGATGTCGTTGAAAAAGCTGTAGACGGTCACGGGCAAGGAGCTTATCACTTTTCCTCTGGTAAAGATTATGAGATTAAATATCTGTATGATTTAGTAATTCAAGAATTAAAAATTAATCATTATATAGAACCTGAAATAAGGGAAGTTAATAAAGACGAAGCTCCCTCAATATTATTAGATGCTTCTAAAACTTTAAAGGACTATGGTAGCGAAATAATTAAAACAGAACTAAGAGAAACTGTCAGAAAAGCAATCATTTATTACAAAAAATTTGGAGTTGAGCGTTCTCACACACATTTAAAACAAAATTAATTCTTATATGCGCGTGAATCTTTTTTTTGAAAAAAAAATAGCATTGTCAACTGTGTTACTTTTTTTTTCTGGTTTTTCTGCACTTATTTATCAAGTTATCTGGCAAAGAATTTTGAGTCAAGAAATTGGTATTGACAGTTTAGCTATGGCAATAACTGTTGCTGTATTTATGACAGGTCTTGGCTTTGGTTCTATTGTCGGAGGTATTGCCTCAAAAAGGTTAAAAAAGAATATTTTTTTTGTTTATGGTATTGTCGAAATCATAATAGGTATTTTTGGATTTCTTTCAGAAAGTATTATTAGAAATGCAAATCAAATAGCTTCAACTATATTTATACCTAATCCCTTATCAGATTTTATTATAAATTTAATTCTTCTTTTTTTACCTGTTTTTCTAATGGGATTTACAACCCCTTTGATTATAGATTTATTAAAAAAAA
>MDTA01203417.1_pt1 | contig 12694 bp, 12 predicted proteins | sample 811151 | NCBI WGS metagenome assembly MDTA01 (sample SAMN05326648, study PRJNA326480) | marine metagenome | isolation source: seawater | place: Indian Ocean: South | collected 2010
AAATTTTCATTTTTAATGGCAATACCAATCGTAGGTGGCGCTGGATTTTTAACCTTTTTAGATTCCTATAATAATTTTTCTATTTCCGCTTCATTAGGCTTAGCTGCATTAGTTAGTTCATTTTTTGTTGGTATTTGTGCTTTAAGGTGGATGATAAACTGGCTCGGCAAAGGAAAACTTTATTATTTTGGATTTTATTGTCTTAACGTAGGTATTTTTACAATATTCATGAAATGAGCCTGATAGGAATAATATTTATTATCTACCTATTTTGTTTGATAATAATCGGAATAAAAGCATATAAATTTAATAATACTCAAGAAGATTATTTGTTGGCTGGTAGAACATTGAATCCATTGGTTGCAGCCTTCTCTGAAAGAGCCTCAGGCGAGTCTGCATGGTTATTATTAGCATTGCCTGGTGCAGCCATTTCGATAGGACTAGGTGAATTTTGGTCAGTTATTGGAATTATGGCGGGAATCATATCTTCTTGGTTTTTAATTGCGAAAAAAATTAGACAAGAGACTATGAAATATAATGCTCTTACTATTCCAGATTATTTCCATAAACGCTTCAACGATAAATCAAACATAATTAGGTTATTTTCGACAGCTATAATTGCTTTCTTCTTTCTTTTTTATGTTTCTGCTCAGTTTCATGCTTCTGGTAAAGTTCTAAATACGTTATTTAAAATAGATCAATTTTATGGAATATCTATCGGAGCTTTCATAATCATAGCCTATACAATAATAGGAGGATTCTATGCTGTTGCTTGGACGGACTTTTTACAAGGTATTCTAATGATTTCAACTCTTATAATATTACCTATTGCTGGATTTATTGAAATTAACAATCAAAACATTACGATTAATGCTGTATTAGATTCCGCTGATAAAATATTTAATAATAATAACTCCTCATTTTTTATGGGACAAAGTGGTTATTTAGCATTTTTAACAGTTTTAAGTGGCCTGAGTTGGGGGCTTGGATACTTAGGCCAGCCTCATCTTTTAATTCGGTATATGGCAATAAATGATGTTGAAAATGTAAAAATTGCCAGAAATATTGCAATAGCATGGACTATTCCTGGAGTTTTTGGTGCATTTATGATTGGAATTATATCATTGGCACATTTTGGACCAGAATTTTTCCTAATTAATGATCCTGAGAAATCAATGCCATTATTAGCGACAGCAATTTTACATCCTATTTTAGCTGGATTATTTATTTCGGGAGCTGTTGCAGCAATGATGTCAACAGCAGATTCTCAGTTGCTGGTCTCAACCTCTGCAATAACTGAAGATTTTTTCCATCAATATTTAAATATCAAATTATCTGAGAAAAAGCTTTTGTTTTTAAATAGGATTGTAATCTTAATTCTTGGATTTATCGCATTTGGCATTGCTAGCTATTCTCAAATCAGTGGGAAGAATATTTTTAATGTTGTCAGTTATGCTTGGAGTGGATTGGGTTCAGCATTTGGTCCTGCGTTGGTACTAACACTTTGGTGGCCTAAAACAACCCGTGAGGGTGTGATAGCAGGTATGATTGTTGGTTTTCTTTCTACAATTATATGGTCAAACTTCTCAGAATTAAGAATAATTGTTTCCGAGCGAGTAACAAGCTTTATTTTTTCAATTTTCGCAGTTTATTGTGTTAGCATTTTAACAAAAGATGAAAATTAAAAACGCATTAAAATCTATTTCTCCAAAAAAGACCCCTTCTGTTTTTTTACTGAAAGGTAATGATTACTTTCTTCAAGACTTTTTTATTAAAAAAGTATCAAGGATATATTTTAAAAAATATTCATACACTATTACCCTTATGTTACCTGATGATATGGGAGGAAAGGAAATAATTGAAAAGCTTACATCAACAGACCTTTTTGAGAAACATAAGCTTTTTGTAATTCGAGATCCTCAGAAAATATTGGGGCGATCTAGTTCTGATTTACTTGAGATTTGCAAAAATCCAAATCCTGGTCACCTAATTTTTTTGATTTCTGATGATTGGGTTACTAAATCTAGCTTTCTAAAAAAAATAGAATCATTTATTGAGCCAATTGAAACTCAAAGTCCTTATGAAAAGGATATGATAAAATGGGCAAAATATCTTATCAAAGAAAAAAATAAAACCGCCGATTTTAGAGTTCTCTCAAATCTTGTCGATATAGCTGGTCAATCAATTGTGCATCTAAATAATGAAATTAATAAACTATGCTTGTACATCGAGCCTAGGACCCAAATAGAAATTGAAGATCTAAATCATTTTTCTGGCTGGAATAGAGAAAGAAAATTGTGGGAATTTTTATTAGTATATAGCAATAAAAATTATGAAAAATCAGCAGTAATTGGTAAGTCACTTATTCATAGTGGTAATCAAATAGCTTCAATAATTATATCAATCACAAGCTTATTTCAGGAAATGTTGTTTGAAAAGATGAAAAAAAATGGAACTTTTCGTCCTAACACTGGTTATATACCTTTACCTTCTTCAATAAAAAAAAGGATATCATATTTTGCAAAAAATTTTACCTATCAGGAAATAACGCATGCATTATTTTTACTACATGAAATTGACAAAAGAAAAAAAACACAAATAACAGATGACGAAATTGAGCTCATTTCATTTATCGGGCAAACTATTGGATCATAAGAAATATTTATACTCAGATGAGCAGCTAATATCAAGATTTCAAGCTGGTGATGAAAATGCATATGTTGAATTAGTCAACAGATTTAAAGATAAGCTCACAAACTTTGTTTACTATTTCACAAAAGATGAAGAGCTTAGCGCAGATATTGTTCAGGACACATTTATTAAACTATACGAGAAAAAACACTATTATAAACCAATTGCAAAATTTTCAACCTGGCTTTACACAATAGCACGTAACCTTGCAAACACCGAACTGAGGAAAAAAAATAGAGCTAAAGTTATTTACTTAAGTCACATGAAGTATGACAAAAAAAATCATGATTTGGAATCAAAGGAACAAAGCTTAATCTCTAAGATTGAGAATGAATACTTATCCGATGAACTACATTCAGCAATTGATAGATTGCCAGATAATTACAAGACAGCTATCATTTTAAGAGATATTCAAGGGCTAAACTATGAAGAAATAAGTAACATTGTTGGGGTACCTTTAGGAACAATAAAATCCAGAATAAATCGTGCACGACTACAACTTCAGGTATATTTACAAAAATTTAAAAAGGAGCTATAAAATCAATGGATCGTTTTGAATTCGAAGATCTTATCTCAGCTTATATAGAGAATGATCTCCCGCTAAATAAAAGAAAAGATTTTGAGGATTACCTAGTAGAAAATCCATCTCAAAATCAAGTAGTTAAACAAATTGCTATAAATATGAAGGCTTTAAAAAAATTACCTAAAATAGCTTCTAAGAATAATTTTAATCAAAAACTAATGGAAAAGATTAAAAGTAATAATCTTGATATGAATCTAGTAGTGACAAAAAGAGGAAATATTTTTGGTTTTACTTTCCTTAATGCTTCGATGTTATTAGGTCTAATCTTTCTCCTTTTTGTTTTAAGTTTTGAAATCACAGGCTTAATGCCGGGATTGAAAAATAACGTGCAATACGAATTTACAGACAATAAAAAATTTTTGGGAAAGAACGATATGGTTAAAAAAAATGAAGATGATGATACTTTAAATCCAAACTTCAATTCCTTTCAAAATGATACAATTAAAAAGGGGAAAGTAGATTTTTCTAGAAATATTAAATACGTAAACGAATAAACTATAATTTTTTGCCAAACAAGTTTTAAACTCCATTTAAACTTACTAATTTTATTTACTGAGATATTAAGTTTATGTCCTTTATGGTAAACCAAAAAACCTTCACTAAAGCTTTAACGCTTTTCTGCCTTTTAGTCTTTTTTTATACTATAATCCCTTCGGAATACTATACGGTCGTGGCTATTTTAAAATATATCATAATAATTTTCATAATAATTGTATTGATGATGTATAATAAAATTTTAAACCTCTATCAGAAACAAGAAATTGAATTTCAAGAAAAAAAAGATTCTAATATCGCCATAAATAGTGTTCACCTCAGTAAAAAGACATTTAAAAAACAATTCAAATTTTTAACCGATACAGTTTTATTACTTTCTAGCTCAATTAGTGAAAAGTGTTTTTCTGCTATTTATATTATAGATATTCAAAACCAAAACTATATTCTCCAAACTGAAGATATGAATATCTTTTGCGATTCAATACCCATTGCAAATCAATTGGTAACTGATTACAATTATAAGGGAAAAAAACTTTACCAAAAAGATAACCCAGAGGGATGGAATGAAATCTTTAATAATAAAAACTGGAGAGGAAGTGAATGCGCAATTTTTAGTCCAATATACTTAAGTAATAACAAAGTAGGCTTTATTTTAAGTATGGTTAATCACTTTACTGATATAAATACTAAAAAACAAGAATTTCATGGTGATTTAGGAAATTTTATTTCTTTTGGTATTGATACATTAGGTATTCTTGAAGAACGCACTATAAGTGAGGAGCATAAATCCCTAATATTAAACATATTATCGGATATTGATTTCAAATCCGATAATCAAATAATATATAATAAATTTAAATTCCTTATTGTTTCATTATTTAAATATGATCGTTTAACAATATCGATTGTAAAGGCAAATAAAAATAGAAGGGAATATGATAAAGGATTGAACTTGATTATTAAAATTATTGATGGTGACAAAGATATGTTTATAGAAGGCACTGATTTTCCTACTAATGGATCCTTGCATGGTTTACCTGTGATCAAGGGTACTTCTGTAATAACTCCTAACTGGCAGGAAACTCATGATAATCTTTTCAGATTTAACTCCTCGGAAATAATCGAAAACTATAAATCTGTACTAGGTGTTCCAATCGTTGTGAATAAGCAGAATCAAGGTTCAATTCTACTTGAAAGAAAAACCAACTTAAGATTTTCTGATTTAGATGAACATAATTTATTATTGATAGGCAATGTTTTAGGATCCGCTTTGTATTGGAAAAATGAGTATGAAAAAATTTATACTGATGCTACCCATGATGGGCTTTCAGGATTATTAAACCATCAAACATTTAAGGATAGATTCCAGGATGAGGTCAAAAGAGCTGAGCGTTTTCAGCAAAAAATGGCTATAATGATTTTCGATTTGGATAAGTTTAAAAAGGTCAATGATACACTTGGTCATCAATACGGAGATTATGTAATCCAAACCGTCGCAAAAATTATGCTAGATAATGTTAGAGCTGTAGATGTAGTAGCTCGTTATGGAGGAGAAGAGTTTGCAATAATATTAATTAACACTACTGCAGCTATGTCAAATGTTGTTGCAAAGCGTATTGTCTCAAATATTGCAGATTATAATTTTTCAATGAACGATATAGATACAAAAATAACTATATCCGGAGGAATGTCAGAATACCCAACTCATACAAAAGAAATGAAGGAATTGATTGAATATGCAGATCAAGCTATGTACGAAACAAAACAAAATGGAGGTAATAATATTACCATCCACAAAAATGTTTGAGGTTGAATTGGTGAAATTGTTTAAGGTAATAATATTTCTTTTTTTCTTTTATCCTACAATGTGGTTAAAAGGATCTGAATTTGAAGATTCTGAAATAGCCTTGCATCATTTTATGCAAGGAGAATTTTTGATGAACCAAGGAAATTATTCATTAGCTATACTTGAATTTCAGGATGCCATTGATCTTGACCCTAATGCTTCCACTATTCATGTATCTATAGCGGAGGCATATCTAAAATTAGGTAAGATTAAACGATCAAAATCCCATCTGGAAATTGCTATTGATTTGAATCCCGAGGAAAATGAAGCGCTTGAGATTCTCGGAGATATATATATTAAAATTAAAGATTATGAGAATGCCCAATTAACTTTTGAAAAGCTTTATGAAATCAATCCCTTAGAACTTGATTATATATTTGCCTTGGCTGATTTAGCAAAGATACGAAAAGAATGGGATGTCGCTATCGAATACTATATTGAAGGTTACAATACCAACAGTGCAGCAATAAATGGTCTTGAGCAAGCACTTCAAATCTCGATTGCAATAAATAATTTTAATAAAGCAGAGGAGGTATGTGAATTATTATTAAACGAAGAACCTCAAAATACTAAAATAATTCAAACACTTGTAGATCTGAGCTTGTTTAATAATAATTTTGACCTTTCATTAAAAATGCTAAACAAATTAGAAAAAATTAATGGGGTGTCTACGGAAACAGCAATCCAAAAAAGTGTAATTTACCAGTACTTGAAGGATGAGGATAAAGCTTTAGATGTATTATTGAAATTGGATAAAATTGATATGAGTGACATTGATATCCTTGACAGGATTGTGAACTTATTTATTGAGCAAAAAAATAATTCGCAAGCATCTACCTACAACAAAGAATTAATTAAAAATTTTCCAGAGGATCCAAGAGGATATATAAACAATGCAATAATTGCGATGGGTGATAAGAATCCTGAAGATGCTGTGAAAAGCTTAAGCCCTTATGTTGAAAAGTTTACAAAAAATTTTACTTTTCAATATCTTATAGGTACTGCATACTATCAACTCAAAGATTATGAAAGTTCAAAAATATATTTGAAAAATGCATTAAAAATTTATCCACTTTCAAAAAATACTAAACATAATTTAGCATTAATTTATGATGCTACAGGTGAATGGGAAGAATCAGATAAATTGTATATGGAATTAATTTCAAATGATAGTACGGATGCTCAGGCTTACAATAATTATGCTTACAGTTTAGTTGAAAGAGATGAAAATATTGAATTTGCTTTAGAGTTAGCGAAAAACGCGGTTCGACTTGAACCAAAATCTGCAGCGTACTTAGATACAATTGGTTGGATTTACTTTAAACTATTTAAACTAGATAAAGCACTATTCTACATTCAGGAATCAATTAGTCTTGATTCAAATAATGTTACAATAAAGGAACATTATAATGAAATTATTAAAATTAAAAATAAAGGAAATGTTGAAGAATCTCAACAAGTAGGTAACTAATGCTTTTTTTTTTTACTTTTTGCCAGTTGTGCATTAAAACCAGATCTTCCTCTTATTTCCTTATCTAGAATATCCTATCCAGACTTAATTGATAATTATAATTCTTGCGAAGGAAAAGGATTTATAGTTTCAAAAGGCGAAATGCATGGCAAATTGTACTTTTCATTCAAGTCTCAGAGAGATAGCACTTTTATTGACTTTTCTGATTTTTTGGGAAGGAAAACAATACTTATGTGGTTTACCCCTGAAAAAATTACTGTTCGAGATTTAATAAATAATACATACTATAGTCAAAATCAGGTTGTTAATTATTTTCCATTTTTAAAAGTTCTAGATAATCAAAATGTCTCGGAGGTAGTTTGGGGTGCGAAGCCAGTCTATAAAAGAAAAATAAAAAAATATAAAAAAGAAAATAATCTTGAAATGAATTATAAATTTAAACAAAAGCAATTTTCTGGCAATAGATTAACATTATCAAGTCTATACTATAATGATAGGAAATCTGGAGATACTTTTGAAGTTGAGTTTAAATCAAGACAATGGAGCAAAAATCATATTAATATGAAAAAATTATGGAAAATGTTAGAATTCTAGATGAATATATCTGTAGTTATACCCGTTTTCAATGAATTAGAATCATTACCTGAACTTAAATTAGAATTAATCAAAAATCTAAAACCTTATAAAAAGTGGGAAGTGATTTTTGTTGATGATGGGTCAAGTGATGGATCTACAGAATGGTTAATTGATCTTGCTTTGTTAAATAAAAATTTTAAATTGATTCAATTTTATAGAAATTACGGTAAGTCAGCGGCATTAAATGAAGGTTTCAAATCAGCTTCTGGTGATTATGTTATTACTATGGATGCAGACCTTCAAGATGATCCTGCTGAATTTTGTAATCTTATTGAAAGTCTTGAAAAAGGATGGGATCTAGTATCAGGGTGGAAAAAAAACCGGTTAGATCCGTTAAATAAAAGACTTCCATCTAAAGTCTTCAATTTTGTTACTAGATTATTAACTGGTGTTAAAATTCATGATTTTAATTGTGGGCTAAAAGCATATAAAAAATCAGTAATAAAATCTATTGATATTTATGGCGGGCGGCACAGATACATTCCCGCCCTAGCAGGTCAAAGAAAATTTAAAATTACTGAAATTATTGTTAATCATAGAGCTAGAAAATTTGGAATTACAAAGTATGGTGGGGCAAGATTATTTCATGGTTTTTTTGACCTAATTACAATTTTATTTTTGAATCGATTCAATCAACAGCCTTTACATCTATTTGGAGCGTTTGGCATCGGATTTTTTATGATAGGTTTTTTTTCAGAATTAGTAGTTTTATATTATAAATACTTTTTAGGTGATCCATTTTCAAAACATATTGCATTGTTAATTTTTGGTGTAATGCTTATTGTGATAGGTATTCAATTCTTTTCAATGGGTCTTTTGGGTGAGTTGATAACCCGTTCCAATCAAGATAACGAAAATCGTGTCAAACATTTATATGAGAAAATATAGCAATGTCATCAAAGTTACCTATTATAAGTATAATAACTCCTACATATAACCGTGCAGATGAATTATTATATCTATATGAGTCATTAAAGCAACAATCTGTTGATCTTAAAATTTTAGAGTTTATTATTTCAGACGATGGTTCTACTGATTTCACAAAAGCTATGGTGAAAAGTTGGATAAAAGATTCAGAGATATTGGTGAAGTTTGTTACTCAAAAAAATCAAGGACCGGGCGCAGCAAGGAATCATGGAATGAAAGTTGCTGAGGGTGACTTATTTTTATTTATTGACTCTGATTGTGAAGCTCATCCTGAATGGATAAAAGTTATTTATGATGAATTTCAAAGTGGTAACTTTGACGCTTTTGGAGGACCTGACGGTGCTAAGGATAACTTTTCATCACTTCAAAAATCTATAGATTTTTCTATGACATCGTTTTTTACTACAGGGGGAATGAGGGGTCATAATGAAAAAATGGTAGCCAAGTTTTATCCCAGAACTCATAATATGGGTATAAAAAGAACAATCTATGATAAAATTGGAGGCTTTAGTAGTTTAAGGCATGGCCAGGACATTGAATTTAGCCATAGAGTTCATAAATCAGGTGCTCGTGTTAAATTTTTGATAAATGCTATTGTTTTTCATCGAAGACGCACTTCGCTAAAACAATTTTTTAAACAGGTTTATAACTGGGGTGTAGCAAGAGTGAACTTAGGTAAAATAGATTTATCCATGTTAGAGACAGTTCACTTTATTCCTTCCGCCGCTCTTTGTTTTTTAATATCATTGACTGGAACTTTTATATTTCTGGAATTACCCATGTCATTACTATACTCAATTATTTTATTGCCTCTTACAACCCTTTCCATGTATGGATCTATAAATAAAAAAGACTATAGAATTTTTCCCTATCTAATGATTGTAATTCCAGCACAAATCATTGGATATGGAGCAGGTTTTTTTCAAGCTTACATTAGACGCTTTATTTTTAATCAGAAAGAATTAGTTGGATTTAAAAAAAATTATTACAAATGATTACAATTGTTTTGGGGATGCATAGGAGTGGAACTTCTGTAGTAGCTGGGATTTTACATTTTAATAAAATAAGTATGGGTACCTATGAGACTTTTTGGCCTCGGCCTCTGCCTCAAAATCCAAAAGGATTTTACGAAAATTATGATTTTCGTAAAATTAATGATGCTATTCTTCTACATTCGGGTTACAAAGTAAAAGATTATAAGACTATCATTCCAATTCCAAAAGTATCCAAAAAAGTAAAAATGATTAAGATGATTAAAAAGTATGAATCAAATTTTGAAAATTGGGGATGGAAAGATCCTAGAACGTGTATTACTATGTCAAATTGGATGTCAGTACTTGAAGAGATGGAACTAACTAAAAAGTTAAATATTATTTTTGTATCAAGAAGCTCTTTATCTGTAGCAAGGTCTTTAGAAAAAAGAAATGCATTGCCTTTAGAGGATGGTGTCCGATTGTGGGAAATCTATACCAATAGAGCAATTGATTTTTGTGAGTCACATGACATCCCAACAATCTATCTATCTTTTGAGAAAATTCTAAAAAACCCGTTAATTCAATGCGAAAAACTCTTCAATTTCTTGTCTTGTCCGTTTGATAAAAGTGTAGTTGAAGGTTTTGTTGACAAAAGTATTAGCATAAACAATGAAGGTAAATCATTTGAGCTTCCTAAAAGGATTCTAGATTTAGAAAATAAAATAAAAAAATTAACTTTAGTGTAGGGATTTTCTTGGCTAAAGAAATTATTACCATTCTTTCAGTTAGTTTTTATTCTTCTAGTCACTTAAAAAGATTGATTAGTAACTTTCTTTTGAAAACCTCTCAAACTGAAAACATAAAATTTTTAATAATTGATAATACATATGGTAAGGATCGATCTTTATATGCTGTTTTTGATAATCATGACCAAATACGTATTTTAAAATATAAAAATCGTTTTAAACAGAGATCGCTATCACACGCTAGCGCATTAGATTTTGGACTAAGACATGTAGATACTACCTTTACTCTAATTGTTGATCCTGATATACACATTTTTTACAAAAGTTGGGATAAGTTCTGCCTTGAAGGGATGAAAGGGAACCGTCCAACTGTTATAGGTGCTCCTTATCCACAATGGAAATTGGGCAAAGTCCATGAATATCCAAGCGTGATTTTTATGTTTTTCAAAACTAGTTTGGTTCAAAGTTTTGGAAAAACATTCCATCCCTTTCCAAAACCCTACAAAAGATTGTATAATAGTTTAATGAGAAAATTTGTAAGGCTTGGAGGATTGGCGAATAAAAGTCGTTTGTGCAAGTCAAAACAATTGCGTTTAATTTGTGAATGGCTTGAAAAGAAAACAGGAGTTACCTCTCCAGACACTGGAAGAGAAATAATTAGACAGTTTAAAGAGAATAAGTTTAGGACTGTTGTTTTCTCTTCACCATGCGGGCAGGATATTGGAATTCAAGATAAACAAGAACTAAAGTTGTTAGCAAAAGACTTTGAAATGTATACTTATAATGACAAACCGTTTCTTTCACATATGTATTCATCAGGAGTATATCATTGGCGTTCAAAACGAAGTTCGGACTTTAATTATTGGCTAAGTTTGATTAAAAAATTTGAAAATAAAACAGGGAAATATTAATTATGTCTTTTATGGTGGTAAATACAGGCAGGGTAGCTAGTCAATATTTTTATATTAATTTAAATTTACAACCAAATATCCTTATGCCTTCAAGATATCAATTTGATTATATCACCAAATCTTTTATAAAAAGAAGATACCATTATCCCTTAAATAAACTTGTTAAAATAAAAAAAAATGAGCTTTCTAAACGTCCTGGGTTATGCTTTGGAATTGTTTTTCATTCAGCTCGCAGAAATTTAGTCTATCCGTTAAATTCACAAAAGAACGTTGACTTTTTAAAAATTCTTCGGGATGATTTAGCATTAAATACCATCTTCTTTCCCGTAAGGGATCCTAATAAAGTTTTTAAATCTGAAATGAACAGGCAATTAGCAAGAATTGTTGGTGATTGGTCTTTTCCTTTGGGATTAAATGGGTGGCAAAAGAGGTGGAGATTAAATCAATGCGAAGAATTAAAAAAACAAGATTTAAACCATGATAGATTAGCCGGATTCTTACCACAAAAAATTGATCACAAAATACTAAAAGACACCTCAAAAAAATTTATTATAAATACAGCTAAAATATTTTCACTTTATAACCTGTTTGATAAGATTTATGACAACGTTAAAGTTTTTGAATTTGAACATCTTTTTAATCACCCTGAAAACATATTCAAAAGTATGGCAGAAGAAAAAGGGTTTTCTTTTACCGATTTATCATTAATTAATGCTAAGCTTAACAGTCTTCCTAATAGGTTCCTGCTTTATAATAATTTTACTCTAGAGGTTGATAGCGAAACACAAAAATGTTGGAATGGCATGGGTATTTCAAAAAAAATAAAATTTGGATTTAAACAAAAATCTGCCTTAAAAAGATTATTAATTGATAAGCAAAACCCATTTGTACGATCTTGCAGGATGAAATTTGAAATACCAGAAGTGATGAGCGTATGCGAAGATTGGGGTAAATATGAACAAGTAGGTTTGGTTCCGGAGCGTGCGATGCCTATGACATATGATGCAGTTAATGCAAAAATAGCAATTGGTATGCATTGCGATGACGTGCCTATCTTTACCGCTCATGAAATCGAAGATATGATCAAAACCATCCACTCAGTGATTTGCCCTAGATTTGATAAAAATTTTAAAATTCTTTTTGATTATTATAGGAATCATGTATACTTGGAAAAAATTCCAAGCGGTGATTTATATAACGTTTTTAAAAAACAAAATTATCAAGAATTCTTAGACTTTGATTCAATATTAAAAAGCCCAGAAAAGATATTGAAACTTTTTTAAAATGAAGAAAATAAAAATAATTTGCACAATTGGACCGTCTTCTTTTAATGAAACAACTGTTAAAAAGATGGATGATTCAGGAGTAGATTATTTTAGAATTAATTTATCACATACTAACATTGATGATCTCA
>MDTA01068360.1_pt1 | contig 12693 bp, 11 predicted proteins | sample 811151 | NCBI WGS metagenome assembly MDTA01 (sample SAMN05326648, study PRJNA326480) | marine metagenome | isolation source: seawater | place: Indian Ocean: South | collected 2010
TATTTGTTTTTCTCAAAAATATCTATTTTTTTTTTATAATTTTCTAAAAAACCTAAAGCTGCTATGCCAGATCCAATTAAAATATTTTTTCTATAAATCATATATATTTTTTAGTAATGTTCATTTTAATTTTTTTATTAAACGGTAAAATTTTTTGAGCTGGCTTTTCTAAATTTTTAAAAATAAAGTTTTTGTATTGATACCTATGAAATATTTTTTTAACAATATACTTTACAGATAATATTTTACTACTCGGTGGTAAAAACTCTTTAATGTATTTATTTTTGTTACCATTTTTAATTTGATTAATGAATTTTATAAAATCATTTAACGATACTATTTTTATTTTATTATTTGGTGAGTGAATTACTACTTTTTCTCTTTTTTTAATTTTATCAAAAATGTATTTGAAGAAACCTTTTTTTGCATTAAATGAAATTATCAATGGGGTTACAAACCATATAAAATTGTTGTAATTTTTATACATAAATTTTTTTAATTCATTTCTCGAATTTCCATAATAGTTATCTTTAATATTTGGATATTTATAATATTCATTTTGAGTACCAAATATGTAAATTTTTATATTTTTATTTTTAATTTTAGATATAATTTTTTTTGGTATAATGTAATTAAATCTATAATTTAGTTTTTTATTTCTTTTAAAATTTCCGCCTATAAAAAAAAAAATACTTTTAATATTTTCTTGGTTTTCTAAATATTTGCTAATTTCGTGATATGATATAAAAATATTTCTTTTATTTTTTTTAAAAATTTTTTGAGCTAGAATACTTTTCTTTCCAATAATGATATTTGCATTAGTTATTTTTCTATTTTTTCCCATATAATATAATTTTCATCAAAATTAACTTTTTTCCATTTATTTCTAAATTTATCTATTATTATTCTTTTTTTCGAATTAAAAAGTCCATAAAATTCTCTTCTTATCTTTAATGATGTTCTATTAGGCGCAGAAAAAATAAACTTTTCATTATCATCTAAAATTCTTTTAGTTTCATTTTTATGAAGAACAATCATTCCTATATTGTTATCTATTAAAAATTTATATTCACAAGACAAGTGAAAACAATAAATAAATTTATTTGAATACATATCTCTCGGAATATATCCATCTACGAGTATATTTATTTTGTAAGATTTATTTTTTAAATATGAAAAAATTTTTTCATTTGTGTTTTTTAATTTATTATTTAACAAGTATTTATTATAAAGATCTTTAGAACTAATTATTAATAAAAAAATGGTTAAAAATTTAAAAGATATATTTTTAATTTTTTTATAATTTACATTTTGTTGTTTATTAAAATCTGAGAAATAATTTAAAATTAATAAAATTGTAATTGTTGAAATAGGAAATACGTAATGTTCTGTCGGAATTTTAATTTCCTTAGAGAGATATACTATGGGCATTAAAACTAAAAATATAAAATACAAAAATAAATTTTTAATTTTATATTGGTTAAATTTAATTTCTTTTTTATTCGCTAAATATATTAAAGCTGGAATTATTATTACTAATGAGTACAAAAAACTATTTATCCTAAACAAAACTGACTCAAAAGTAAATCCAAGGCTAAAATATGATACCCATTTTATAAAATTTATTAAATGGCTAAATGTTAAAACTTCTGGAAAACTTATTATAAGATATGTAAAAAAAACTATTAGAGCATTTCTTATTACTTTAGTAATTTTTTTTGATTTTATTAGTTGTAAAACAAAAAAAGGGAATAAAATAATAATGAATGAAATTTTGCAACTTAAAGCAAGCCCAGCAAAAATATTTGACAAAATTTGAAACCAAATATTTTTTTTTTTATTATTAATTAAATCAAAAAATAAAAATAAAGCTGTTAATGCTGATAATAATAAATCAACTCTAACTTTTGTTAGATATGATGACCAAGGATCTATTGTTAATAATAAACACGTAAAAGTTAAAAATAAGAATATTTTTCTACTACCTGAGATAATTGTAAATACATAAGAAATAATACATACAGATATAGAGTTAATTAAAAGAAATAAAAAATGTTGTAAGAATTGAGTTTCTGTAGGATTAAGATCAATAAATAGTAAAAGTATAGTTCTAAATAGTATTGAAATTTTTGCATATAAAACTCCATACGGCGCAAGATAAGCTTCATTTTCAAATGCCCCTCTAACTATGTGTGTGGCATCAGTATCTAAACCAGATAAAATATTTAAATCATATGAAAATTGGAAAGAATAAAATCCTAAAAATAAAAAAATAAATAAAGCAATAAAATTTAATGAATTTTTTATTTTTGGAAATTTTATTTTTTTATAATCATAAATTAATACTTTTAATACTTTATTAAAATAAAAAATGAACTTTTTATTATAAAAAAAAAAAATTAATATTAAAGCTAAATTTAACAAATTGATAAATCTAATTTTATATTTGGTTATAATTTCTAGCTGGTTATCTTCGGAAATAAAATTTTCAATGAAATACTCATTAAAAGTAAAAATAGGTAGTAACAAAATCAAATAAAATATAATTTTTTGTAAATTTTTGTTTGAAATCATTATTTTGTAATATTTTAATAATTAAAACATAGTATATATTGATAATTACAATCTTAGGCTATATTCATATCAAAATTTTCTTGATTTAAAATGTATATAATTGGTATTAGCTCAGGCTTAAAACATGGTCACCATGACGGTGCAGCAGTTTTAATAAAAAATGGAAAAGTAATATTTGCAGCAGAAGAAGAAAGATTTACTTTGAGTAAGCATGCAAGATCTGAATTACCAACGCATACAATTAGATATATTTTAAAAAAATTTAAATTATCAATAAGAGATATAAGTTTTATATGCTCACCATTAAAAACTTATCCTTTTTACTCTGAGAGAATATTAGAATACATTAAATTTCATTTTGGATATTGTCCAAAAGTAAAATTATTTGATCATCATGAGTGTCATGCTGCCAGCTCATTTTATCCAAGCGGTTTCGAGGAGGCAGCAGTTGTTTGTTTAGATAATTCTGGAGACTCAAAATCAGGAGCGATATATTTAGGTAAAAACAGAAAACTAATAAAAAAATTTAACTTTGATAGAGAAAATAGTCTTGGGCTTTATTATGGAATGATAACTCAATATCTAGGATTTCAAATGACAAATGATGAATATAAAATTATGGGTCTTGCAAGTTATGGCAAAAATAAATTTGAGGATCAATTTAAAAAAATACTTAAATCTACTGATAATTTCTATAAACTTGATAGTAATATAGATATAAGAAATAAAAATTCTAGAATTTACACTACAGATTTTTCAACAAGACAAGAAAAAATTTTTACTGAAAAATTAGAAAAGTTTTTAGGTAAAAGAAGATTAAATGGAGAGCCAATTTCACAGAGGTTTATTGATGTAGCTCATAGCGCACAACATAGGTTAAATGAAGTGGTAATTGATATTTGCAAATATGCTATTAGTTTAACAAAATCTAAGATGCTTTGTATGGCAGGTGGAGTTGCTTTGAATTGTCAAACTAATTTAGCAATAACAGAAAAACTCAAAATAAATGATATTTATATACCATCAGCACCTAATGATGCTGGGGTTGCTTTGGGTGCTGCTATTTTAGAGTCAGAAAAACAAGGATTCAAAACAGAGGTTTTAACTCATGCTTATTTGGGACCAAGATATTCAAATGGCGAAATTAGAAAAATGCTAAAAGATAATAACATTAGTTTCAAAGAAATGGAGTCTACTGAGGATAAAGCAGCAGATGATATACTTGATGGTAAAATTATTGGTTGGTTTAATGGAAGGATGGAATTTGGACCCAGAGCTCTTGGGGCCAGGTCAATTTTAGCAGATCCAAGAAATAAAAAAATGAAGAGATTAATTAATAAAAAAATTAAATTTAGAGAGGAATTTAGACCTTTTTGCCCGTCCATTTTGTCAAAAAATACAAGTCAATATTATGATGAAAAGTTTTATTCACCATTTATGAATATAAATAAAAGAGCTAAGAAAAAAACCAAGTTACATTATCCATCTATTGTTCATCATGATAATACATCCAGAATTCAATCAGTGAAAAAGGTTAAAGATCAAATGTATTATGATTTGTTAATTACTTTAGAAAAAAAAGATAATTTACAAAATTTGCTTAATACATCGCTAAATATAAACAATCAAACTATGGTAAATCATCCCAACGAGGCTATAAGAACTTTTTTTTGCTCAGGTTTAGATAGCCTATATATAGAAAATTTTAAAATATTTAAATGACGATCTTTATTATTTTAAAAAGAATATATTGGAAAGTATTAAGTATTAAAAAAACTTTTTATTATTTATTTATTTTTTTTATTAAAAATAATTTATTTAGAGAAGATATTCACGCATATTTAGATTTAAATTTTTTTCCTACTTCTTTTAATATTTTTGAATTCTTTGCTTTTTTAGAGGCAAAAAGAAGACATTTAAATAAAAAAAATATAAATTTAAATATTATTATAGATGCTGAGAGATTTAATAAAGAACTCCATATTTCAGGTTATCAATGGAGATTTTACAATATCTGTTTAAATTCACTTCATTTTTTTAACAAAATTAAATTAAACAAAATTCATTATGATAAAGATAAATACAAATTTGATTTATCAAAAGTAAAAAAATTTAAAAATATTGAGGTTTCAAGTAATCAAAATCTATTCAATTACACAAAAATTGCTTTCGAGAATTTAGCTTTAGATGAAGAGTTATTAAACTTTGATAAAAGTTCAATTAATAATGTTTATAAATGGCTCGAGAGAAATAACTTGAGTAAAAAAAAAATTGTCACAATAAGCATAAGATCTAAGAAGAATGATAAAAACAGAAATTCTGAAATAAAAGATTGGATTGAATTTTGCAATTATCTAAAATTAAAAGGTTTTAATCCAATTATAATTGATGATATTGAAGGAGAAAATTTCCAAACAAATTTATTTAAAGATTATATTATTTGTGAACCTGCAATGTACAATTTAATATTTAGGTTAAATTTAATTAAAATTTCAAATTTAAATTATTTTACTAATACAGGTCCTGCGATTTGTAATCTTTTCTTTAATAATAATTACGTATTTATAAAACCGTTTATTGAAAATTCGAATTTCGGAGATTATAAAAATGCAATTGATAGAGGTTATGAAATTGGAAAAAATATAAAATATAAAAATAATAATTATTTTAGAATAATAAAGTGGGATAATGACAAAATTGAAAATTTGAAAGAAACTTTTGATATTTTTGAAAAATTTAACTTAAAAAATAATGAGTAAAATATTTAAATATTGTCATAGTCTATTAAAAAATAATTTTCCAAAATCATATATTTTTATATATATTTTATTTTTTATTTTATCTTTCGTCCAATTATTTGGAACGATATCAATTATTCCGGTAATCACAATTTTGGTAGCACCTGAATTAATTGTTGAAAATAATTATATAAATGAAATTTATGATTTAAAATCCTATGATTTAAAAGATTTAAAAGTTTTTTTTGGCTTATCATTTTTATTTTTTTCTTTTTTTTCTCAATCTATTCTTTTTTTCTCAACAATCTTAATAAAATATATATCTAGCTTCATATGCCTAAATATTAGAAAAGAGTTTTATTCTAAAGTCTTAAAACAAAATATGAGTATTTATCTTCATTACGATACAGCAAAAATAGGAAATATATTTGGATCTGAAATTGAAAAAATAAATGAATACTTATCTTCATATCTTACGGTTTTAAAAGATGTGCTTACAATTTCTATTATTGTTTTTGGAATGGTACTTGTTGAGCCAAAAATTATTTTTGGCTTAATAATTATGTCGTTTTTTTTTATAATTAGTTATTTTGTGTCAAAAAAGACACTAATTAAGAATTCAATTGAAAGTTTTGAAATTGCTACAAAATTTAATTCAATTGGAAGTATGATCACCCTTGGTTTTAAAGAAGTTATTCTTTTAAAATTAAAAAAAAAAATATTCAATGATTATGAATTTTTAAAAAAGAAAATTATTTCAAATAACTTAAAAACTACATTTTTAATTGGATTTCCAAGACATTTAATCGAAGTTATGATTTATACTTTGATTATAATTTACTTTCTTAACATATCTCGAAGTATTACCGTTCAAGAAATACCTCTTTATGGCTTTTATTTTTTATCTATTTGGAAATGTATACCTTCAGCATTTAGTCTTTATAAATCCTTTGCATTGATACAAGGTAATATATCATCTTTTAAATCCTTATCATCTGTAAGAGAAAAATTTTTTAAAAAAGATAGTAAATTTTTGATAAAAAAAAAAATTAAAAGATTTAAGAAATCAATAAGAATAGATAAAATTGATTACTCTTATCCAAATTCAAATAAAAATTTCAAATTTGATTTTGAAATTTTAAAACAGTCAAAAGTTTTAATATCTGGAGAATCTGGATCAGGTAAAACTACTTTTATGAATATCTTGTGTGGACTTTTAAAACCTTCAAAAGGTGAAATAAGTATTGATGGAATAAATATATATAATGATTTGAATGGTTATATGAATGTTGTAGGATTTGATACCCAATTTAATTATTTTATTAACGATACTGTTGCAGGCAATATTTGTTTTAAAAAAAAATTAAATAAAAGAGAATTATTAAATCTTAAAAAAGTTTTTAAAGTTTGTGGACTTAAAAATCTTATTGGAAAATTTGAAAATATATTTAAACATAAATTAAAGCTAAATGCTCCTGAGATCAGCGGAGGTCAAAGGCAAAGAATTGCTTTAGCAAGAACACTATATAGAAATCCAGAAATTTTATTATTAGATGAAAGCCTTAATAGTTTAGATAGAAAATCTGAAATAGAAATTTTTGATAATTTGGTGAAATATTATCCAAAGCTTACACTAATTGCTACATCTCACAGACCAATAAAAAAATTATTTAATAGAACAATTAAAATTTAAAAATATTGTTCATTAAAAATTTACCATAATTATCAAAAGTATAATATTTTAAAGTTTTTTTATTTCCGTTGAATGCAATTTTTTCTGCTTTTTCTAAATTTTTTTTAAAAAAAATAATTTTATCTTCAAGTTCTTCGTATGAATTATACGTTATTACTTCATCCTCACTGAATAATTCTCGAATATTTTCTCCATTTTCAACAAATAAACATGATCCCATTCCTGTTGTTTCAAACATTCGCATATTTGCAACACTATTAATTTCATAATCAGTGTGAATATTAATTGATAATTTTGTATTGTTGATTGTATTTAGCATATCCAATCCATACCTTTCATTTTTGATATCTGAATATCTTGATCTAAGAGAGCCTTTGAATATAAAATTTTCAATTGTAAAATCCTTTTTATTAAATAAATATTTTTTTAATTTCTCTATATTATTTTTATATTTTAATTTATTTTTTGAGTTAAAAATAAAATAAGACCATATTTTTAAAATAATAATTATCGTATTCTTAAAAGAATTAGGTGTTACACTTAATATATTAAGAATTTTGTATAAATAACGATTATTTTTGTAGGTATCTTTTAAATTTTCGTTTAAAAATACTTCAGCAATTTTTTTTTTGCAGATTTCATCAAGATATAAATATCTTTTTTTGTGGTTTTGATGATTTTTTCCAAATGAATTACCTATAAATGAAGAAATTATATCTCTAGATTTAAATGGTTTAATTAATATTTTATCTAAAACAGTTTTATCAAAACAATGATAGTGAAAAAAAATATTATTGAAATTTTTATTTATTAATTTTTTGAAAAGCAAAGGTGATCTAATTATAATTTTATCAAATAAAGGGTAATATTTTTCGTCTACCGGAAAACCACAAGAAGAAATAAGATATTTTAAATTTTTTACTTTATCTTTAATATTTTTTAAATTCTCATAAGATAAAACTCTAGGATCTTGGAAATAAATGACATCAGGATTTATTATTTTAATTCTTTCAATTGCTATTTCTTCACAATTTAAATTTTTAAAATTCTTTGAGGAGTTATTTTCTAACCATCTTAGATTTAAATCTTTACTATCTAAAATAACATTATCAACAAAATATTCTGAATTAATTTTTTTGGATAAAGTAATTCCACCTTGATAAAATGAATTATCAAAAATATTTTGTTCTATATTTTTATAATTATTATCGTTTGAATTTAGTATAAATTTATCAATTAATTTCTCTTGATTCCATTTATGTAAAAAAAGTATTTTAATTGTTTTCACACTAGAAAGTTATTATTATTTATGAAGTTTATTGAAGTATTTCTTAACACACTATATTCTATATGGTTAAAAGAGATGTTGTTATCTTTAAAATAGTTTTTTAAGATATTTTTATCTAAAACTTTATGATCTATCATTTCTTTAGTTGCATTAAGAATTTCATCCTCTGTACTATCTTCAACAGTCACATTAAGTTTTTTAAGAATATTAATGTCCCAAAGACAATCTAAGTTATTTTTAAATATTTCATTAAGTGACAACATTTTATTACCAATAAAATATTTTTTAAAAATTATTTTAAAATTTTCATACTGATATAAATTATTAAAGTTAATAGCATTTGTTATTACTGACGGTATTTCTAAAAACTTTGCAAGCATGCCTGGTCCACTTTGAGATCCCAGGAAAAGGTCGCAATTGATCATTGAACTAATTTGTAAATTTTTATTTTTATTTTCTTTAATATCAAACTCAATATATCCTTGTATTTTTTTTTCTTGAGGTTGATCTGTGAAATTTAAAATAACAAAATTATTATCTGCTAAGTACTTAATTGTTTTTTCAAAAGTATTAAATTCAAAATTTCTTAGAGTATTATCTTTTGATTTTCTTATATGAAGTACACATATTTTCTTATTCAATATATTAATTTCCTTTGAGATTAGATTTTTATTTTTTTCTTTATCAATAAAATATAGAAAATTTTGTATTTTTTCTTTTTTTAAGATTTCTTTATGAAAAATATCATGATCAATGCAACCGTTTAATTTATGCTTTTTCATATAGTAAAATTGTTTTTCAAAAAAAAATTTTTCACAATATTTATCCTTATAAGGATTTTTTGAAAAAAAATTTATAAAACTTAAAGGAATAAGAAAAAAAGATAAAAAGTTATTTTTAATAATAAAAATTTTTTTTTCAAATATTTTATTATCTAAATGATTATTTGCACAAAATTTTTTTGGAGAAAGTAAAAAAAGTTTTTTTTTTTCAAATTCATTTCTAATTAAAACATTTTCTATTTCCTCACAATAAGTACCTATAGAAAATGAATTTATATTTACAATTCTGAAGTCCAAAATGTAAAGAATTATTGCCAAAGGATAATAAATTGTGGAAAGAATTTTAAAAAAGAAATTTCTAAAATAAATAATCAAACTATATTTATCTTTTAAAATATTTTTATTAAAAAAAAAATTTAAGTAATTAAAGAAGGTACTAGAAGTAGAATAATTTTTATTTGATATTAAACCATTATCTTGTGAGTAAATTAGGAAACTTATGAGATTTTTCATTAATATTTTATTGTTGTAAAATATGCTTTTCTATTTGCACTTTGGATAGGATTAAATAACATATTCTTTTTTTTTATAAATCTCATATCAATTGAAAATCTTACTCCGTTTGAATTATTTGTTCCATTTCCATGAATTAATTCCCCACTAAATATAATTAAATTATTTTTTTTAAATAATCTATATGGTGATTTATTTTTTTTAAAAATGATTTTTCTAGCCTTGTATAAATTTCCAGTTTTGTGAGAATATGATCCTTTTTTTATATCTGTAAAATATGGTTTAATTTTAAAATCTTTATTTTTTATAAATTTATGACTTTTAGGATAATAAAAAATAGAATTGGTTTTTTTACAATTAAGTATGGGTATCCACAAGTTATAAATATTTTTGAAATATTTTGGACCTTGAAAAGTCTCTCGATGAAATGAAATAGGTTTAGTATTTTTTTTATTAGAGTTTTTTACTGCTCTCAAATAGAAGTAATGTTGTAAAGCAAATTCTTTACAATCAAAAGTTTTTGAAAAAATTTCTTTATTATCTTCAAAAAATTTTTTAGGGGGATATTTTCTGTTTATTTCATTCTGAATTTGAAAAACTAATCTTTCAAAATTATCAATTTCTAAATTGTTGAAATTTATCTTTTTATTTTTTTTGTGTTTTAGGATAATTTTTTTAACAAGGTTAATGAAATTTTTAATTTTATTATTTTTATTTATAAATACATATCCATTATTTTTAAGATTTGTTGAATTAATTTTATCCATATAAAACTGTATCTGATATAAATTTAGAAAAACCTTTTAATTATTTTTGGCCTTTTTGAACAAAATTCAATCATAGAACAATCTTTTGAAGTGATTTCGTTTTCGAACACTAAATTTTTATTAAAGGTAAAAAAAGTCATAGGTCCCAAAATTTTTATTTTATCTTTTTTGTTTTTACGTTTTATTTTGATTTTCATTTTACCACTAAGAATGAAAACAGCAGTCAATCCTTTTGATTTTTCTAAAATTTTATATGAATGTTTAGTTCTGTTCACTATCATTATCTGAATTGATTTAGAATTTTTTTTATGAAAACAGTATCGAGAAATATCTTTTTTTTGTTTTTTTAAGTTTTTAATTAAATTTGAAATATTGTACGAATTAAATTGTTTGGTTATAATAAATTTAGCTTGAGACATTTCTTAAAATTTTATCAATGATATATTATAAAATATTAGAATAAATATTATTAAATTTTTAATATTTTTATTAATCATTGCAAAACCATTGCTGTAAATTCGCATGAAATTCTTAAATTACTTGATGTATTTGTTGGAGCAAAATGTACACATTCATCGTCAAACATGACCACATCTGAATTAAAGTTTTTAAATGGCATAACTATATTTTTTTTATTTGTTTTTACATAATTTTGATCAATTTCAGGTTTTTTTAAACCCTTTATAGTTTTGTACTTGCATTTGATATCATGTAAGTGACTATAATTAAAAAATTTTAGAGAATTTTGAGTGTTACATCCATATATTGGTAACCATATTTTTATTCTCTTTGTGTATTTATTAGAAATAATAGGTGCTAATTTTTTATGTTTTGAATGTAATTTCCAAAAATCACAATCTCTGTGGATAAAAAGTGTATCATTTTTTTTTCTTCTTACTATCCTATAATAGACACAATAATTGTTTTTTTTCAGTTCTTGATTTTCCTTTAAATCTAATGGTGTCATTTGATGTAAAAAAACTTTTTTAAAGTTTCGATTAAGTTTAAAATAATTAATATATGAATTAATTTCTTTTGTAACTTTATAGGACAGATACCTATTAGCTACACTTCCAAATAAATTATTAAATGTGATATTATCTAAATGATTTATATGTTTTGAAATTCTTTCAAAATTTACACTATTACCCAACTTTAATTTTTTATGTATATCCTCTTTAATATCATCTGAGATAAGTTTTCTAATATTTTTATTTAATTTTATAATTTCAATTCCATTTTTTTCTAATATAAATTTAGGCATCGCTTCATTATATAATAGATTATAAATTATAATGAAAATTAATTTTTAATTATTAATAATTGATAATTTTTATTTATTGTGTTTATTAATTAAAAAGTTTACTTTTAAACAAAAGTTATCTTATTTTATTAAATTTTTGATAATACTACACTTAAATATATGTTAATAAGATAATTCAGCTTTAATTAATTTATTTTTAAATATAATAATTCAAAATGGCAGAAGTAAATTTATTAGCAAATTATCCTAAAACAAAAAGAAACCTTCAAATTGCAGCAAAAGAACGAACTGATAATGAAAGAAAGATAGCTAGAAGGTTTGATAAAGATTTTTTTGATGGTGAAAGAAAATATGGATATGGAGGGTATACTTATAATATTAAATATTGGAATATTGTTGTCCAAGATTTCTATAAATATTATAAATTAAAAGAAAACGCAAAAGTTTTAGATGTTGGTTGTGGCAAGGGATTTATGTTATTTGATTTTAAACTCAATTATCCAAATTTAAAAATTAAGGGAATAGACATTTCTAAGTATGCAATTTCAAATGCTATTGAAGAAATAAAAGAACATTTGTTAGTTTCAAGTTGTGATAATATTCCGTTTCCAGATAACTATTTTGATTTAGTAATCTCAATTAATACAATTCATAATTTAAATAAAGATGGATGCGCAAAATCACTCAAGGAAATTTCTAGAGTTTCAAACAAAAATAAATTCATTATTGTTGATGCATATTCAAATGAAGAAGAAAAAAAAAGAATGTTTGAATGGAACCTTACAGCGAAAACTATTATGCATAAAAAAGAGTGGATTGAATTTTTTAAAAAAAATAATTATGACGGGGACTATTACTGGTTTACACCATGATAAATAAATTAGATTTAAAAAAAATTTATCTTTCCTCTATACGTACAAGATTGATAGAGCAAGCTTTAGCTGAAGAATATTTGAAACAAGAGATCAGAACTCCAATACACTTGTCAATTGGTCAAGAACTAGTTGCGTCTGGCATTTGTAATTTTTTATCTAAAAATGATTTTGTAATAAGTCATCATAGATCTCATGCTCA
>MDTA01178993.1_pt1 | contig 12693 bp, 11 predicted proteins | sample 811151 | NCBI WGS metagenome assembly MDTA01 (sample SAMN05326648, study PRJNA326480) | marine metagenome | isolation source: seawater | place: Indian Ocean: South | collected 2010
TTGTTCTAGAAAATTGCGAAAAGTGCTATTCAGTTGAAGATCTACTGCCAATTTGCGTCAACTGCAATATTCCTATGGTCTATGATACACATCATTATTCATGCTACACTATTCTCCATCCTGACGAAAAACAGAAACCCATCGAAGAACTCATTCCAGCAATTTTGGAAACCTGGAAGCGTCGTGGTATTAAGCCAAAGTTTCATATCAGCGAACAGGGTGCGGGACGTTGTGGACATCATAGTGATTACATTGAAGTAATACCAGATCATGTTATTGAAATTCCTGAAAAATACAATATGTCTATTGATCTTATGGTTGAGGCCAAAATGAAAGAGCAGGCAATCTTGCGACTTTACGAGAAATATGGTGCCAATAACTTTCTTAAAATGTAGTTAATATACATAATGAGAATAAACTCTATTGTCATTATTTACGCCATTATTTGGTTGTTTTCTATTATTCTTTTTTTAAACAAAAAAGATATTCTTAAAAAGTTTTTCTTTTTAACTACCAAACAAATAAGTAAATTTCCTTTAAAAGGTAAATATGCTTTAGCAATTCCTTTTTTGATTACGCTATTACATGAAATGATTTTTATTATTACGGGTGTTAGCTTATTAAGTACTAAAGATATAACAGAAATATTTTATGACCTTTCTATGTTTGCAACAGGTGAAGGAGGCGCCGACGAAAATTATAGCGAGGGATATTTTGAAGGACTCAGTGAACAACAAATTAAACAAATGGGTCCACGAGATTATGAAAATAGAAAGTTTGATAAAATTTTAGAATTGTTAGGTGCAAAAGAAGGATCAAAAATACTCGATCTCGGTTGCGGAACAAGTACATTTGGTGCTTATTGCAAAACAAAAGGTATTGAAGTAATAGGAGTAACAGTATCATCAGAGCAAGTTAAATACGCAAAGAGTAAAGGACTTGTAGCATACAGAAAAGATTTTAAAGAGCACATACCTGAATTTGATAATTCATTTGATCACATAGTTATGATGGGTTCATCAGAACATGTAGCTCCTGGAAGTGGTTTACTTTTAAAATCATACGATGAAAAGAGTAAAATTCTCAGTGATATGTTGAAAATGTGTAATTCATATCTTAAACCGAATGGCACTATCTTTTATTCTGGAATACACATCAATCCTAAATACTATAAAACAGCCGAAAACTTTACACTAGCAAGAGCATACGGTGGTTTGTTTCAATTAGACCATCCAGATTATGATGTCGTAAAATCATTTGAAAATACGGAATTCAAAGGTAATCGAATGTTCAGTCGCGATAGCACACGTGATTACTATCTTGCAACAGTACATGATGAAAATCATTTCGGTCAAGCAACAACTTTTGCATCATCTGGAATGTTAAAACTACTTGCTGTTTCTGCTATTTATCCATTTGCTTTTTACCAATACATATATTATACATTGGGCCTTTGGATGTGGATGTGGGATGGAAACTTACATCTTGGTGCAGATCCAAAATACACATTTGAAGAAGACAAAGAAAAACGCCCATGCACCTTATATTGGCACGTATATAGAAAATAAATGTTAACTTTACCAGAACTTTGTTATTTTTTAAACAGTTATTATTTATGTTTAAAAAATAAATAATTTATTGTTAAAATAAGTTATAATTATGATTAAAATTGGAATAAATGGTTTTGGACGTATTGGAAGACTTGTTTGTCGTAATGTCTTAGCTATGAAAAAACAGGGAATAAAGATATGCGTTGTAGCAATTAATCATTTAAGAACACCCGAATATTTAGCTTATCAATTTAAGTACGACACAGTTCATGGAAATTATCAAGGGACAATTGAAGCTGATACAAATAGTTTAATTATTGATGGGATGAAAATTTATGTTAGTCATTGTCGCGATCCAATTGACATTCCATGGAGCAAAACAGGCGCGGAATATATTTGCGAATGTACGGGTCTTTTTAAGAATATAGAAGACAATAATAAACATTTAGAAGCAGGAGCTAAGAAAGTTGTAATTTCAGCACCTCCCAAAGATAATATACCTATGTACGTTATGGGTGTTAATCATAACGAATACAAAGGAGAAAACATCATTAGTAATTCAAGTTGTACTACAAATTGCTTAGCCCCTATTGCTGAAATTGTAAATCGTCATTTTGGAATTGAAATGGGTCTTATGACAACAGTTCATTCTATGACCGCAAATCAATTAACTGTTGATGGTGGTGCTAAAGGTGGTAAGGATTGGAGAAGTGGTCGTGCTGCTAGTGCCAATATTATTCCAACTAGTACTGGTGCGGCTAAGTCAGTTGCGCGAGTTATACCAGAATTAGAGGGTAAGTTAACAGGAATGGCTTTCCGTGTACCAACAACCAATGTTAGTGCGATTGATTTAACATGTACATTAAAAAGCGGAAATCTAAAAGATGTTGTAAAAACTATTAGAGAAGAAAGTGAAAAAGAACGTTATCGAGGAATCGTAGGATTAACAGATGAAAAATTAGTATCAAGTGATTTTATTGGCAATGATTGTTCTTGTATACTTGATGTGGATTCGTGTATAGAATTAAATAAAGACAAAGCAAATGCTAATAATAATATGTTGAAACTAGTTGCATGGTATGATAACGAATGGGCATATAGTAAAAGACTAGTTGAATTAATTCTAGTAATTAGCAATTAAATATTAATTTTATTTTTTTTATTATATATTTATCATATACAATAAATGAGCGATGTTAACATATATTTAAATCTAGCAGGAGGATGTATAGTAGCAGTAGGGTGCATAGTATGTTGTGCATTAAATTGGGACGACCCACCCGATTGGTGCCCGAACTTTATACAACCTGAATGGAAAAAAGATGAAATAGTTAGTAAATATAAACATGAAATTGCAACAAAAACAGTAAAAAAGCCTGAAATTATTGTTAACAATTATAAATCAAATGAAACTAGAGAGTGGGAAATTGTTTAAATTAAACTATATCATTATCAACAATAATACAAAATTCATTTAAAAAATGATCAAGTGCTTGAGGAAAATCATCTATAAATTTGTTTCCATTACGGAAATTTTCTTTGTAAATGAAAGCATCAAGATTAAAAAGTTTTGTTAACTCATCTTTAGTAAATGAGTGCCATCCCATAAAACCTTTTCTACGATCAATAAATGTTTGTTTTAATAAATACATTATTTGTGTTGTATGTTCCTCAACACCTTCATTAATATACAAAAAAGGGGGATGCAAAAATTCTGGATTTTTGTTTAAATTTTTAATTGCATAATTTACGTGAGATCTAAAAGGTGCATTTTCAGGTACTGAATCAACATAAACTCCTTCAAAAAAATTAGAATTATTTCGAATTGTTTCTGTTATTTTATCCAAATCAAGTTTATATTTTTCTGTCATGTTTATTTGATAATACTATATCTAATAAACAATGTTTATATTGTATTAACATTCATTTTTTTGACACTTGTCATAAGCTTCAAGAATGTACAAGAACAAGTTAACTATGTCTAGATAAATACCGACAGCCGACATCATTGGATCCGCCATATAATCTTCATCATCCTTATTTTTCGTGTAAAGGTGATTAAGATCAAACAGTAAGAAACCTACGAAAATAAGAATACCAAAGAGTGTAATAATTGAACCTAGCAAATTGCTTTTAATAAATATGTTTAGAACACCAACAAGAATAAGTGCAATAAGCCCTGATCCCAATATTGGCTCCAAGAATTCAAAATTTCGACCAGTCTTAGCACAATAATAGCTGTATGCATTGATACCAATAACAATTACACCAGTTGTTGCAACTGCTTTCATAACAACATCTGGTGCATAACTTAGTACAGAAATTCCAATCATGCAACTACATGATACAGTAAAGGTCCAGAACCAAGTTGTCTGCCAGCAACTTCCTTGATCTGACTTAAACAAACCAAACAAACTAATGAATGTCATAATAATTGGACCCCATAGGTAAAGACCATTTGTTGAAACAGCTTGAATAACATCAGAACGATTGATATACATCCAAAATGAAATTATCATTGTTAGAACGATTTGCATAGATACGTAATTTAGTGTTTTATTTACAAAATGAGCAAATGAAACACTTGAAGAATCAACTGGCGCAGCAACTGGTATTGCATGTCCTGTTTCTATATCTTTTGCAGGAGGTACTGAATACTTATTACGAGTATTACCAAAATATGCTTCCCGCTGTGTGTTGTAAATTGGCTGATTGTTCATGGCTACTAGTATTATGTTTATTTAATTTGTAGTATTAGCAGATTCAATTTTTTGTTTAACGATTTGCATATTGCTTGCATGTAGCAAAAAAAGCTGTTATATCTGATGGATCTGACGTATCAATAACATCCATTTTATCTCCATTTACGAACGAAATCATAGTAGGAATAGAACGAATTTTAGAAAAAGCATAAACATCTTGATTTTCATCAATATTTAAGTCTGCTAATATTACATTTCCAGGCATATTCTTATACAAATCTAAAATTAGTGGTTTGACACGTTTGCAGGGACCACACCAATCAGCTGTAAATTTAACAATTATAACACCTCGGTAAGATGAGATAAAGTTTTTAAATTCTTGTCGATTTTCAAAATTAGTGATTATTTTTTTAGACATAGACCTTTATGTTGTAATGTTATAATTTCTTTAATTTATTATATCCGGTAATTTGTCTGAATATTTTTTTATTTTTTGTTTGTATTTCAATGCTTTACTAATTTTGCTATCAAGTAAATTTAAAATTGTAGGTAGTCTTTGATAATTACCTCCTTTCATTTCATTCCATAATATTTTCTCTTCGCATTCAATATATTTTGTTTCACATAAATATTTTGTTAAATCACTAAAAGCAGTTTTACATAGTTTTTCTTTTTCTTCTTGTTTTGGATCATGATAAAAAAGTGCTGATGCATATTTTAAGGTATCATAACAATAAAAGGTATTTTGTGATAGTGAAATAGTTGAAATAAAAGAAACTGTGCATTTTTTTTGAAATATAGGTTTTAATGCCATTGTTAGCAAGCATCTGCGAAATGGTATGTGTTTTTTATTTAAATGCGAACTTGTAATACAATCTTTTAATGCAAGCATGTTTAAATTTATATCAGTACCTTCTTTTTTAATAATTTCGTTATTATTAAATGCAGCTGTTTTTCCGCTCTCTTGTCCAGCCATATCAACTAAAATAAATCGTTGATTTCCCGCGGATAAAGAGAATATAGCATGTGAACGTGAAGAAACACAATTCATTGTTGTTTTTGCAAGATGTCTATTTCTCTCTATTTGAAGCATAATATTTTTTACATTAACAACTTTTACACAACGTAATCCTTTTATTCTTATTTCATTTGTTTTCCAAACACGTAGTACTTGATTACCATTAAAAATATCATAAAGTTTTTCATTGTATATTTGATAACCTGATATTGTTATTCCTAACGGTGTGTTAATAAAATATCCAAGAAGTTGCTCTAGCAGCCCTGAAATTGTATATGATTTTCCCGACCCTGTATATCCAAATGCTACCCAATAATTATCTCTGTGCATAGAACTTTTTTCTATTAGTTTTGCAAATATTGCTGCATTTGTTGTATCTGATTGCCATACATCATTTAAATGACATGATATTTCTTTTGTTTTTGAAGGTATTTGTATTATGCAACCATTTTTTGTTCTTGAATGTATAGGTATATTTCCATCTTTAACTCTTGTAAATACATTTATTGCCATATGTTTATAATAAGTATTTTATTTTTTTTTATAAGTCTATAAATATACAATGAATCAAACTATTTATCCAAAAACTAATGAAATTAAATCTGTAAAAATAGTCATTCTCGGTGAAACGTCTGTAGGTAAATCATCAATGGTGCTAACACTTACTAATCAAAAGTTTTCTGAATTCCAAGAATCAACAATTGGTGCAGCTTTTTTAACAAAAAAGATAGAGAGAGATAATATTACTATTAATTTTGAAATATGGGATACAGCAGGACAAGAAAGATATCACAGTCTTGCACCAATGTATTACCGTGGTGCAAGATGCGCTATTGTAGTTTATGATATGACAAATTATAATTCTTTTAAAAAAGCCAAAGATTGGGTAATTGAATTACAAAATTCAGATACATTAAATTTAACTATTGCAATTGCAGCAAATAAATGTGATAGAGAACATCAACGCGTGGTGTCTTATGACGAGGGTAAAGATTACGCTGATTCGGAAGGACTATTTTATATTGAAACCTCTGCCAAAACAAATAAAAATATCACTGAGTTATTTGAGCAACTAGCCAATAGTATTCCAATTGAAGAACTTGAAAATTTAAAATCAAGAAATAATTTACAAATACAACAAAACCAGAAACGTGGTAGATGTTGTTAATGAGCAACTATATCTTTTAATTCGTCAATTTCAATTGGTTTCATAATAACATGGGATTCCCAAAAAAATTTACAATAAGCCCACTGAAATTCACAATTTGTATCATACCATTGGGGGTTGGTATCTAATAATTTTTTAGAAATATGGTTTGGAAGTAAATCAAAACTATGTTTCGGCAACACATAGCTTAGTTGAACGATAGGTTCCAATGGTTCTTTTTGTTTTTTTTCAACAAATTCAACATCAAAGTAAGGAATAAATTGATACAAATCATACATCAATGGTGCATAATTAAAATTGTAGCACCATTTCCAATCATAACAACCAGTCGTATAATATTTCAAAGTCCATTCAAGTGCTTCAAGATAATTGGTGCATATTTGTTGTTTTCGTTCTTTTGTGATTTCCATACCAAACAAACTTTTATAATATCTACTTTCCCATCCTTTTTCATAAGGGTTAATATATTCTTCAATACTTCTGTTTCTTATAGGGATAAAATTCAATTTTTCTTCAACTGTTTCATCTTGAGAGTTAACATGTTTCTCTAGCCTTCTTCTATGTACATATTCTTTTTTTAGATTAGTAATTTCATCACGTTTTAACACTTCTACCAAATTTCTAACATTTTTCCAATTAATATTTTTTCCATCTGTTAAATATTCTTTGGTATCTCCTAAGGTTTCCTTATATGCATTAAGAAGTATGTTAATTCCAGTTGTTCTAATATTTATTGATGGTATATGAGGCATAAAGTCATTACCAAGAAACAAACACAAAAATATATAGTCATGAAGACGGTTTTCTTTTTGCTTTCCATTCATTGTACGATAGTTATTCATTTCATTAATAATTGCATCAGCAAGTTCAGGGATATTTATGACATACTGTTCTTCAGGATTCAAATTGCTGTTTAAATTTCTAATAAAATGTGGTGTTTCTCTATATAGATAAATAGAGCTTGATACTGATAAATGGTTTAAGCAAAGCATAATAAGATCAGCATCCAAACCATATATTAGTGTTATTTCATTCTTATGTGTTTCCTCATTATTTCTAATAAATTCAAATATTTTATGTTCTCCTTCCCCTGCCTCATTAGGGCACGAAACTAGTATCTCTTTCACATTTAGATCGTTATATTTATATTGAAAATACTCATTCACTTTTACACCAATATTGTTCATAAAATTAGTACCAGGAGTAATAGCACACTGATCCCATACCGGCTGCTCATTCTGAATTTTGCCATATGTTTTAATTATATTTTTTTCAAAACTAGACTTATATCTTCTATTTCGTTGTTGTTCTAGTTTTGCAACAGGAGCCACACCATCAAATGCTATTATAACACGTTTTGTTGGCTTTACAGTTGAAATATATGTTTCGATCTTATCACAAATTGCAGCATATATTTCAACCTCTATATCATGAGAGCTTTTGTTCTTTGTAGAAATTGTTCTGTATACATCGTATATAATTGAATTGCTATCCAAATATAAGTTATCAACTGTACTATTTAATTTAGCAAGTTTCTTAATAATTTCCCCATGATTTCTAACAATATACGAAAAATAACTTGGAATACCCATTATTTATCTATTATAATGCCAAATTTTTAAACTACTTCTGTTTATGTTTAGAAGTTTTTAAAATCGTTATAAAATTAATTTTAAAATATATAAAATCGTTATATATTACAATGAAAAACGAAAATTTAGCGCTAATTATTAATATGGCTGACAAAACAAAAAAAGAAACAAAAAAATATCTTGAATCGAAAATTGAATATTATCAAGAATTGGTCCAAAAAACTATAATAGCCGTTCAAAAATACAAAACACTCGACATACTTGGTGCAAGTGAAATAAATATTTGTATTCGTACACTTGAGACTATATTTAATGAATTATTTGATTTGCATAATTCTGTTTCATCTAACGATAAAGATGTAAAGTCAGTACTTGATAAACAAATTGAAAAACTGCAGCAAATCAATAATGAATTTTCATCGCTTTTTAAAACATTTGGTACCAATAGCATTGTAGATTTAATAACAATATGTTTTGGTTCAGATTACATTAAGAAGGTTATTTCTGATTCAAATAGCGATAAATACGATATTATCAAGCAATATGTTCATCCTATTAACTATAAGATAATACCCTGGCGTCCAGATTTTGAGAAAAAGAAAACAAAAAAAAAGATCGCAAAAAATCGCATTGTAGAAGATTTTATGATTGTAGAAACTAGTGATAATTTCGATTGTTTTGATTTGGCCAGAACAAGTAAAAACTTCCAAACAAAGGTTTATGGTATTAAAATTGCATTACAGCATCCTGAATTGAGAAAAACTATGATCATTTGCGGTGTTGCTGATGATGTGTTAATACAATGTTTTAATCATGCTTTTATTCAAAAAAAAGTTGAAGATATAAACAACAATAAACCAAATGAACCTGATTTTCAAAGTGAAGATTTCAGTAGATTTGTTGATTGTTTAACAATAAAAGAGTTATTAATTTACAGTAATGATGAATTGTATAATAAGTTTATCGGTTATATTAATCAAATCAATTTAATAAAGCAAAAGACAGTTTCAACAATAGTAAAGGAATTTATTAACAATGATTTATATGCACAAAGAAACACGCTTATACAGTTATTATTGAAGAAAAAAAATGCAGAGTTTCAATACTTAGCTTATTTACTTTATGATCTTCTCTCTAATGATTCAAATGGAACTGTTGATACACAAGAGCAAACATTATTGTTTGATAGTTTACCTTGGAATATTAAGAAATTCTTTCGTGATGCAATGAAACAAACAATCCAATATACTAATAATTTAAGTAATTTTGATGACAATAAAATTCCGTTAGAACAACAAATTTGCTTAATGAAAGCAAGTGATACAATAAAAGAGAAAGCTATGATAAAACTTAAAGAGGTAAAAGCAAAATCAGAAGATTCTGGTTCAAAAGCTAGACAATATCTAGAAGGTTTATTAAGAATACCTTTCGGTGTTTATCGCGAAGAGCCAATTTTAAAAGTTGTCAAAGAAACAAATACAGATTTTGTAAAACTTGTTAAGAAATTACACAAGTCTATACCAAAGTGTGAAATTCCAAAAAAAGAACTGTATTCACCAATAGAGATAACAAAATATAAAAAATCAATGGAAGAACGTTATGTAAACGACTTATATTTAATAAACAAAGAGAGAATTATATCATCATTCAGCAAACAAAAACGCAGTGAATTAACTGCATCAATATGTTATATTAATGCTTTGATTAAGCAATTTAATTTAGATTCTTCCAAACTCCGTCATTCAGGCAAAAAAAATGAATTTATGAAAACAGAATTAAATACTTTCATTGCAAAATATTACAATAACATACCAATTATGGATTCAATAAACCAACAGTTATTCAATAAAGCATCATGTGATTATTCATTAATTGAGAATATGAAGACAGATTTAAAATTAATAAATTCAAATTGGGATTACATAAACAAGAATATGCAAGGTGTTAAAGGCACATTAGAAAATGCTATACATGGTCATGATAAAGCAAAACGACAAGTAGAGAGAATTATTGGCCAATGGATTTCTGGAGAACAGAGTGGTTATTGTTTTGGTTTTGAAGGTCCTCCTGGTGTTGGTAAAACGAGTTTAGCCAAGCATGGTTTAGCACACTGTTTAAAAGACGAGAATGGCGAAACAAGGCCATTTAGTTTCATTGCAATTGGTGGTTCAAGTAATGGAAGTACATTAGATGGCCACAATTACACATATGTTGGTTCAACATGGGGTAAAATAGTAGATACATTAATGGATAAAAAATGTATGAATCCAATTATATTCATAGACGAATTAGACAAGGTTAGTCGTACAGAACAAGGTAGAGAAATTATTGGAATATTAACGCATTTAGTAGATCCAACACAAAATGACTGTTTTCAAGATAAGTATTTCAATGGTGTTGATTTAGATTTATCAAAAACACTTATTATTTTTTCATATAACGATCCAGATTTATTAGACCGTGTTTTATTAGATAGAATCCATCGCATTAAATTTGATCATTTATCACTTGATGATAAAATAGTAGTTGCAAACAAATATATTTTACCAGAAATATACAAAAAAATGGGGTTGAAAGGTACGATTGTTATTACCGATGAGTTAATTAGATTTATAATTGAAAAATATACTTATGAACCAGGTGTTCGTAAATTAAAAGAAATTTTATTTGAAATTATAGGTGAAATTAACCTTGAATTACTACAAAATACGCAGAATGGCGATGAATCATCAATATCAATTCCTATTACATTAACAGAAGATGATGTTATGTTTAAATATTTGAAACAACGACATGACATTAAACCTAAGCTTATTCACAAAGAGCCTTCAGTTGGAATTATGAATGGATTATGGGCAAATGCTTTGGGTAAAGGAGGTATTATTCAGATTGAAACAATATTTTATCCTGCTAATAATTTCTTAGATTTACGACTTACTGGTATGCAAGGTGATGTTATGAAAGAAAGTATGAATGTCGCAAGAACATTAGCTTGGAGTTTAACAACACAAACAAAACGTTCTGCACATCTTAAGAACTTTGAAAAGAGCAAATTGCAAGGTTTACATATTCACTGTCCGGAAGGTGCTGTTCCAAAAGACGGTCCGTCAGCCGGAACCGCTATCACAGTTGCAATGTTTAGTTTGTTTAATAATAAAAAAATCAAAAACAAAATAGCTATTACGGGTGAAATTAACTTACAAGGACAAGTTACTGCTATTGGTGGCTTAGAATTAAAAATACTTGGAGGTATTAGAGCTGGTGTCAATGAATTTATATTTCCAAAAGAAAACAAAAAACATTTTGACGATATGATAGAGAAATATGAAGGTAAAGATTATTTTGATGGAATTAAGTTTCATCAGGTATCAACAATCAAGGAGGTGTTATCCTTAGTTTTTGTATAAAATATTATATATACTTATTATAAGTTCTCAAATAATAAGTATGGCAGGTATTGATTTTTCACTTCAAAACATATTTACATTTGTAGGTTATATTAGTCCATTTCTTGTTACATTTCTTATGGTTATGATTTCATTTATGAATCAAAACATTAAAGGGCTTATATATTTAGCAGGTGTATTAATTGTTGCAACTATCTCTACGTTGTTAATTAATCTTGCAGGACAAGCTGGATTTATATCCTCATCAAATTCACCACTTTGCGGAATTTTCAATGTTCCGTTTTTAGGTCAAACAACACAGGGTAGTATCCCTCCATTCAACAGTGTATTAATCATGTTTACATTTGCGTATTCATATTTACCGATGATTTCAAATAATGAAATGAATTACCCGTTTTTTGCCTTTTTACTTTCGTTGTTCTTAATTGATGGTGTTAGCAAGGTAAGTGAAGGTTGCACTACTTACATTGGTGTATTTATTGGTGGAATTATTGGCTATTTAATGGGAGCATTCTATTACATGATTATTGACATGTCGGGTCATAAAGATTTACTTTTTTTTAATGAATTATCTAGCGACAAGGCTATTTGCACGAAACCCAGCAGAAAAACTTTTAAATGTAAAGTTTACAAGAATGGTCAAGTTATAAAACACTTGTAATTTAAATTTAATAATTATTATGTAAATTCTAATACATAATAATTTACAATAAACTAAACTTAATAACTATATCCATCAAGTATATCATAAATAAATAGAAAACATAAGCAAATACATCTTGTTTCAAGCCATTTATTATTCATAAAATGGCTTATAAATGGAAGAATTAGCGAAATTATGTGTAAATTCATATTTTGTTTCCATGGATAAATCTTAAAAAAGTAAAGAAAAGAAAGTGTGTATAAAACCACATATAAATCTACATCTGCATTTACCTTAACTAATGATACCTTATTATTTGAAATATTTACAAACGGCGTTGATAGTAATACTAATATAACCGCAAATAGTAAATAATTATTTTTAATATGGCTTTTATAAAATGGCGTTTTAAAGAATCTAAAAAGCATGACTAACACATTTAATACTAACAACAGCGTAACAAAATAATTAACATTTATATCTGTCTTTACGTTTAATTTATAAAATATAACAAATGACGCAAGTATAACTAAATATATTTTAATCATAGTAGTAATAGAATAATCGTCTGTATAATGTAATAAAAATCCTAATATTAATGCTATTACAGAAA
>MDTA01048862.1_pt1 | contig 12692 bp, 14 predicted proteins | sample 811151 | NCBI WGS metagenome assembly MDTA01 (sample SAMN05326648, study PRJNA326480) | marine metagenome | isolation source: seawater | place: Indian Ocean: South | collected 2010
ATTACAGGATGAAATGCCTAAAAGTTTATGAAACCAGGAGTTTTATATCTCTGATGAATTCTTACCACTAAATCCCACCAAATTTACTTGTTAATAGAGGTGCTCAAGTAACTCTGATTGGATATTTGGGACGTGATCCTGATGTTAGATATACAAAAAAGGGAGACAAGCTTGTTAAAATGAGTCTTGCAACGCATACAAGCTGTAAAGATGGAGAAAGTGGTGAGAGAAAAGAAGAAACAGATTGGCATCGAATTGTCATTTTAAATCAAGCGCTTGTAACATTTGCAGAGAGGGTTTTGCAAAAAGGGCAACTTATTTATGTGGAGGGTCAGCTTAAACCTCAGAAATGGGAAGATGCAGAGAAAAATGTTCATAAAACATATGAAATTATTCTTGGCAACCAAAGAGGTGAATTGCTTTTACTAGAACCTAAAAAGAAAGTAGAAAAAAAGCCCCAAGATGAAGAGGCGCTTGAAGAGTAGCTTTTATCGTAACCTGATCACGTACCAATTCTCTGCAATGGAGAAAGTGGTGCGTAATTACAACTCAACGCACGCATCATTGGGCGGTAGCTTTAAGGGAAACGTTTTAAGCTCTTGCATCTATGATTAACAAACTCACAAAATTTTTCTCACTTTTTGATACATTAAAAATCCTTACGGATTACTTAGGTTTGTTACAGAATGTAAAAGAAAGATGTTCCTCAGACCACGGGTATTCTCAAGCACATATTCATAGTATTACATCCTCCCACAAACAGTTTAAATGTTTTAATCTTTTATTTTTCTTCAGAAGGGTTTTTGGTCTGAGTAAGGCCGATGTTGTGTTTGTGATGTATACCTGGTGGCTGGTGTTGCCAGTGATGGCAATGCCGACGCCAGAGCCTGAATTGGATTTCACTGTATTGGCCTTGCGGGCACAGTTTATCAAGGAAGCTGTCCTTGTTGAGGTACAAAGACAGGAAGAGTGGAATAGTCTGGCCTCGGGGTACAGAGGGCCAACAGTGGCGCATGGCTCAAGAACCGCTGCTGCTTCCATGAGAAAGCACAGCGCTCATTCAGCCACAGGCGGAGAAGAGAATGGATCAGCCGCTGCGGCTGGGGAGGGTACAGTAAGAGTCGGGGTAGTAGAAAGTAATCCGCTTGCAGAATATTCTTATTATGTTACAGGCGATGTTCTTTCCTTGCATGGATTGAAGTCAGCTGAGGGCGCCCAGAAGTATGAGCTGCCCCCTGAAGGAGGTCAACAGAAGAAAGTTGGCTCATTACTCATCCAGTCTCCATCTTCTAACTACCTCCAACAGAAGGGATTGTACCATGGCTATCGTCTTCTGGTTGGGGATGGTTATGTGGTGCCTAGTATGCTGGTACAGCTTAAGAAGAATGGATCTCTGTCTTCTTCTGTAACAGAGGAGGGGGCATCTTCATCTCATGGTTCAGACTCATCTCCACTGTTCTGGCTTATAGAAGTATTGCCTCAGATCAATACATCAGTCCCGCTTGTTGATCTCAGAGATAAGGTAGATAGCCAGAGTCTGGGCGTTCATTTGCTCAGCTCGATGTTGTTTAATACGACCTCTGCTTCTTACACACAAATAATTGGACTTGGTGCCGCAAACAGAAACAAAGCGGCTCCTACCCACGCTGATACATCTACAGAGTCTGTCCAACGTGTTCTCACTTCAAAAGACTCTCTTGAAGGGGAGATCACTCCTGATCTATTGGGCCTCAATAAGAAGATTGTGCCCAAAGGTCTTAAACACCACCTCTCTAAAATTACTTTAAGCCATTACATTCCTTATTGGCTTAAGGCCATGAGTGTTACTGAGGAGAGAGCTAAAGCATTGGGATATAAGGAAGATCTAACTCTTAAACTCAATACGGCTTTTACCCTTGCCTCTCGTCTTCATAAACTAAGTGGACTGTTAAACAGTCCTTATGACATGACCTATGAAGATATTCAAAAGCTGATGGGCCAGACTGCAAGAACTACACAAGATCAAGAGGCCAGATCTCTTAAAGAAATAACACTTCTCTCCCTTTACGACTTATTCTTTAAACACAGAGCCCAAGACTGGACTGAAGTGTTTGAGATCGTGGGTAAGACCTTTCCAAGTTATGCATCTTACTTTGACAAGCAAAAGCATCTCTATACAGATACAAGCCTTCTTCAACAAGCCTTGAACAAAAATAGAACATCCACTGTTCTTACCTTTATGAAAGAAGGGGGTCTTAGAGCCGATAGCCTCACTCAAAACCATATCCTACACCAAGTAGTTCATCTCTCTGGCCGAAAGCTGGATGATGATAAAGCAATCCAGTGGATCCAAGCCCTATCAAAGATGGGCGTTAACCTGGAAGAACAAGATGCTAAAGGCAACACGGCTCTTGATATTGCTCTGCAGCAACATAAAGAACAGATGATCATCAGCCTCATCAATGCCGGAGCAGGAGCTAAGGTGAAGCCAAGTTACATTCTAGATTATCTCAAAGCCCGTAAGGAACAAGGGCAATCCACTTTAGGAAGATCCGCAGGTGCTAGAGCAACCTCTCTTTCCCCTGTACCTGGCGAAGAACAAGACGCCTTTGAACAAGCAATCAAACTTCTGGAGTTTAGAAGTCATCAGCTGAGATGGTGCTTAACCCTGGAATCGCTGTTACCCATCTTTACGGGACAGAAGGGCCTTAAAGTTCAGACTACGGATCATGAACGGGTTCTGAAGCCTGAGTATGTTCAAACCTTTTGGAAAGGGGGGAAGGCTAAAAAACCAAATACTTTCCAATCCTTTACGCAAATCACAGTAGGTAAGATCACAGATGGACGGTATACCAGAAGTGGTCCTGGATTAGTGGACCAAAAAGCCGCTTAGTATAGGATAAAAGACTGGCCTATTTTCAGTTAATCTTATGCGGCTAATTTTGTACTGTTGCTATCATACACTTCGTTGGGTCTTCGTCCACTAAAAGTTGTATGGGGTCTTTCTCCATTGTAAAATGCAAACCAGTTTTGTAGAGCATTTTTAAGCTCCTTAATGCTATCAAACTCCTGAAGATATAAGCATTCGTATTTCACAGAGCGCCATAAGCGTTCTATCATCACGTTGTCCATCCATCGGCCTTTTCCATCCATAGAGATTTTGATCTCATTTTCTTTCAGCAGATTTATAAAATCATCACATGTGTATTGCGCGCCTTGATCTGTGTTAAAAATATCTGGTTCTCCGTATATTTGCAGAGCTTCTTCTAAAGCTTCTACGCAGAATCTGGCATCAAGTGTATTAGAAAGTCTCCAAGTTAATACCTTTCTTGAGTGCCAGTCCATAATAGCCGTTAGATACATAAAGCCCCGCTTCATGGGCACATATGTAATATCACTACACCAAACTTGATTTGGCTGATCAATGGTCAGATTCCTCAGCAGATAAGGATACACTTTGTGCTCCTTGTTGCCTAAACTGGTTTTGGGTTTTGGATGAATGGCCTGAATCCCCATAAGCCGCATCAACCGACGCACCCGATGCCGACTTACTTGAATATCCTCTTGCTTCAAAACATGGGTCATACGTCGAGACCCATAATAGGGATGGCTCAAATAGATCTTATCAATCTTCTTCATAGTTGCCAGATTCTCAGTGCTTTCACCTCTAGGCTGACAATAATAACTGGAACGATTTAACATCAATAATCTACACTGGCTGCGAATGCTCAGTTTCAAATGCTTTACATTTACCATTTCTTTCCGCCTCCGAGGCCCAACTTCCTGGAGGCTTTCTCTAAAAAATCCACCTCCACGGTCAACTGTCCTATTTTGGCATGCAGCTTCTCAATCTCTTCCTCAGAGTTGTTCAAAGAAGGAGAGATGTTTTTCTTGTCAAACAACTGTCCAAATTGTTGCAAAGCCTGCTGCTTCCATTTGGAGACCATGTTGGGATTGATGTTATACTTACTGGCTAGCTGCGCAAGCGTTCCTTCTTCTCGTATTGCAGCTAAGGCCACTTTTGCCTTAAACTCTGGGCTGAATGTTCTCTTTCTCTGGGTCATCATAAGGTCTTTTCCCTATATTTTTACCAGATCTTTTATCCTATATCTCTGGTCCATTTTCTTAGGACCACTTCTGTTTAATCTTCATCTCTGTTTAATCTTCATCTCAGTTTCTAGAGTTTCTATGGGGTGACTCAGCAGCTTGTTTAAGAACATTTTATCTTTTTGCGCTTTTTTTATGACTGCATTCCAACTGATATTCATGGTTTTTCCTGTTTTGATTTAGCATGTATAAAAACCTAACACTTCATCAATTAGAAAATAGAACGGCTTTTAAATAAAAAAAACTTAAATTAGAAATTAAATTTAATTTCTTAATCCAGAATTTAGTTTAAAAAGGTGGCGCCATTCATCTTGAAAATCAGGAATATAATTACTATTTAATAAAGCATGAATAAAAAATGTGTGATATGAAGCCTAAAATCTTTGCTTTTCTAGCAGTTTTTTCGATTAAGATAATGTCTGTAGGGCCTTTGCCTGAACTAGATAATCCAAGAGATGAAGTTGCTGTTTTGAGCCACTACAGACAGCTTCCATATCATTTGCGCCGTTCAGCTCAAGCTATAAGCATTTTATTTAATCAATCTATTAACGACAATAGAGAGCAGCCAATTATTGATGCTGCGGGAAAGAAATTTGGTAATTTGGACGCTTATAAGGCAAGGCTAAATCCAGAAACACTCGGTAGATTTCAGGTTGTGGAATCTAATGATGCTCTAAAAGATCAGCCTGACTGGGTATATGCAAACCCATACATGTTGTTTTTTTGGGGGGTTCTTTCAAAGCATGCAAGAGAACTGCATAACCTTGTTTCAAATATGGGATATGATAGGGACTCCTTTCTTAAGAGTGAGAATGGAAATATTAATGTTCAGGCTGATCGTAGAGCTCAGCAGTTCTGGCAAGTTGTAGGTGATAATATTGATTTAGCTGTTGATCAAGATAATCCTTACGCACAACTTATTAAAGGTCTCTGTTATTTTGATGGTATAGGTTTAGAGAAAAACATTCCCCGTGGGCTACATTTAATTAAAAAATCCGCCAAGCAGCACTTAGTGCCAGCTTTGGAGTTTTTAACAGAGTTTCTTGAAAGTGAGGAAGGTAGAACTTATGTCGGGTCTAGTTTTGAATTTATTTTTGATCATAAACAAGTGCAGCTTTATGAAAATGAACTTGCTTTTCTAACCAACCCATTTTTAAAAATCAATGAAAGAGTGGAAGGCTTAGAAGAGCAAAGAAGGCCACTCTCAGTTATTGAAGAGCAAGACCTTAGACTAATGCTCAGACTTCTTCCAGGCAATATGTTAACTACAGATGATTTAATAGGCTGCCAAGCAAGACTGCAAAAAGACCTTAAAAACCTTTTTGGCTCTCAGCAATATGATTTTAGCTTGCCTAAAAGCTATGCCGTCGTATTGGGATTAAGCAGTCTTATAGCCATAGTTCATTTGGCGCAGGGGGCAGATATTGAAGACGGTTTGTTTTTTGCATTAAGTGTATATTCAATTATTACAAATTTACCCTATGTTGTATGGCACTATCGTCACCGCTCACCGTACGGATTTTCTGAACGTAAAAGACAATATCGTCTCCGACAGTTTGATGCAGATCAAAGAGAGGGTGCTGCACAGTTATTAAGTTATCGATTGATAGCTGCAGCTATTGAGAAAGGTGAAGAAATTTCAACTCAAAGCTTTGTAGATGGATTAGTCCGTAAAGTTGGATTAGGTATGGAGAAGATAAGATATGATAAAGAAAAAACTTTTTATCAACTGTTAGTGCCCACTTTACCTCAAGGCATGTTAAATGAGAGGCAGAACCCTCACTTGCTTGGGGGAACACTTGTATGATAAACTTAAATAAAAGCAATTATTAATTAAGATGAAACAACTTATTTTATTAAGCTTTATAGTCTGCCAGTTCTTAATCGCCGGAAGTCCCGGTGAAGAGGTGGACCGTTTGATTTTTCCAGATGGCCGAGATCGTCATGGAAAAATCATGCTTGGCTCAGAAACCTCATACGAAAAGTATAAAGATGCTTATTGGGAAAGGAATGACAAGAAACGTAGAGCAAAACTTGATCAGTGGTTTAAGTTATTTCCGATGCTAACAGCTGATGAGCCGACAGATGCTCAATGTCGTACGATTATACGTAGTTATCACGCAGCAGAAGACGATATGCGGAAAAACAAACCACGTGGCCCTGACGATCTTCAAATTGAAAATTGGCATGAAAGATGTTGTCAAAACTATGTCAACGCGTTATCACGCATTATCCAGGCTGCATGCCACTTCTATCCACCTGCGATTGATAGGCTTCACACATTATTTTTAAGTGGAATAGGGTTGCAAACGCCTTATGCTATTGACGTGAATATTGAAAGGCTAAGGTTTTATAAAGACTTAAGAAGTCATGCGAAAGAACAAGCGTGTTGTGATCCTTGTTTAGCGTGTAGATGGGGCGCAATGTATGAGTCGATTCTTGAAGAAGCGGAAAGAAAATACCAAGAGAGAGAGCGGTTATTAGCTGCTTTAGAGTCGCCAAAGCCTGAGACAGAGCATGGAGCTGATGAGGGAGTTGCTTTTGCTTCTGCCTCTTCTGATGAGGAACATGAAGGTGATGGAATAGCACCAATAACTCCTGCTGTTGACTCCATGCACCAACCTTTACTCCCTGGAGATGGGTTGAGACAACGTGGAAAGTCTAAATAATAGTTTATCTTCTGTATTATAATTTATTTCTTAACTTTTGCTTTCTACTCTTTTTGCCGGGCTTCTACGTGGTGAAATTGTTTTTCTTTTTTGTGCAACGGGTTTGGGTTTGTGACGCCAGGGCTTTTTTGAATATTTATCCGTTTCAATTTTTTTAATTTTCTCAAATCGTTGATCCATCCTTTTTATGATTGCTGAATCTTCTGTAATAATAGCACAATCCTCATAATTAATTCTTGAGGCAGCACCGGTCCAATTGAAAGACCCAAGCATTGCTACACCTTGATCAAACCGGCCATCACAATACATTACAGAAAACTTATCGTGAAAAGTACGTATGTTATTATAATGATCGCCTTTCTTGTAAGGATTTCCAATAGGAAAGATCATTACTATTTCATAGCGTGAAAGTTTTTGGAGGCTTTTATTTATATCTTGTTGTTCTTTTCTATCATTTTTTTCTAAAACAGCATTAAACTGTTTAGTATCCGTCAATATATCAACTTGTATACCTAATTCAGCTGCAGCAATAAGAGTGTTTATTGTAGATAGGTTGGACAATTCATACATAGCAATACGAAGCTTACATCTTTTTTCAGGGTGTTCTTTTTTCAATCTGATTAACTGGTTTAACTGCTCACTAACAGAGGTATGACAACTTTTTTTTATGGTTGCATCTCCAGTACTGATAGGCGATTGAAAATAAACATCAACTTTAGGATGAAGGAATTGTGAGATGAATAAAGAAAGTAATAATATAAAGCATTTTTTCATAAGGAAGCCCTGTTATAGTAATTTCATTAGAAGTAAAATAAACACAAATGACCATTAGATTTTTCATTACTTTTGCATTTTTTATAAGTTTACCGAATAAACTTTTTGCCGGGCAACTTGACAGCTTACAAAAAGAGAGTGGACAAGAACTCGTTTTAAAATATGGCCCTCGATCAAGCTTTGGCACTATATATTATGCAACTGCTGATGAAGCGGCGGCTCATTTTTCAGAAATAACTAAATGTGATTTAAGACATAATAAAGAGCAAGAATCCCTCGAAATTATAACACTACTTGCTAACTATGGATTGTGTGAATGGCAAATAAGACTATCAGACATTTACATAAGAGGAAGATCTTGGCATCCAGCAAATCATGATCTGGGCTTAATTTATTTGAGAGAGGCTATTAAAAATCAGGATCAAATATCCTACTGGGAAACAGATATACTTGAGATTTTACAAAATATTAAATTGACAATAACACCTGAAGATCAGCTTTCTGCGGAATTTTCTTCGCTTAATATTGAATAAAAAAACCTTATTTAAGGGACAGATTTTTATCAAGCAATAAATGAATCGGAACTTCAACTACGATAGAATCATTATAGAAATGTGCTAAACCGCCCAATCTCATTAAGAGAAACTTTGCATTTAGGGTTAATTTTATCAGTTCTAGTTTATTAATGTTATTATCTATAATCAGTGGAAAATTATGAACGTCAGCACACAATACTTTTTTCATTTTTAAGTTACAGTTGATTTCTGAATCTTGAGCAATTTTCTTTAATAGCTCATAAATTTGTTCTTTGGGAAATGCTGATGAAATCTCAGCATTCTTTTTAACAGGGTCTTTTGTTTGTTGTTTTGTGGTGTATCTGATCTCTAGGTGATTTAGTGAGGCGTCTTTAAATTTAATTGGTACATCTTTGACGGTGATTAACTTTTTTGCCGCAACGAGGTAAAAAGCAATTATCGTTTCAATGAGGGTCTTTGTTTTGGCTTCATCTAGATAGATTCTGTTTTTATGAAGCACTTGTTCAAGTTTACAAACAAGTGAAGATATGTAGCTTATGGTTCTCAAATTACTCTTAAATCACGCGAATTGATATCAAAGTCAATAAATAAAACATTTTTTCTATTATTGGAGGTAGTTTTAGATAACAAATATCAACAGATGTTAGTAAAATCTTACAAAAGTGTTTTTTTGTTGAGTAAATTGCCAATCAGATGAACATCTAGACTAAAATCATGATGAATATCCATATCATTGTAAACTTTCATGAAACTTGTTACTGTTGGCTGACAAACTTTATTTGTAATTAGATGCAGGCGTTTGTTTTTTAGGCCTCCGGGAAATTGAATATTTACCGCTTTATTTAAATCGATAAGCCAATGCCAAGCTTTAGTTCGCTAGCAAAATCATAAATTTAATTGAAGTAATTAATTAAACTTGAAAAATTAATGCCAATGTTTAAAGGCTAACGAAATAAACGGTTTTAAGAAGTGAAAATATTATTTTTATTATTTTTTATTGTCTTTGATCTTCTAGCTGTGTTGCCAGCTGAAGATGAAAGTAGGATTTTTATCTCTTCCAAAAATCTTAAACTTACAGATGAGCATATGCTGGCAACAAACGATTGGGTTCAGAGACATGGTTCTATGATTCACTTTCTTTCAAATAGAGTCCGAGCAACTATTGGGTCGCCTACATGCTTAGCTATAGTGCGCATTGGATGTATTATTGGTAATGCCAAAATTGAACATGACATCCCGTTAGTTTTTTCCAGTAAAAGCAAATTGTTAAAAAAAACAGATCGCCAAGTTCTTACAGCTCAGGATTTGGTTGCATTGATTAAGTTGGATGAAGACCAAGAATTGTCTGGCTATGATAGGGTAAATCAAACTTTTTACAAGAAATATGGTTTTAAGCCCTTGGAGCGATTAAATCGAGCGGATTTAAAAGATCATCTTAAGTTATGCTATCAGACGGATAACTTGCTTCCTGAGGAAAGAATGAAAAGAAGATTAGCTGAAATAGCCGCTGGCAAGATGCATTTTTTTTATCATAGTGAACAGGCTCTTATCTTGGAAATTCTTAAAAATGAAAATATTGTTAAAGAGTTTGCTTGCTTGTTTTCTGTTAGAGTTGGAGAGGTTAAATCTTTTTATTTAAATGTCCTTGGAACATTTGATAGTTGTTGTCGATGCGGAGATGCATTGCATCAATTTTCAGGGGTTCTCGCGCGAGAATTCAATAGTCAGCTTAAAAAACAAATAAGCACAATAATTTCTATACCAGATGAAATTTCTTGGTTTGTTAGCTATCATGGAATACATCCCTACAAGGAGCCTGAGGTTACAACACCCAATCCTTTACGGCCTTCAAAAGCAGCACTTGAAGAACCTTATACAGCTGATCCTTTTGATGCCTCAAAAAATTTTGTCCCAAAAATTGCCTGTACATTTAATTAAGCATATTTATGAGGTCAGTATGATGAAAAAATACATTTTATTTATTTTATTTTTAACACAAGTTACAAATTTATTTTCCATTTGGCCTCCTGAGGAAGGATTAACTGAGCGTGATACACAAAAAGTTCAATCTATTTTAAATAAATTTTATGAAGGAGATGCAGGTTTTTTATTGGAACATGATTTGACTGATTTAAAAAAATATGCAGAGATGGGTCATCCAGAGCTATCGCATTTTTATGGAGAGCATTTACTTCATCATTCTCAGTCTAAAGCCGGCCTTGAAGAGGCAACTCGTTATATCTTTTTTGCAGCAGAGCAAGGTAACGCAGATTCATTAAGTCTTATTGAATCTATAATTGGAAAAAAATATGATCCAAATGCTCTGGATCTTTTTAAACAAAATTGGCCAGACTATTATAGTGAAACGCAAAAAGCTTTGTTAATGCGAGAAACAATACCTGTAGAAAGGATCGCAGCATATCTATTAACAAAAACACAGGAAAAAGAAGAAGATGAAGCACAAATGACAAATCTAAGCCTTCAAAAAACTCTATATTTTGCTCAAACGTGTCGCATGCAGTTAGCAGGGAAACCTTTGTTTGAGGCACCTATTGCATGCTGGACATATGGACCCGTTGTTATGGATGTTTATCATAATTATAAGCATTTTAATAAAAGCCCTATAAAGCTTCCGGAATCTGATTATGAAAAACTTGATGGAGAGCAGCATGAAGAAATTAGAAAGTTTTTGGATGTGGTTTGGGAAGTCACACAAAAATATAGCCCACTTACTTTGAAAGACATAACACATCAAGATAAGTGTCCCTGGCGCTGGTTATATGAAGAAAGGCAAGATAAAGAAATAAATTTATATTGGTTAAGAATGGATAGTACCCCCATTATACAAGAGATTAAGGAACGTCTTGAGCCAAAAGCGCCCGAGGCTAAAAGAGTCAAATAATTTTGGTGTTTCTGTTGTTTAAATAGAGTCAGCCAAGTTAAAATATATCGATACGGCAATCCCACATCGACTACATTTACTTGAAACTTTTTGCGTGAAGTGACATTTAGCCAAAACCTCCGACCCGCTGTATAGCGCACCTAAAATTAGAAAAAGGTATTTGATTTCGCTACCTGTTCCTGGTTGTTGATTAAAATTTAAAGTTGTAAAAGATTTTTTAATATCTATATGATTATGAAATTATATGTTAATATTTAATTAAATTTTCAAAAGGAATAGAAATAATGATGTTTTTTAGAGTTCTTAGCTTCCTTCTACTGCTGTCTTTATCAATAGAAGGTAATCCTTGGAAAGTGTGTTGTGAAGAAGCAGTAATAGCAGCTAGAACCTTGGCAGGTGCAAGACGTGTTTTTCTACCCCATGCACAACAAAAACGGTTTGCCTCCAGGGTGCCAGAAAAAGAAAGCGTTGTTATTGGCAATCCATGTCTTGATGGTGTTTTCCAACATGCGTTTTCAAAACCGCGCGTTGCAAGTAGTTTCTTGAATGCTGTACTTGGTTTTGAAAATGGTCAGAGAATACGTGATGTGGAATATTTAAAGAGAGACTTACCTTCTTCAGATCCTCTCGCGCAGGTGAGATATGATTTTACAGTTGATTTACGCTGCAAAACGCAAGATGGCCGTCATTTTTTAGTCGAAATGCAGAACGATTTTCGGGAAGATTACCATTTCAAGCTTTTAGTGGAGCATTCTCGTGTATTGGCAGATCTTGATTTGTATCAAACGGATGAAGATATCGAAGAAAGGGCTTTAGTAAGTCCTAAAGACAAGACAAAGTTCTGGAAAGATGTTCAAGGTGTTTACACAGTTGTTGTGACAAACAAGAAGTTTTCTCCAAAAAAAATGAAAACTTACTATCCTGAAGAACGTATCATGGAACCACAGCTTGTCAATAAGTATGAATTTAGACATACGGACCAGCTTGATCGTCATTATGGAGATGTGCCAAATCAATTGGTTTTATTCATGCTTGCAAATTTAGAAAAGAATCCAGAGGAAGTTAATGATTTGGTTGAAAGATGGGCCTATTTATTGAGTGAACCAGTTTTAAGAACGGGCGTTAAAAGGATTCCGGTTACGAAGAGAATAGATTATCCAGAGCGAATTATTGGGGATGATGAGGGTATTAGAGAGTTTATAAGGCAATTAAACTATGATGATATACCTTATGATGTAAAGGATAAATACATTCGCCGCGTTATAGAAGCCAACCAAGCATGGGCTGCTATTGAAGGAGAGGCTGAGGAGCGAGGTATAAAACTTGGATTAGAACGTGGAATTGAGCAGGGAATTCAAAAAGGTATTCAAAAAGGCCAAGAACAAGCGAAGGCTGAATTTGTAAAAACTTTAAAAGAAAATGGAATTTCTGATGAAGAAATTATCAAAATGCTGCAACTAACACCAGAACAGCTTAAGAAACTAGTCTCTTAATAAAAAGCAACTTTATTTTTACTTATGGGTAAAAAACAAAAAGAATATTTCAGTAGTTAGTTTAACTGATTTGGTAATCTTAGTTTTAAACTTTTAATAGTTCAATCGCCTTAGTCAGCAAGAGTTTCTATTAGGTAATTCTCATTAGAATATAAACCATATATTCATCTTTATTATTTAATAAAAACGATAATATAGTTAATGTAGAATTATTGAGAGTTGTGCTATGTCC
>MDTA01095404.1_pt1 | contig 12691 bp, 3 predicted proteins | sample 811151 | NCBI WGS metagenome assembly MDTA01 (sample SAMN05326648, study PRJNA326480) | marine metagenome | isolation source: seawater | place: Indian Ocean: South | collected 2010
CAGCTTCGCCGCTGCGCCGCTCGAGGCCGACGCCAGTGCTACCGAGCGGTTTATGGACCGTGCTCTCGCCGCGCCAGGCACGACGAGCGTACCGCGCGCTGACGCAGCGCCGCCTGGCAGCAGCACGGGCGAGCCGATCGACGCCGTCAGTGCCGAGCTCACTGACTCCTCTAGCGACGACGAGGCCGAGGGCGGTTGACACGCTCCCGTACGTACAGGGATGTGGGAATGGGAGCGCACTAGCCGTGTTTAGAGTAACGGATCTAGCATATCATCTATGAACCACGCCGCTGCGATCGATGAAGCAGCGAACCAGGGGTGCGATAGTCACCGTGACCACAGTACTCTACGGTAGCTCTGCAAGCCTGCTTCTCCACGCTCCTACGAACGCGAACGCAACGGTCGATGGGCCGCTCGCAACGTATGCCTCTCAGCGAAATGGACTACGTGGAGGAGCTCCACGCACAGGCGGCGGCAAAACAGCGCGAGAGGCAGCAAGCGAAACTGCTCGAGCGCGCCGAGAATTTGCAGCACATGGCGGCTCTTGCGGGCGACGCCGCCGATTCTGACCTCGACTCACTCTTGCGGCAGCAGGGCAAAGAGATCGGCAACGCGGCGAGGCGGCTCGGTGTCGACATGGATGAGCTAAAACAGCAGGCGGGCCGAGCGCGCTCGCCGGCGGCGGCCAGGTCCCTGGCTGTGGTGCAGCCGGCACGGCTACAGCCGGGAGGCGGCGTGCGGCCTACGGCGACCGGTGGCCGCTTCTTCGACCCGCCTGCCCCGCAAAGCCGCCATGGCGGGGTGTACGACCAGGCGCGTCCGCAATGCGTCGCTCGAGGGCAGCCCGCGATCGGAGGCGAGTGTGGCGCGGGCCACGCACGGAACCGGCGCGACGAGGCGTATGAGGCGAAGCGGCGCGAGTTCAAGCAGCGCCAGGTGAGAGGGCCCGAGCAGCCGGCGCCGCCACCGGTACACCCAGGCCACGTCCCTAGCTCGAGCCACCGGGGTGGACACGAATTGACAGGGCATGACGACGGCATGGCAAGGGATGGCGCGCCGCCGGCCGCGGCGCTTACGGCGGACTCCGGGAATAACGAGCGCCGCGAAGCGGCCCCCTCACGTCGCGAGGAGGTGCGGCGGCAGCAGCGGGAATATGCGGCTGCGCTCAACGAGCAACAGCGGGAAGGCCGCGAGCAAAACATCGGCCGCTGCAACGGCGACGGAGGTGATCTCTTCGCGGCGGCAGAAGCGCGAAGGCGGCAGCACGAGCAAGAGCATGCGAGCACGCTTGTCGCTGTAAACGCCGCATGTACTGACCGCCGGCATCATCAGCGGCAGTACGCGGCAGCCCTCGAAACGCAAGTGGCGGCGCGGCACCTGCGCGACCAGGAGAGTCGCGAGAACCGACTGGGTCTCATTGCCGGCGGGGATACGGGTGGCGGCAGCGGTGGCGGCAACGCCGCGCCGTTGACGCTAGAAAGCAAGCGACGGCAGCAGCAAGAGTACACTGCGGCGCTGGATGACCAGGTGGCTGCGCGGCAACGGGGGGCGTCGTCTGGCGCAGCACTGGAGGACGAGTTGGCGGGTCAGGCACTACCTGTGCGCACCGCTCACTCAGACAAGCGGTGGCACCAGCAGCAGTACGCGGCAGCCCTCGAGGGGCAAGTGGCGGCACGGCAGCTGCGCGACCAGAAGAGTCGCGAGAACCGACTTGGCCTAAGCGAGGGCGACGGCGGCAGCGCGGTGGATGGCGGCGGCGGCGCCGACGATGCTCCCGGCAGGGTGGGTGCGGCGGCCGAGCGGCGGCGTCAGCAGCAGGAGTACGCGGCGGCATTGGAGGCACAGATCGGCGAGCGCCAGCGCGACCAACGTCGCGGTGCCCTCGAGCAACGTGCGTGGGGCGCCGGGGATGCGGATGGCGTCGCCGGTGGGCGCGACGCAGCAGACTCTCGGCGGCGGCAGCAGCAGGAATACGCGGCCGCGCTCGAGGAGCAGCTTCAGGAACGTCAGCAGCGCGAGCAGGAGAGCCGCGAGCGCCGCCTTTCTTTCGGCGCCGCCGTCATCGCTGGCGACGGCAGCAGCGCGGCGGCGCGCGACGCGGCGGAGGACTTCCGGCGGCGGCAGCAGCAAGAATACGCCGCAGCGCTCGAAGAGCAGATGGCTCACAAGGATCGCGGCGGCCGAGGCGGCCGTGATCGCAGCCCGGGCGGAGGCCGAGGGGTGCTTACGCCGCCAGGGCAGGCCTCGCCACCAAAGATTGGCGGCGAGTTCCCGGCGGAGGCGCGGCGGCGGCAGCAGCAGGAGTACGCGGCGGCGCTCGAAGGGCAGCAGCGCGAGCGTCAGCAGCGCGAGCAGGAGAGCCGCGAGCGTCGCCTCGGTGTGAAAGGTGGCGCTCTCGGGCATCGCGTCTTTTTGGGTGGCGCCGACCTAGCGGTAGGCCATGCGGGGTCGGCGGTGGAAGCGGAGGCAGTCGCGGAAGCGCGGCGGCGTCAGCAGCAGGAGTACGCGGCTGCGCTCGAAGCTCAGGTCGAGGAGAAGCGCCGGCAGAGGCACCAGGTCGACCGGCGTGCCTCGCGCCCGGGTGCGATGGCGGCCGGCATCGGTTTCGCCGGTGAGTCCCCGCCGATGTCGGCCGAGGCGCAGCGGCCTCCGCCAGGGTCCTTTCGCGCCGCGGGCGCGGCGGCTCGCGGCAAACTGTCAGGACTATACGACCGTGGGCCCCGCGCACTTCTTGAGAAGCAGCACTCGGACAAGATGGTATATGCCGAGGAGCTCGCGAAGCAACGTGAAGAGGTGCTCGCGGAACCCTTGAGCCCTTGGACCAAACCCGCCTCAAATCTCGCCACTTTCCCATCCCGTCATCGCGCGGCCGCAGGTGCGTGAGCGGAAGGCCGCAGAGAAGGCGCGGCTCGACGCCGAGATTGCTCGCGACGAAGCCCGCGCCGAGACCAATCCGTTCGGCCGTCCCGGCGCGGGCGCGCCGCTTCGCGACATCCACGGTAACGTGCGTGCGAACCCCAAGGCTCGATGCAACGCGGTGATGCCGTCGCCGGCGGCAACGGCATCTGCGCGGATCGGGGCTGGCGGCGAAGCGGCGCCGGTTGCGGCGGGCGGGCGCCGGCTGCGCGTAAGCGAGGGTGGAATGGAACCAGCTGAGCGGGAGGCGGCGATGCGACGGCAGCGCGAGGCGGCGGAGATGCAGCAGGCCCTCGCCGAGCAGGCGTGTGCCGTTGTCTCTGTGCACCCACCGCCTCAAACCTCACGTGGCCGCGTTCGCCGCATTCTCCTACCACAGGTACGCGAGCGCACCGAAGCGAGGGCGGCGGAGAAGCGTCGCATGGATGCCGATGATGCGAGAGAGGAGGCACGCATTCTCCGCGAGAGGCAGCAGCTCGAGGACGCTGCGGCGCACGAGCGCCGCGAGCGTGCGATGGCGGCGGAAGAGACGAAGGAAGCGGAGCGGCATGGCCTCGTCACCACTCGCGGCGCAGGCGAAGTCGGCGATTCCGCCGGCACCGGCGCAACCACGCATTCGTGCCTCACGCAGGAGGACCGCCTGAGGCAGCAGGCGGAGGAGTATCACCGTCGCGTGGCGGAGAAGGAGGCGCGGGAGCAGGCTAGTGCAGCCGCTCGCGGCAGGAATGCAACAGCGGCACCGCCACAATCCGACAGTGGCAGCGAGGTACGCGGTGGTCAGTCGCCCGAGGCGCCGCTGCCGCCGCCTCCTCCGAACGCAGCGCCTGGCGGTCGCCGCAGCCGCGGGCGCGCGCGCGGAGAGGGCAGCAGTGAGCCGCCGCCGCCGCCGCCGCCGCCTGCGGTTTCAGTGCCACTGCTCGGTGGCGCGCGCGGCGGCGGCAGCGACAGCGCGGACGACGACGAGGGGCGGCTCGCAGACCTGCTTGAGCGTGAGCGTGATTCGCTCAAGAAGCAGATGGCGAGGGAGATCGAGACGCAGCGGGAGGCTCAGAAGGAATGGATGCAAGCTATGATCGAACAACAGCAGATGCAGCAGCGGGCAATGCTGCAACACGCGCAGCAGCTGCACGCCGCCGTCGCCGCCGTCGCAACCACCGCGCAGCCCGCCGCTGCCGCCTCCGCTGTGCCAACGCTCGTCAGTCTCGCAGAGATGCCAGCTCTCCCCGACGCGCCGCAGCTGCCTTCGCGCCAGCAGATGGCGCCTTCTGCACCGGCACCGCCGCCACAGCCGCCGCCGCTCCCGCCGCCGCCGCCGCCGTCCCAGCAGCACTATCAGCAGCAACAGTGGGGCGAGACGGTTGCGTGCGCTCCACCGCCGGGAGCACAGCCGCGTTGTCCCGGCGGCCTTCACTGGCAGCAGCAACACCCACAGCAACCACCACAGCAACCGTCGACGCAAATGGCGCCATGCCAGCATCAGCCGCCGCAGCACTCATCGCAGCATTCGGGATCGCACGGCACGGCGCCGCTGCCCCCTCCGCCCCCGTCCCATCCACACCCATGGGCGGGCGGTGAGGCGATGGCCGACCTGCAGCAATCTTCGCCCGAGCCGCCCGCGTCGCCGCGCGGCCGTCGTGCCCCTCCTCGCACTTTGTCGAGTGGCGATCGTGAAGAGATGCTGCGCACACCGTACATCGACCCATCGGCGCGTCCAATTCGCACCCCGGCCGAGCTGCCACCCGCCGTTCCTCCTACGCTCTCCAGCCCGGGGGCGCTGTGCGGGCCAGCGGCAGCCGCGGCTGTGGAGCGGCTCCTTCTACCCGGGCTGTCGCCGGCCCTTCCTTCCAAGCTCGCCGCCGCGCGTGGATGGTCGCCGCTGCTGCCCGACCGCCAGGGCGCCGCGCCGCACGTGCCCGCAGATGCCACCGAGCACATCGAGACCGCTGTCGATTCTTCGCTCCGCCACTCACTCCGCACCGATTCCCAACTCGTCTACCCTGCCGAGGAGGCCCTTCGACGCTCGCTGGAAGAAGTGCCGAGCCTTGCTGCGGGCGAGCGGCCATATACGTGCACGTACGCGCGAGGGCCAGACGCCCCCCCGCCGTCGCAGCCAGACTGGACGCGCGGCGTTCGGCGGCACCTCAGCGCGCTGCAGCCCGTCTTCGAAGGCTCCGCCGCCGCCGCCGCCGCCGCCGACTCCTCGACCCTGGGGCCGCCTCCCCACATGCACGGCACGTCCCGCAGCCGGCCTGCCTCCGCCGGCCGCCGTGCAGTTTCCGATCCCGACGAGTCGCGGCCGGGGTCATCGCCAGCCGTGACGGCACGGCGAGGCTCCGCGCCGCCGAGCGCGGGTGCGGCTGGTGGCGGGCGGAGTCGTGCAGAAACGCCGGGGCTCGACTCCCTGATGCGGCGCGCCGAGGAGCGGCTGCGCATGCTGACGCTGCAAGAAGTGACGCCGGAGATGGGCGATGGCGCCGGGACCGGGGGAGTGCAGCCGGCAGCTGTTGCCGCTGCTGACGCTCGACTGTCACCCGCATCCGAAAGGGCGGCAGCAGCTTCAGCTACAACAAGCGCCGGCGCGGCGCGCAGGGCGGCGTTGTGGGCGTCGCTCTCCGCGGAGTCGACGTGCGTGCCCCTCTCCGCGTCGGCACTCGTGCTGCCTCTCGGGCACGCTGGCGAGGACGATTCGCCGCCGCCCGCGTCCGCCTCATCGGCTGCGTGGCGTCGGGGCTCGATATCACTGCTGGGTGGCAGCGGCACCGACGACGACGACGACGACGACGACGACGACGACGATGTCAGCGGCGGCGCCGGCGCGCACTCGTCGCGGCCGCAGTCCGTCGGCTCGGTGACGGCTATGGCGGCGCGCGCCGAGCAACAGCTGCGCCAACTCGCCGCTCTCGAGGATCAGCTCGCGGCAGGGGACGTCTAAGGATAGGCAGAACGAGGTGACTGTTTTCTAGGTTCTCTACAAAGCTTGCCGCCGTCTCCCACAGCTCGCCTTCCGATGCGAACCTCGCTTGGCTCTTTCGCGGCGAAACCGAAGGACCAGCGCCAGGTGGATTTTTGTCAACAGTCATGAATACCAACGCGACCGCATCGGAGGACGAGAGTGGCTGGTGTAGCTCGTGCGCTGCTGCATGGGCGGCAGCTGTCCCGGTGGCGAAGCGCGGGCTCGCCGAAGGAAGCCTGCTCGATGTCGCTTCGTCCGAGCTTCACGTGCTGCTTGCACTTGCGCTCGCACAGTCTCTGAAGCTCGACGAGCCGATGTCACAGTTGTACGCGATGCTCGAGCTGCTCGAGGACGCACGTGTACTTCACGTCGCCGACGAGCCCGTAGCCGCGCAGCGCGAGTCGGAGCTGCAGCACAACCTCACCCTGCTCCAGTCGTCGGCGGCGGTCCAGTCCGCCCATCCGCCGTTCGCCGCGCTCGCCCAGCAGCTCCTCGCCACCGCGCCAGCACCGCCCTCGCGCCCCACGCCGCTGCAGCTATGGCGGCGACAGTACGCGCGCGCGACGCCGCCACCGGCGCTGAAGCGCAAGCCTCCGCCGATCGAGCCCCAGAACATTTGGTTCATACTCGCGCCCGACCGCGCACCGCTCTCACTGCACACGGTGGAGCTCGGCCGGCTGTTCAAGCGGTGGATGGTTCGGAATCATCCGGATAAGGGTGGCGACGAGACGCGCGCCTCGGAGGCCTCGGCGCTGTACTCCCGCGCGATGGGCCGCGACGCTGTCGCCGGCAAGACACCGGAGGACATGGCGCAAGAGGACCCGGCGCTTGCGTTCGTGCGCGAGCAGCAACGGGCGGAGGGCGCGTGGAGCGAGTGGAAGCGCGCGTGCGCTGAGCAGCAGTGGTCGGCATCGCCGGCGTATGCGCAGCAGCGGCTGCTCAAAGGCTTCCGCTGGTTCGCAACGCGCGCCGTGAAGCAGGCGGCGTACCTCAATCAGCTCTCGGCAGGCTACGCGATCGCAGCCGCCACAATGCCAGCGCGCGGCGCCGCCCCTAGCAGCTGCAGCGACGGCGCGTTGTCGCAACGCCGTGCGGGCCGCACAGGCGGACATGCATTTGGACGAGCACTCGCGAAACCCTCCCTGCCCGGGGCGCCGCCGGCTGGCGCACCATCGGGCGACGGCGACGGCCCTATCGCATCGGTCCTGGTCGCGGAGCACTCGACAGTTGAGGGGGATGGGCTGACGTCGGCGTACGCGCGGCACCCTGGCCGTTTCGTCATCCAGCCGCGCGATGCGCTGTTTCGACCGACGCGCGCGACGCCCGATGTCTTCTCCGTCACAATGCGAGGCAAGCAGACGGTTACACCGAGGCTGAGCGTCGACAGCGAGGGTGCCGTCGTTGTTGAATACGATATCGCCGTTTGTGGGCATTACAAGGTCCACGTGCGCGGCGGCAAGAAGGGTGTGCATATCTTCGGCTCGCCGTTCACGCTCGTTGCGAAGCAGGCCCCGGTGCTCGCTGGCCAGTGCGAAGCTGAGGGCGCGGGCCTCCGAGCAGCGCGGGCGGGCGATCCCACGGCCTTCGTGCTGTTGCGGAAGGACGTGGCAGGGCGTCTCGTGCCGAAGGGCACCTCTCGCTTCTCGGTGCGGGTCACCGCGGTTGACGAAGATGCAACGCTTGGGTGCACAGACACGAACTCGTACGCCTTTTCTGATCTCGCCGTGGCGGCACCTCCGTCGGGCACGCCGCGCGTGGCCGATGCCGACGGCGCTGGCGTCTTTAGCGTAGCAGCGCGGGACAACGGTGATGGCAGCTTCACGGTGACATACGAAACGGCGAGAGCTGGCGCCTTCCTGCTACACGTGATGCACGGTACCCAGTCGGTGAAGTCGCACATCCGAGGCTCGCCCTTCCTCCTCAAAGTGTCGCCGCGAGCGTCCGCCGCCCACCACTGCGAGCTCTACCCACCTGCCATCGTGCAGGACGCTGGTCTGCACGGGGCCCGAGCAGATGCCGACGGCGCAGGGGACGCCGGGGGCGGGGACGGCGAGCACGCCTACTCCGTACGCGCGGGACGCGTTTTCACGCTGCGCCTTGTTGCCCGAGACGAGTTCTCCAATGTGCTCCGCCTCTGCCGCGCCGATACCGACGGGGCCGACAGCGCGGCGGTGCGAAGCGGGCGCGGGCCCCTGCCCTGGGAGGTGTCGACGAGCCCGCCGTTGCCCCGAGTGACAGCAGATGCCTTGAGTCGTGGCGGCACCGACAGTGGCCGCGGGGTTACGTTCGACGCGCAGCTCCTGAGCTACCCCACTGTGACCTTCACGGGAGCCGACGGGCGCTCACTACCGGGTGCATGCCACCTGCTGGCGAGCGGCGAGATGCAGGTGCGCGGAGTGCTCTTCGTGGCGGGTCGGCACGAAGTTACCGTCACCTTCGGCGGCTCGCACGTGCGCGGCTCCCCGATGCGGTTCAATGTCGAACCGGCGCCACTGGCACTTCACGGCTGCGCCGTCGAGGTGCGCTCAGCGGAGGCCGGGCTGCTGCACGCTACTGTCAGGCTACGAGACGCGTTTGGGAACACCGCCGCCGGCGTCTCCGGCGTACACGCATTCGTAGTGCCCGCGTCTGCTGGCGGCGCAGTCGCCGCCGGCATGCGCCCCGCAGCTTCGACTGGTCCCCTCTCGCAGGGGACCGAGGCATTGATGCGCCGCACGCTGCGTCACGCCCTTGAGAAACCATCCGACGGCACAGCCCCCTGCTGCGAAGGCAGCAACAGTAGCGCTGGGGCGAGGAGTGAGCTCTCGCCGCCACAGCTTCCTGAGGAGTGGGAAGGTGCTATAAGTCGGGCGTTGCACGCGCGGCACACCGTGTCTGGCACCTCGACCCTCAACCCTTCAGCAACATCACCTCTGACGGCCGCTCAGTCGCCACATCGTCGCACCGGGGCAGTTGGGACCTCACGTGGAGCACTCTTGACGCCTGTATCGCAGGCCGTTCCAGTGGAGGCGGAGCCAATCGGCCCATCTGTGCACCGCCTCGCCGGTGGCACGAGCTTCGAAGCGCTCGCGCAACACGGCACCCCGCTCCAGACGACGCGCGCTTGCGACGACGCATTTGACGTTCGCTCGGATCGTCTCGTCGTCGCTGGGGCTTATTCGTTGATCGTGCGCATAGATGTCGAATTCGGCGGCTTTCACGGCGCTCGTGACACCGACAGCAGCAGCGGTGTTGCTAGCAGCGCACTGGCCGGGGCGTCGGTCGCCGGCGCTCGCGAGGCACGGCGAGAAAGCCACGAGTGGGTGAGTGATATGGCGGTCCTAGTGCCGCTGACGGTCGCCCCGGCGACGCTTTGCTTGCGCCACTCTCAGGTGGTACTCCAGCAGGCGGCGGCGCTCGTGGCGGGCGTACCGTTCACACTGCGTGTGATCGGGTTCGATCGCTTCCAGAATGCCCTCGCCGATGGCGGCGACATGAAGCTTCAGCTGAAGCAGCTCTCAGGCCCGCCGCCGTCAGAGCATCCGATGGGCGCGCCGGTCATGACATGGCAGCACAGCGACCGTCTCAACGGAAACCACGACTTACGCGTCACAGCCTTCCGCGCGGGCGAGTACCAGCTCGTCCTCGCTACTGCGCACCCGCAGTCGCCGTCGTCCCGGCGGCAGGTGGCGTCTGCGCGCTCGGCGGGGCGAGTACTCAAGTTGTGCGTGGAGCCGTCCGAGCTCACACCCGCCAACTGCCTCGTGCGAGCCCTCTCTTGCGAGCGCGTAATTGGCGCGGAGGGCGGTGTTGACGGTGGGCATCGGCCGGTCGCGTGCATCGCCGGCGTGCCTGTGGAGCTGCAGCTCCACTGCTACGATGCGTACGGCAACATGCTGCCCGCTCCACCGGATGCGGAGGGCGTCTTGAACCTCACTCTATCGCGTGAGCCGCAGAGCCCGCCGAGCCCACTTCCTCGCGACGCAAAGTCGTACGTCCCTTCTTGCGTCGGCGGCGGAGGTGCCGCGGGCGGCAGCGGCGCGGGCGCCGCAAGTGGCGATTTCGCGCTCGACGTAACCCGGATGCTGCCGTTCGAGGTGGCCCTTGAAGATGACGGGATTATCGGAATGCGCATGTCGCCGCTCGTGTCCGGCCGCCTCGTGATAGGGGTTCTCCTCGACGGGGAACATGTCCTTGGCTCTCCACTACCACTCGCGGTGCGTCCAGGCCCAACGGCGGTCGACGAGTGCGAGGTGCGCGGCGCGACGCTCAGCACGACCGGAGCGGCGGGTGAACGAGAGCCGCCACAGCAGACCGGCGTCACCGCGATAGATCGACGCGTCCACAGGGTGCCCCCGTGCGTCGTGTGCGGAGCAGGCGAGCCGGCTGTGCTCACTTTGGTCACGCGTGACATTCACGGCAACCAGCGCGAGGTGGGCGGTGAAACGATCGATGCCACGCTGAGCTGTGAGGGCGCGGCGATGGTGCGTGACCTGGACGATGGAACATACGAAGTGCACGTGACAGTAATGGAAATGGGCGTTCATTCGCTCTCCCTTCACCTCGGCGGTGCCGACCTGCCCGGCAGCCCGTTTCTGCTGCAGTGCGGGCCGGGCGCCGCAAATCTCGAGCGCTCACGGCTGATCGCTATCTTTTGCGGCTCGCGCCAACTCTATCCCAAGATGGTTCTCGCTAGCAGCACGCCGCCTACCGCCGTGCAGGGTGCGGCGTCGACCCTTGCGTCCGCAGCTGCGCCCATCGCCGCGCCCGCCGCCGAGACATCCCTCGCGGGGCTGCTGGGCGACTCGTGCAGTCGTACTTCGGGGCGCTCATCAGTGGGGTGCGCGCCGCCCAGAGAGACGATGCGCGCTGCATGGGGCGCTGGCTTCGATTCGGACGGTTCGATCGAGGGGACAGCGCGGCTATCTTCGTCAGTCGACGATGATGGCTACGACGCCGACGGGCGCGCCGATGCTGACGACCGCTCGCCACTGCCGTCAACGCGCCGCCGCCCTGCGCCATCGCCTGCCGCCGTACGAACATCAGCCAAGCCCGCCCCAACCACCAAACCCGTCGCAACCGCTGCATCCGCCACACCGACGATCGCACCTGTCACCGCCAGTGCGTCCAACGACTGTGAAAACGCTCGCTCCGCCGCGCACGCATATGATGTCGCCCGCCGCGAGGCTCTGAAGGACACCAAGCGCGACTCGTCTGGCTATCGTCGACGCAGCTGCGATCCAGACGCTGCGCTCGCGTGGGCCCTCGCGCCGCCGTTTGCTCCCAGTGTTCTTGTCGGCGACGGCGGCGCGGTGGGCGACGATTGCGGTGGCCAGAGCCTCGCGTCGCTGCCGACGATCAGCGCGAGCGCTGGCGGTGGGCCACCGCTTCGCTTCATCGTGCAGCTGATCGATCAGTATGGGGCGCCGACGGCATGTCGCCCCTCTGTGCCGTGGCAAATCGAGCTCGTCCCAGAGTCGCGGCTGAACGAGGCAGATGACCCCGCGGCCGACGGCGGGGCCGACAGCGCGGCCGACAGCGCGGCCGACGGCGCAGTGACCGGCAGCCAGTCGCCGGAGGCGGGAGAGCGCGGCGTTTACGCGCTGCAGCCGATAGTGCGGGAGTGCGACGAAGCCTCCGGCGGTAATGGCAGTGGGGCTGACGGCGCGTCCGCGGGCAATCGTTCGCTACAACGCGCCAATGTTGACCTGCGGTGTGCAGGTGCGCTGCGCGTCCACCTGTCCGCCGACGCGGGCACGGTGCTCGGCCCGATCGTCGCCCTGCTCGATGTAGCGCCGGGACGCGCGCACGCGGCCAACTGCGTCCTCGAGGGCACGGGCCTCCAGCGCGCGATTGTCGGCAGCGCAACGAGCTTTGTTATCCGGGCCATTGACGCGACAGGCAACGCGATCCGCAAGGGAGGCGAGCGCTTCTCGGTCATCGGCAAGGGGCCTGGACAGCCGGTGAAAGTGAGCGTCACCGACCAGAAGGACGGCACGTACGCGGTCTCGTACGTGCCAACCTCGTCGGGCTCCTATACGATCTCAGTGTACCTCGGCAAGCATGCTGTCTCGCACGCGTGCGTCTACGCCGTCCGCATGCACGAACGTCCCACGTCCGCACCGCCAGCTGTGGCTCCTCCCCACCTCAAGCTCAAGAATGTGCCGCGCGCCTACGGGGAGCGCACACCGTCCTCGGGCGCGACCCCTGCGGGAACGGCGCGCCGCGCCGCGCTCGCGGCGGCCGCTTCATCCGGGAGGCTCGTTGGCGGCGGCGGCTTCGGCGGCGGCGGCAGCCACGGTTACGGTCCGTCATTTGGCAGTTCGCCGCGGCGTCCGCCAGGGCCAGCGACGGCGCGTGCGGTGGCGGCAGGCCTCGACGCGCGCGGCCGCGCTGCCCACGGCGGTGCCGCTGCCGCTGCGACGGCGCGCACTGACTCGCGACCGTCCTACCTGCGCGCCACGTCGGCGAGCGGTCGTCGATCCAGAACAGCCTAGGTGCGTAGGAGTTTTAAAAAAACACGGCTAATATGCGCTCCAATTCCCACATCCCACCCCGCACCAGAGGGGCCACATCGGGCCGCTGCGTCAGTTGAGGACGCCGGATCATCGGCAGCACCGACCCGGAGCGAGGCGTGCAGCACCGACCCGGAGCGACTTCCTCTGGTCTGGTGCTCCCGGCGATGGATCGCCTTGGATAACATCAGGCGGGAGTCTCGCAGGTGTAATCGGGTGGAGGAAGATGAGAGAGATCTACTCTGGGGGAGACAGCCTGATTTACTCTAGAATCTCGACACCTTCTTCACACCCGGCAGACGTATGAATCGGCGTGCGTGAGACAACG